>Ga0208767_1002128_pt1 | contig 15230 bp, 19 predicted proteins | sample VirMetDEL_Mar_21_FD_184514 | JGI IMG/M metagenome (GOLD analysis project Ga0208767, IMG submission 184514) | Aqueous microbial communities from the Delaware River and Bay under freshwater to marine salinity gradient to study organic matter... | ecosystem: Environmental > Aquatic > Marine >... | reverse complement strand
TGAACCAGCCGTATTAACAATAACACGGTTAACGCGATACCAGTTTAAAGCACCGTTAAGTTGAACACCCGCTTGACCATTTAAGGAGACGGTTACACTGATCTCTTTGAAGTCAGCATCTAAACCTGAAACAGTAGCAGTCCTTGCCCCTGTTCCCGTCGCAGTGTCTGCTGTTGAACTGCTTGATATGTACATTGTAGACGCGGCAGTGGGGTAAACGTAGAGTCCGCCCTGTGCCCAGACAGTCTCGGCGGATGTTCCTATCTCGGGGTTGTACCCAAACTTATGCACGAAATAATGTCCAGGGATTTGACCCCTGGACACCTGAAGCTCAAAGGGCTCAGATGTTCCGACCTGTGATATGGAGCGGATATCGTAAGCCACGAGACCCCCTAAGACAAAATAATTGTCAGTTGGTTTGCGGCCCCTGTAAAGGCCGAGACATAAACACCTTCAGAGGCAATGATGCCATCGTCAGGAATGTTCATGACATGGTGCCCCGTAGGGAACGTCTGCGTCAGCAAAGTGCTCCCAGATGCGCCACCGTTTTTAAGAGTGAACGCGCCCGCTGCGGCAGCATATATAACTACCTGACGGAGACGAGAACGAGTAGGCCCAACAATCGCAGCCGTTGTGCCTTGAACCCAATTATATGCGGTTACTGGACCTGCCATTTAAGTTCTCCCTATGCGGTGGCAGTTGCGCCAGTATCTACGCGGATCCAGTTGTTTCCATCTGAAAACACCAAGTTACCCGTGCCGTTACCAGCAGTCTCAGCTACCTTACGGGCATCAGAAACGTAGTAGATATAACCTTCGTTAGCAGCCGCAGCTGTAGGCAGGTTTGCGAAAAGGATTGGATTGCCCCAAAAAGCGGAATTGCTTTTTACCGGGCCGGAAAAAGTTGAAGTAGCCATGTCAATCTCCTGTCGTGGCAAGTGTCAGCCGCACCATGCGACTGTCAGGGATGCCTAAACAATACAGAAGAATAAAACAAAAAGAAAGGGGCAACCGAAGTTGCCCCCCAAGATACAAACTGTATCTATTCTTAGGCTGCGCCGGGCGACCCGAACACACAACGTGGGTCTGAAAAACCAAAGCTGTAACGTTCACGAGCCTTAAAGCGCATGTTTCCTGTGTCGAAGTCTGCTTCCATGTTAGTGGAAAGAGCAGAACGCTCGAAGTGGACGAAACCACGAGGCGCATCAGTCATGATAAAGAACGCATCTGGATCTGTAAGGAAGTCGTTAACGGCATAACCGTTTGGCAACATACCCATAGAGCGGATAGCGTTTGTATCATTGTCCGCTGTGCCAACACGCAAGTTGGAAACCATCAAACGCTCTGCAACGAATTGCAGTTGACGTGGGATGACCAACTTAGTGCCGCGCAACGCGACCTTTAGACCACGTTCGTCAACAAACCCTGCAATGTTGATCAAAGCATCTTCAAGAGATGTTTCGTTCAAGTCCGCCGCAGTAGTTGGTTCGTTAGCAAACGTACCACCTGATGTCAGTGGGTGGTCCGTTGCACACAAAGCAACACCGTCACCGCCAGCGGAAGCGCCAGCCGTAAATGCGTTGTTAAGAACCGCAGCGGCCTTAACTTGCTTTGAGTGTGCCATAGAACGCGCAAGCGCTTTCGTATAGCGAGAACCAAGACGATCATAAAGATTGTCTTCGATAGCTTCCTCTGTTATAGAGAACGCCAACGCCACTGTTTCGTGGTTGTAACGAGCTGTATAGGCTTCGTTAGCTTCGTCGAAGTTAATGCCAGCACCTTCTGATTTAGTTGGTGCCGCGCCGAAACCAGACAACATCACTTCCTCTTCGAATGCTCGATCAGAAGATTCTGTTGTAAAGATCTCTGCATGTTGGTTTTCGTACCGAGAGTACTCCATACCGAACAAAGCGTTGAGACCCGGTTCAAGCTCTTTCGCTAATTGTGCGCGAGAAATAGCCATTCTTTAGACCTCCTTTACACGCCAGTAGTCGAAGGAGTACCAGCTACAATCGCGCCGTTGGCGGAGTTGAAACTGTTATTCAGTCGAACAATTAATGGGATACCAGCCGCAGTATAATCTTGGTTCTCAGGGTCGTCCTGAATACCCATGATACGCAAGTGTAGAGCAGCGGTGGCGGCGATTGTGCCGACAGCTAATTTAGCAGACGAAATACCTGTGGTTGTTGAACCACTTGTAGCTGTTGCAAAGTTAGCGTTTGCAAATACATGACCACGAGCTGTCGCTTCGCTAGTCAATGTACCATCGGATGTGATGACAAATGTTTGCATTGGGTTGTCATACACGAAGGCTTTGACGGGATGGTTAGAATCCGCGCCGGAACCGGGCCAGTAGTTTGAGAAAATCTTCTCACCAGTGGTCGACGAAACATATTCGCAGCCCCAGAACACACCAACTAAACCTACCGTACCACCCGCAGCCGCGCCAACAATGTCAATAAAGCCAGTTGACAGCGGAATAACAGGGGATCCTTGGTAAATCGCGTTAGTGTTCCCAGAGGCGATACGATACTCGGTCGCACCAGTGGTGTTAGCAGCCTGACCGACTACTCCAATCGGACGTAGTCCGAATGCACCGTTAGTGTTTGCCATAGTAGCAATCCTCTAAATTAATCGGAGTCGCGTTCACGACCTCCGAAGGTTACACGACTTTGCCGACTATTCTGAATCGGCATCGAAGGATGTTGCTCCTTCATAAGGTCCTGGTCCACAGCTACCATTTGTTCGCGGGTTCTGCCCCCGTAATATGCAGTTCGTTCTTGGGCCGTTTCGACAGGTATTCGACACAGCATCAAGCCACCTTGACCAATTACCCCGGAATACTTGCCCGTATCAATGACAGGAGCTTCGTAGTCTGGGTATTCGTCAGAACGGACAGGTTCCCATCCTTCGCGCAGTTTTGCGTGGACGTTCATCTTATCCTCCTCACCGCGCATTGCGACTCGGATCCAACGATGCACATATCCGTCTGGCGGAGTAGGTGCCTCTAGGTGACTGGGCGGTGCCCATGGTTTTCTGCGCGATTCTGTATCTCGCGATTCGGTTTTGCGTGGTGTTCTGTTAGCCATTTCTCAATCCTTTACAAACTTTGCGTATTCCTCGAGCGGTACGCCGAGCTTTTTTGCAATCGCAACCTGAGAATGCGTCAGCTTCACCGACCTGCGCCCCTGTTTAGTACTGCGAGATGCAGAGGAGTTCCCCGAGGCGACAGGTGCTCCACTTCCCGACTTCTTGACCGTCTGAAATTTGTTCGGAAACTCCGAACGAAGACGTCGGTCAATTTCACTATAGTACTCATCTCCGTTCGGGTCAAACCCCTCATCTTCAACAAGTGTCGCATGGATGGCATATGTTGCAGATGTAAGTAATCTGTCCGTGCCAAACCATTCGTTTTTCTCCGCCCAAGCTACAGCCTTCGGATCAGGTTGCGGCGCAGCTTGTTGCTGTTGTTGCTGCGGAATAGGCTGACCAGGCTGTAAAGACGGTTGTTGTGGGGCCTTTGCCTCACGATCCACCCGTGCCTTTGCCTGACGATGACGATCCATCTCATTGTGTAAACGCGAGAGTTTCTCCTGCGCTTCTAACATCTTATCGCTGTCGCCTCGATCCGCCGCATCTTTGTATTGCAGCTTTGCAGTGCTCATTTCAATGTTAAGTCGGTTTCCGTACTCTTGCACATAACCTCGGTCAAGAAGACGAAGACGATCTTTCATCTTCTTATTTTCGTCCATCAACTGAGAAGACAACCGAAGAGCTTCTTGCTTATCACGCTCTTCTTTGCGGTATTTGTCAGTGAGCTTTTTAATTCTTTTTTGGACGCCCTTACTGTAGTCGTCCAGCTCTCCCTCGTCTTCTGACGAGTCCTCCGTTTCTTGAGGAGCTGCTTCAACAGGTGCAGCCTCTTGCTCCACCTCCTGCGGTTCTTCTTCCTGAGCTACGTCCTCGATCTCAACTTCAATTTCTTCATTTTCTGTTTCAGACATGTTTGACATCATCGGGTTCCAGTATTGTTGCGATTACTTCGTCGTCGTTAATAATCCGGACTTCACCACCGTCTATCTTAAATCGTGATCCAGAATACCGACCAATGCAGACCCACTGTCCCTCTTTGCACCAAGGCTCTCCGTACTTTTCTTTGTCCCCATAAGCCAACGGCCCCAGCTTTAAAACGTACGCTACAGTCGTAGCCACAGCTTCGCGCTCCCGAACCTCGTCCGGAAGATGTAAGCCACCTTTTGTTTGAAGTTTACCTTGATACGGCATTACCAACATACGCCATCCTGTAGGCTGTGGTAATCGGTCAAGTAAAGTTTTGTCTAGGAGCGAGGGTTCTAACACCCGCTCTCCAGCATTTACATACGCGCTGTCTAAAGGAGAAGACTCCGCTGATTTGGAGTCCTTTTCTTTATTCATTTTCTGCGCGACGTGATCAGGAAGATATAAGGTCTTCGACATCGTCAGCGTTTCTCTCCAGCAGGGACTTCATTTCTTCTTTAGCGAAAGAAAGCCCCCGTATCTCTCCCACCATCATTTTATAGGTTTCCCAGTCTTTGGCAGACCCATTAGCTAAAGAACGTGCTATGTCATCCTCACGTTCTCTTAACAACTTATACACATGTTTTGCAAAGTCAACCACATCCATTATAGGATATCCTTGTATTCCTCTTGTAGGTCAGATGTGATTGGCCCACCCTCTGCCCACTCGTTGCATGTGTTTTCACTACTACACACAAACTTGAGTAGTTGGCAATAGCCCGTGTCCCCAGACTCATCCCCAATGCAACCCTGCATATTCTCAGTCTGATTGTACATCCCACACGTTCCGCAACTCTCATCATTGCGAAAAGCAACCGAACTGTTGGGCTCACGGTATCCGTATTCCTCAACGGCTATCTCACGGTTAGCGGCGTTTAGCTCGTCATCTTGCGTTGGGAGCGGACAACTGTTGCCATCCTCATCGCTTTCCATTTTATCTACAGGCATCCCGTCAGAAAGCACACTGATCATAATCGTAGTCATTAGTAACACTTTCCACGTTTAGGGTTATCACGAACATCCGCAACGCGGACTTCGCCGCCTGATCTAAAGCTACCTTCAAAGTTTTCACGAGTTCCTTTACCGTTTTTACGGGTACTTAACATGGGGGGTAACATGCTATCAGGCACTGGTTTTCCAACAGGTAATTCTTTAGTGCCTAGTTTTTTTGAAATCTTTCGTTTGTACGGAAGTTGGAATAGTTTTTTGTCACCCATCGAAGTAGGCGTTTTTGGATCCTTGGGCATTTTGGGAGTCTTCGGCAGCTTCTTCTTCTTCGCTTCGCCGCCTTCAGCAAAACCCTGGCGAACTTCTCCGCCCATCATAAATTTTTGAGTGTCTTCTGTGCGACGTTTGGCTTCTCTGTTTCCACGGGAAACCGCGTCGGCCTCGTCACGCTCCGTCACATACACACCGTCAGGGCTGCTGGTGCTACCCTCTTCAACCCCGTAAATAGACTTGTTTAAATTTTTAGGTCGGGCCCTTGGACGAAGGGATTTCTTAGGTGCAGCCATTATACTTCTCCTATTCCATGATTTCAAAGTGAGGCGCATCGATAAATGGACGACGGCCCTGCGAACGACGTAAGTCTACATACTCATTCATAGCCTCTTCCGCCGTGCCTTCATAGGCCCCAAAGTCATCGATATGCCAAGCCGCACCCCAACGAATCTTAACGCCGCAATCCTTGGCGGCAGTTTTCATAGCGTCGGCAATCTCATCATAGAGATTGAGTTCCCATCTGCCCCCATCAATATATGCCATTAAATCAACGGCATAACCACCCAGGTGCTTGCTTTTCATAGTCTGGCTTGCACCTTTAGCGACCAAGGCTTCCTGCTCCTTGCGGGTCCTAAGACCACAGATCACACTAAAGTCTTGCTCACTTATCCCAATAGCCATGCGGACAACGGCTTGTAAGGAAGGATCAACCCCCTCTAGCCGTTCGTTGCTACGGTTTCCCAGTTTGTATGTCATTTCATTCCACCTTTCATGTCCAAAATTCCGTTGTGGTCACGGTTAATATACTTCAAATCGTTTTCGATTAGGGCCACTCGTTGCTGCAACTGCGTCACCTGACCAATCGAGTTAGCTAAGTTGGCTAGTTCATCCCAAACTTCTTCAATCTCATCAAAAGCATATTCCAATTCCATGGCGTTGTCCTGAACGTCCCGCTTCAGGTTCACGTTGTCCTCAATCGCCATCTTGGAACCAATCTCACCTACAGTCTCCTCAAGGCTGGCAATGGTAGCCGCCTGCTGGCCGACCCACCAAACACCCGCCGCTAACTGCACAGCCATTGCTGCCACGAGGGCTACAGGTAACTTTAAGTTTTCCATTACTTCCTCTTAAACAAAGCCTGCGCACCGCGCACACCGAAGCTGGCGCTTATCGCGATACCTAACGAATAAAAATACCAGTCCGGCGCTTTGTTAAGCTGCTCAAACCCACGATCTACCCAGCCCTCTGCGCCGGGGATGAAAGCTAAAATCAACGGGATTGACAGCACAATTACGAACCATTCGTCTTTCCAGCTTGATTTCGCGCCTTCTGCCATGATGCGCTCCCAGTCGGCAACGCTAGTGTGCTCCGACAGCATTATCTTAGCCTTGGCTTCCGCCTCGGTTAGCTTGAGCTTGGCCTCTGCGGCCTGCTTAGTAGTCTTTGCGTCCAGCCATCCGCCAGCAAGACTAGCGATCGGACCTATCAGAGCTTGAAGCATTCTTACTCTCCATTGCGTTAAACCCAAAATAAGCCGCGGCAATACCCGAAGCTCCAATAACATACACAGCAGCAATCTCCGCCATCAACTTCGCTGCCGTCTCTAGACCCGTCATAGAGGCCACTAGAATGACGAAAGGGTATAAGATCATACCGGACAAAGCAAACCACGTCATGCGCCTCTGTGCGTCTCTCTTGGCGTCTGCGTCTTCCATACGGCGGCGACGGTCCTCCAGCATGATCTCATGCTCAACCGGATCAATCTTGCCATTCCCGTTCAGATCGTACTCATTCGGCATCTTCTAAACTCCTTGCAGATGTCTCTGCTACTCTCTTGTTTGACGTTATTATAACGATAATTCCTGATTTGTCATATACAACGTACTTTCCCTGTTTATTCTGGTATAACCTCAAAGCAATATACCACCGTGGTACTGTTTGTTATCAACACTTTGGCCCTCTCAAGCTCTTCTTGGCACTCCAACTCTGTTGGAAATTGCTCAAGCTGGTAATGCTCTAACTTGTTGTTTGTAAACATGAACCATACCAAAAACCACATCACCACTTTCCCTGTTGTTTTCCGAGAAAATATCCAACGATAACAAGACCCGTTATTCCAGCTAAACCAACTAGAATACCTACAGTCCACTCTATTAGGGCGCGTTTGAGTTCTGCCTTGCGGTAAACCTCTTCTTTACGCTGCTTGCGCATCTGCGCCTCAATGTGCAGCACTTCCTCCCAAGCGGACGGTCCGTACTGAAAACTGATGAAGTTTTTGATTTCCTTGCGCATTTCGGACATTTTTTTCTTCTGCGCAAAGATTTCTATGGCGCTATGCGTGTCTGATCCTTTAAATTTATACCAAGGAGGGTTCTTGATTTGCTCTTCAGCAAAGGCAAAATCGCTACAAGCCTTGCCCCACTGACCAAGCTGACCTGTAATATCTTGCAATTCACGGCCTACGGCAACGCCCTGCTTGATGGCGTTATAAGCAGATGTGGCTAGGCCAACGGCTGTAATAGGATCAATCATGTGTCCATGTACCTCGCGGGGCAGTAAGCGTCTGGATGGACAACGTGCCGTTTATCGTACCACTGCCCGTTCTTTCCGCCTGGCACACCACAGTCGTAGTAGCAAGCCTTATAAAACTTCGTGCCGTAATTGTTTACGAAAGTGTGTCCGTATCCGACAAATACAAGAACACACCACACTAGAACTCTCCGACAAACCTCTGCGGCCTAGCGATAGGGCTAAACCGCTTGTTTACCATACCGCCAGAGGCATACTTACTTTTACCCGCTTTGCTCAGAGCGATAGCTACAGCTTGTTTCTGGGGCTTCCCCGCAGACATCTCTGTCTCTATATTCTCGCTAATGACTTTTTGAGACTTACCTTCTTTTAACGGCATTATCCCCTCCGTTGCATAGCCATTTGCTGGATCTCAGCGTTAACTGCGATACGCTCCCGGTTAACTTCGTTCCGATCTCCAGCGATCTCTTCCTGCAAATCCATGCGGGCGGTGTCTAATCGGTCACGCTGCTCGACCTTGTTCATCTCCAACTCGAGTTTGGCAGCGTCGTTTAACGCATCTTGGTCCTGTTTCTCCTTGCGAAGTTGTAGTTCCTGCATACGAATAGCCACCAACGGATCCGGCTCGTTCGGGTTCTCCGGCATCAGTCGAGCCAAAACATCCGCCATAATCTTTTGCTGGTAAAGGACAACCAAGTTTTCAACCTCTTGCTGATTCTGCATGTCGACCTGAAGCTGTTGTTCGTACTGAGCTACCGATTCCGAACTTACCGCCCCGACCTCTGCCATCATCTTTGCTCCGCTCAGTGCCTGTTTGACCTCATCCATAGCCTGTTTCTTCGCAAGCATACTAACGTGCTCCTGCAAGTGAGACATAAACGATCCCATGATCTGCGGAGACGTCGATACAATCGGAGTCTTCATGAACATGATATGAATATCGATATGCGCCTCGTGGTTCTGCTCTGGGAACGCTCGTAAAATATCCCCCATAAGCGCCTTGGCATTCTCCATAGCGGGGTCCATAGGTTGAGGCTCTTGGGGAGGAGGCAAGATCTCTTCAATGTTCTGGACCTCGAGCGCCTGATACATCCGTCGATACGCAGCGTGAAGGTTGTGCATCTGAGGATTAGACTGAGCCAGTTGTAGTTGGGTCTGGGCCAGCGTAACGCGTTGCGCCATGGAGAATATGTTAGGATCACTGACGGGCAAAACATCAATTCTGTCGTCAAAGTCTTCCTGTTTTACTGCGGCGGAACCCCCCGCTACATCGTATGGATACTCCGGACCTGTATTTTCTTTAAAAATACGGGCCAGTAACCTAAACTCATTTTTCTGTGCGTAATGCAAACGCTTATGAATAGCAGACATGACCTTCATGCCGCGTTCCAACATCGCCACAGTTGTGCCAACTGGGGTCTCTTGGCTCATGTTGTTTACTTGCTGATCGGCAATAGAAACAAACCGTCGACCGTCTTCTATTAAAGAACCCAACAACTGAGCTAACGTGCCAGATGGTTCTTTGTAAGGCAAAGGAATCAACGAGTCTCGAATGTTGCCGCCCGGCGCGTCAATATCTCTCCACTCACCCGGCTGAAGCGGCTCATCATCGTTACGGACACGAACACCCCTAGCTTTAAAGCCTGCGGGCAAGTTCGCCAAAGTTCCCGCATCAATCAACTGACGCAGAATACTGGTTGCCGCACGACCCAAACCGCCGATCATATGCACCAAACCAAAGCCGTAAAAACCTAATCCCGGCAGGAACTTGTAATGCACAAAGTACTGACGTTTCTTTTTAATCGGGTCGGTCTCGTCATAGTTGCGCCGAATCGCTAAGACCTCACCGCTGTCCTTGTCAATCGTGACAATGTACGGCAATTTAATACCCGTGGGCTCGCCCATCTGATCTGTGTCTTCAAAACCTTCGACATCAAGATCACAGTGCATCTCCAGAATAGTTCGGATATCGTCTGTGTAGCTCCGTGAGAGACCTTGTAGCTTGTTGACCTTCTCTTCTACCTCGTCCTCTTGCGCGTCTCCAGCGCCCCCTAGATCGATGTCCTTGTACACTCCAGAGAATTGCATCTTCCGAACATCGTTGTCGGTCATCTTTAAGACATGCGTAACTCGTGGAGCAGTCGCCAAATCCGTAGCTGAATACGAAACAACCACGTCCTGTGCTGGAACAAACTCTGCTACCGCACGAGCCTTTAGTGGATCAAAATAAACTTTCTTGAACGTAGATCCAGACAAGGGAAGATAGAACAGCATCTGATCCATGCCCGGATCGTACTCTTCCATGACTTCCATAATCTGGTAATTCATAAAATGTTTGACACGCTGCGCCTGGTCTTCTCGCTGCTGGTCTTGCACCCCGATGATCTGAGTCCGAACGGGACCACCCGCTGGCAGCAATTCCTTATACGCCTGTGCCTGAAACTGCGTAACGCTTTCGCTAATTAAAGGGTGCGTGACCCCACTAGCGCCTTCAAACGGCTCAGAACGCTCCGTGTTTTGAACACCGAGTAAGTCCAAACCCTTACTATAAGTCTCTTCCCAGTCCCTGCGAGATTCGTAATCTTCTTCGTAAAGGCCGACCAAGTCGCTGCTAATTTCTCCAAGAATACCGTCATCTAAAAACTCCGCTAAGTTTGCAGTGTGCTCGACTATCTCGACGTCTACACCTTCCTCGTCCATTTCACCCATGGCTTGAACAATTGCTCCGCCCTGACCGTCGTCGATAATCTCAGCCCCACCGCTGAAGTCCATCGCCTCATCAACATCAATCTCAACTTCTGGAAGACCCTCAGTCATATCAAGGTCTAAGCCAGAGTCTACTAAACTTCCCATCGGACGTGGTGGCATAGCCATCAATAATACTCCCGTTTACGAGGAACGTACAAGTCGTCCCCATCCTCTTCGCCCCGCAAAGAAACGAAGCCGCCTTGGCGAAAACGCATCAAGGCTAATGTCATGCTATCACAAAAGTCATCATGATCGCCATTAGGAAATGAAACTACTTCCTCGATGACCTCATCAGAAAACTTCTCGTGCATCGGTGCCCACACAATTCCAGCCTCAAACAAAGGCGCAACCATGTGCATTCGAGTTATTTTATCACTTCCTTTGCCTGGTGAGAAGCCCAAGGCAGGAATACCGCGAAGCCGCAACTCGTCAATGAGTGGTGTGCCCGTCGCTTTCGCTTCGACCAACACCATATCCGGCTCCCAATATTCGTGCTCTTGATACGCAATCTCCTTGAGTTCAGGGAAGTTCCAACGCCCTCTTCGAGCGTCCATTAAAATAATGTTGTCCGGACCGCCATCATCCGGAGTGAACACCCCCCAGGTCGTTATCGCAGAGTAGTCCGCAGTTTCTTTTTTAGAAAACGCCGTGTCATACGCTTGAACTATATACTTAATCGCAGGGATCTTTTCTCGGTCCCAGTCGCGCCACCAGTCGCGCTTGACAATCGCACTCTCCGAAGACGTCGGTTGCTGCTGCCACTGCGCGTTCCACTTGCCCACAGGCAAAGACGCTTTGATTGAAAGTAAGGCGTTCTTATCCCAAAACTCAGGCCACAAAGGGTTGTCGCTAGGAAGAATAGCCGGGAACTCAACAACCTCCCACTGATCTGACATAATGTCGCCGCCCTGCGCTTGAACCAAACGGCCCGTCAAATCCTTCTTACCCCAACGGGTCATAACTAAAATAATCGCGCCGCCCGGCTGTAACCGCTGACGAGGCCCAGAAGTGTACCACTCATACGCATTGTCAAACGCACTATCACTCATCGCATCCTGCTCCGAGTGAGGGTCGTCAATTATAAATAAATCCGCACCGCGACCCGTAACCGCCGCTCCAACACCCGCAGCAAAGTATTCACCGCCCTTGTCCGTCTGCCATTTACCCGCACCCTTGTTGTCCTCCTTCAAATTCGTATCCGGAAAGATCTCTTTGTAGGCAGGGTCGTCAATTAGATCTCGAACCTTACGACCAAAGCGCACCGCCAACTCAGTGTTGTGCGTCGCCTGGATAATCTTTAACTTTGGATTCCTACCCAAAAACCAAGCAGGCATGAGAAAACTAGCGAACTCAGACTTCGAGTGACGAGGAGGCATGTTAATAATTAGCCGCTTTAACTTTCCCTGGGCCACCTGTTCAAGTTTTTCGGCAATCACTCTATGATGACGGCCCTCGATAAAGTTCTCATACACATGATGCGCAAAAGGCATAAAATAGTCCTGCGCCTTATCACGCAGATCTAGTTTCTTTTTCGCCTCAGTAAGAGACAAAATCTCCTTTAAGGCTTCTTCTGGAAGAGCTTGTAGGTTCATACCATCCCACGTTGTTCCTGACGTTGATACTCATTGCCGTACATAAACGGGTACTGCTCTTGCTGCTGCTGTGCTGCAAGCGTCGACATAACACCCTGACCTCCTTGAGGTAAAGGAACCGAGGCTTTCTGCTGACCAAATCCAGCCGGAATAGGCGTAGGTCTAGTAAGAGGCTGCTGAGGAGCTGGGCGAGGCGTACCTTGATCCAAAGCTGAAGGCAACGGTATTTGAGGTAGTTTCGCTGGACCCCGATATGGCGGTGCTGCCGGAGCATCCGGAGTTACACCAACAGCCTCCGCAGATATAGGAGCCGGGCCGTCGTTATCGTCCCCGCCCATCTGAGGCATTTCTCTAGGTTGGATTAAATCTGAGCCCAAACCCTCATATCCTTGCATACGATCCCCAGTATAGCGCATAGGATTTCCTTCGGCATCCAGCCCAAGAGATCCTACCAACTGGTCATTCTCATCGTACACCGGAACGAACTGGTCAGCGTTTTCCCCCTTAAACAACCCAGTTCCAAACAAGCCTTTGTTTTCGTACTGACCTTGCTGCATTAACTGATTAGCAATCGTCCGATCCTCATAGGCTTCGTTGTATTTAGAAGCCGTGTACAACAAACCTGCACCCGGAATAACTGCACCCAACAGACCGCCGATCACAGTGTCCTTAGTGTTGAACGGGTCATACTTTGTTTGAGACATCTGAGTAAGCATGTTCTGGTCTAACGAACCAACGCCGCCAACATAACCATACTGACGAGACGCCTGCTGCGCTTCCGCGGGGGTAAAGTTTTGCTGAGACAGCTTTGCTAACTCGCTTGCTCGATCATCGCCTATAATCGCACGGGCTCGCTCCTGACTGCTGCCACCAGACTCCGTACCAAAGCCACCCTGATAGGTAGACGCTCCCGAACCTGCGCTGCCAAGATTAAGTGATGCGCCAGCTTGTATCTGGTTTGCATTCGAAATCTGAGGATTAGATGCCATAATCTCCGCAACGGAGGTGTTGTTTTTTTCCGCGATCTCACTAAGAGTATCACCAGATTTAATCGTATAAGCCATTTATGTCACTCCTACAGGGGGTTTTCTACCGAGGAACGCCCCTATTCCCTCTTGAGTTACTGCGTTTATAGCAGGTTGTTGCTGCTGAATAAAGCTCAGAGGCACTGTCGTCGCTCCGTAGCCCACAGGAACCTCAGTAAACTGATTGAACTGAGGGCTGTAATAAGGCGTCGGATCCGTGGGAACCTGCTCGGGAATATACGACACAGGCTCAGTAATAAACCCAGCCTCGTCCAATGTAACCTGCGTAGGCTGTGGGCCCAAACGAGCCTGCTGAGGATTGAAAGCGGGTGTTTCTGGCATCTGCATAGCATACGCGTCAAACGGCCCCACAGGAGCCGTAGGCTGCGTCAGGTACGTTCCTAGTGGACGATCAAAGGCGTCGAACCTAAGAATCGGATTACCAAACTCATCAAGCTCGACAGGCTGACCACCAACGTAAGTGCCGTCGTCTACTCCAGAATCAACTGGGCTCGTCGTGCCTCCTGTGCCTCCTGTGCCTGTGCCTGCACCTGCACCTGTGCCTGTGCCTGTGCCTGTGCCTGTGCCTGTGCCTGTGCCTGTGCCTGTACCTGTGCCTGTGCCTGTACCTGGTCTAGTTGTAGCAGGGGCAAAAACCCCATCCGTTCCTGTACCTACTCCAGTTCCGCCACCCTGACCTGGACCCCCTAGTCCTCCGTCGCCAACCGCGAAATCAAAAGTTGTGCCAGAAGTAGTCGCGGTTTTTATCCTCTCAAGTTCAGAAGCCTCGAATCGTGAACCTTGAACGGCATCCACAAGAGATTGAGCGTTGTCTGCCGTGTACCCATAGTTCTCGACTAGCTCTCCTAACAAATCATCCTCGGACGTCCCTAAATCAAGCTGCCCGTCAATGAAGTTATACGCAGTCTGCGCAAACTCCTGACGAGTTTCCATAACACCTAGAGCGTCCGACAGATCTGCCATGTCCGTTGCGGTGTTAACAATATTAGAGACCATACTTTCTGCTTTTTCGTACCCAAACCCATTATCAATCAACTCTTGAATGATGTCCGTAGTCTGAGAACCAGCGTCTAATTGCTCCTGAATAAAGCCATATGCACCCTGCGCGAAGTTGTTATTAGCCTGCAAAAGGTCCGTATTCGACCGAATATCAGTGGCATCCGTAATCAATGCGTCCGCATCAAGCTCTGAAAACCCGTTATCCAAAAGATCCTGGCGAATATCATCAGGGGAAACCTCCCCATCAAGCTGTGAGTTTACAAACTCAAAGGCCCGCTGCGCAAACGACCGCTGATCCTGCGCCGTTCCTAAGTCTGTCTCCAAACCGGACAAGGTTGACCGGGTGTCGTTGACGCTTGTAACCAAAGTCGATGCCGTATCTTCCGCAAATCCTTTTTCGACCAGAGAACTGGAAATTTCTTCCGCCGTTTTGCCCTGATTAAACATGGAATTGACGTAAGTGTACGCACGTTGCGCAAAACTCGCCTCCGTGCCCAGCGTATCAAGCTGCATCCCAAGGTCAGCAACCTTATCCTTGACCGTAGTAACGCTATCAACCAAGTTTTGAGCCGTTGTCTGGTCAAATCCGTTCTCAATAAGCTCGTTTACAATGGATTCCGGAGTAATCTGCACCTCGGCGTCCGGATCTTGGCCCAACATCGCGTCCAAACGCGTGTTGACAAAGTCATACGCGCCCTCGGCAAACGTATTCTCCGCCTCAAGGCCGTCAATCTGGTCTCGAAGTGTGGTTTCTGTAGTCCGAATGGTGGATACATTGCCAACCAACGTCGCTGCGTTGTCCTCGGAAAACCCATTTTCTACCAACTTGGCGATAATATCGTTCTCAGAAAGCTGAACCTCGGCATCCGGGTCTTGATTTGCAATAAGTTCTAGCTGCTCGTTGACAAAACTGTACGCCGTCTGTCCAAACAACTGATTTGCATTGGCGGTGCCCAGCGCGGTCTCTGTATTCGTCAGCGTAGTACGCATGTTGTCTACGTTATTAACTAAAGCCGTCGCGCCAGCTTCCGAGTACCCGT
>Ga0208767_1002127_pt1 | contig 15242 bp, 12 predicted proteins | sample VirMetDEL_Mar_21_FD_184514 | JGI IMG/M metagenome (GOLD analysis project Ga0208767, IMG submission 184514) | Aqueous microbial communities from the Delaware River and Bay under freshwater to marine salinity gradient to study organic matter... | ecosystem: Environmental > Aquatic > Marine >... | reverse complement strand
TTCTGCTGTCTTAAACTCAGATAACAATGTTTCTATACCTTCTTCCATAGAACGTGGTGGCATTTGGTCAAACCAGTTTTTGTTACGTAATGACCAACCAGATAGGTATTTATTTAGTGCATACTCATCCATTAAGAATAGTAGCTTGTCAATAACAATATCCATAGCTCTGTTATCATCTATATATGGAGCCATGTCTGTAATTGACTGTGCAATCGTAGCAGCTTCTCGACCTAAAGTATCCATAACTCTACCAGATGATGCTGTGACTTCTCTACCTAAGAATCTGTCAACAAGATCACGCATAGCAAATGCTGCTGCTCTTGCCTGATCTTCGTTAATTACGTCTATCTTAAACTTACCTAACATTAGATTCTTAACATCTCTATCTTCTAGAAAGAGCTGTCTAATGTCGTCAACAGTTTTTGTAGGATCTATAATATCATTATATATACCCCATGCTGCTGCGTTCATTTCTTTAGCACTAAATCTAACACCATCTACAATAGCATCAAATCTACCTGTCATTCTAGCAGCTTCTCCTACACCCATCACAGCGTCACGACTTGTTGAGCCTACCATAAGACCTTTACGTCTCATAGAGTCTGTAATAATAGGTGCTGGATCTCCTTTAGATGTGCCGTTTTTGATAGCTGTAGTATCTGCCATGTTACGTGCTACGTTACCGGGAGGTACACTTTGCTTTGCTTTTGCTGCATCATCAAGAAAGTCTGCATTTAAGTCAGGATCTAATCCGTTGATGTTAAGTTCTAACTGTTCAAAGTTGTTAGCAGTTTTTCTTTCTATAGCTGCTTGATTTTCTACATTTTCTAAGTACTCGAATCTACGGTAGTAGTCATCCATATTATCAATGTTAGCTAAAGATTCCTCTAATGCTATCTTTTCATTGATAAGCTGTTGTTCCATACCTCGACTTAAATTCTTATTACCTAATGATAATAATTCATCTATTTCAGCAATACGTATAAGTTTGTCAGGATCACCACCCATGTTAATGTTAAGCTGCTTGTAAGCTTGTGCAGTTTCATCTTGTGGTATCATCCAGTCCATGGTCTTGTGACCACCTTTGATGTCAAGAAATGCTCCAAGTACACTACCAAATATACTAAATGGTGCAGACTCTAACATGTTCTTACCTTTTCTTACACCGGGGCTATCACTTGTAGTAGTTTGAAATAACTGTGGTAAAGGTAACTTGCCTTTTGGTCCGAATGTATCAGGAAAGAATTGTACTAATGTATCAGTCAAAGTGTCATCTTCACCGACATCACTTAAACCTAATATAGCAGTGTCTCCTAATCCATGTGCAGCCATACTAGCTGATAGCTTTGTAAACCAAGGCTTAGTAAATAGTGCACCACCGGCTAACTTAGTATTAAGCTGAGTCTGTATTGCATTACCACCTAGAATAGAAGGTAGTACAATAGAAGATATACGTCTAATACCTTGATGTGTAGGATTCTCAAGCATTGTAGCCTGATCGTACTTCTCATCTATCTTGTTAAAGCCGGGTATAATTGTACCAGCTGCATCCATTACAAAGTCAGCTAGACCTAGTCCGGGTGCAGATAAACCTTGAAATGTATTATCAAGAATTTTAAGAGGATTACTAGAACCATACATACTTGTCATGTTTTGACGTTTGCTCTGTCTAACTTCGTCAGTAGACATACCAAAGTATTTCTGATTAAATGCTTCTTGTGCTTTATCCCTCTCATCTCCTTTCATATTCCACCATGAATTATACTCATCTTTCATGGTAGTATGATTGTCCTCTATAGATAAGTCTACAGAGCTATTACCAAACTTGTATCCGAAAGGAGAAGGGTATACAGGTTCGGCTGATTTGGCTTCTCGTTCCTCTTGGACTAATCGCCCGGGAACGTATGTTTCGTCTTCCATTAGTTCTGTAGTTGTTCTCTATTTTTAACGTTTAATAAAAATTCCCATGCTGGCATATCAAACTGTGCTTCGATTGCATTAACACATACTTGTAAAGATTTCTGATCGTTTGTCATTCCAGCTGCTCTAGCACCCAGTATCTCATCACACCATTTATCACCACCCCATTGCATAACTGCTGCTTTAGTTCTAGCATCTGCATCTACGGTGTTCTTTAATGTATTTACAAAGTCTTCTTTTTGTACACCTTGTAGTACACTTTCATCCATTAATTTATTTAACAAAGCATTATTAGTTTCACCTGTTTTTAATAAATTATATAGATGTGTAGTATTAATAGTAGGGCTATTAGATGCCATATCAGCTGTTACTAAATCTACTAATCCGTCAACTCTTTTTTGACCTTTAGTTTTACCTAGTGTAGCATCAATCTCAAAGCTAGATATGTTACCAAAGTTTTCTCCAGCAAATCGTGTAAATATAACTTTGTTAGTTGCACCAGATTTACCTTGCTTTTGTCTAAATAAACCAGATCCACGATATCCATTTTTGTCAAAGTTAACAAGAACTCCGTTTACATATCCTAGCTGTTTATCTATAGATTCTTTAGCACGATTATATCTTTCTGTAGGTGTACCATTACCAGCTGCATAACGTGATAGTAATTCAGATCTCATATACTCAGACATAATAGATGCTGATGGACCTGAGCTTTTATCTAAAACTCCATCCTTCTCTACTTCGTCTATTGTAGCGTCTGTAATTTTTTTTATATGCTCATCTAATTCTACAAACTCTACACCTTGTGCTTGTGCAAGACCTTGTAGATCATTATAAATAAATCCTATCTTTTGTTGTTCGTCAGGTAGTGATGCCCATGCACTATATACTAATCGCATGTCACCATTCTTATATGCCTGTACGATTGTAGAGGTAAGAGTTTCAGCATTTATATACTGACTCTTGAATCCTAAACTACCAGCAAATATTTCTCTAGCGTATGGATTACCGTTTGTAGCTTCCCAGTCTGTAAAAAATGCGTCAGGATTTTCTTTGTAGTATCCGTCATTCATTCTTTGCTGATACTTAAGTGCATCAGATTGTTGTCTAGATTTGTTTAGTGTTTCTTGATCTTTTGTTTTCTTTCTAAATCTTTCAGCAAAGTCATCAGATAACTCTTGTTTTAGATATGGAAACTTAGCAAGTATATGATTCTTAGGTGAATCTTTGTCAGCACCGGGTATCAGATATCCGTTAGGACTCTCAGGTGTGACACCCATAACATGCTCTAGATATGTCTGAAAGTCATTGTAGTTATCCATTTCACTCTTTGCCCATCCTACGATGTTAGCTCGAGTGTTAGGTACAATAGGTTTAGAGTATGTACCGTCTCGTTTCTGTATAGGTCTAGCATTAACACTAGCTATAGCATCAACAAACAGTGCGTTCTTTCTATCATAAAATGATTTCTTGACACTTGCATACTGTGCATCAGTTTCAAAATCAGCACGTGTAAACTTCTCATCGCTTAGTGCTTTGATACGCTCACTAAAATTATTTATAACTTGTGTGTTACGTTCATAATCTTCACCAAGTGTAAGCTGGTTCTCAGCAGTAAATCCTTTTTGTCTGTGTAAGTTTTGTATATCAAGACCTAGCTGGGACTTAGGATTTATGTTATACTGCTTCATTACTTCATGAGCACGAAACTCATAAAGACCCATGATAGTTTTCTTGTTTACAGGTATACCTTGTTGTTCAGCAAACTTAATAAAGTCACGTTCAAACCCATCAAAGTTTTTCTTATAATCTTTAAAAAATAACTTTTTAGTTATAGGGTTTCTTGTTTCGTTAACATCAGTCAGATAGTTAAATCTTTGCTTAGCGTTAATATCACCTGTCTTGAGGTAATCCATAACGTCAGCAAAGCGATCTTGTGAGTGTTTTAGAAAGTCAACTTTACTCGTTGTTGTTTCATAAAATTGACTAACACTTTTAACTTCACCGTCAGCAACCATTCTTCTGTACTCTGCTATACCGAGTTCAGTCTGAGCAAAGTCTTTGACTTTTTCTGTCATGTCAGCAAAGTTTTGAGCAAGAGTAGGTGATAACCCTTGCCAAACTTTTGCTAATTTATTATACTCGTCAATCTGTACCTTAAAGTTTTTCTGCTGTGTTATGTTGTTACGCTTCAGTGCGTCAGCTTGTAACTTTTCTGGTAACTCTACTTCTATTTTTTGTGTAAGCTTTCTGCTTGCTTCTGCTGCTTTAGCAGCTCTATCTAATCCAGTACCGTAAGCTGCATCAAATAGTTTTTGTTGATTTTTTTGTTTTTCTAAAGCTTGAGTCTGTGTTTGCGACTGTATCTGCATGGCTCGTAAGCCGTCATCAAGCTTAGGTGTTTGTTTACTTCCCCGAGCGTACTTGGTTAAGTATTTCTTTGTTGACATTTTTAAACTTTCTTAGTAAATGCTTGGGCTAAGTTACCAACTGTACCAGCTAGACTACTAATTGTTGTACCCCATACCTGTGCAGATGCTGCTGATGGTGATACCATAGCTCCTTTAATAGGTTCAGGTCCAAAGTCATAATCTTCAAATACTCTTGGGTATAAGAATGTAGCTTGTGGTGTTGGTAGTGGTGCGATAGGTTGTGGTAGTTCTCCGGGGTCTAGCATCTTAGCTGCGTATGCGTTAAGATCTTGTACCGTACGTTCTCTACCTATAGCTTGTAGTGCACTGTTTGACGCTGTTGTAGCGTTGTCAAGAGACAGGTCTAGTAAAGACAAAGCTGTAGATGCTTTTAATGCTGCTACGCTTTTCTGCTTATCTATAGACCTACCTGTCTGACCTCTTGCTCTGATAGCACCTTCAGCTTGTATTGCTTCTAGATATGCGTCATTCTTTTGATATCTGTTTTCTGTTTCTATTTCTCGCAGCTGTCGTCTTTCGTCCATACGAGCAGACTTCTCGTTTAGTGCGTTAATACCGAGCTGATTGACAAATATGTCTTCAGACTTTTGGTACATACGATCATTTAGATCCTGCTCTCTGTCACGTATTTGTAAGTTATAATTATAGGTACGTAAGTTTGCCGCATCTTTGTGTGCTGCAATCAACCCTTCTTGTCTAGCTTTCTCTTCTATTTCCTGTACAGCATAGTTACGTTTAGCAATCGCTGACTGCTTTGCCATGTCCCACGCTTCTAGGTCATATTGATATTGAGCTTCTGTTGCTGCGTTTTGTGTATCAGCAGCTTGTCTGGCTGCTCGGTCTTGCTGTCTTCCAGCATATAATTGCATGCCAAGCCCTGCTATCGGGGCTATAAATTGTAACATTATGTCCTCCTGTAAAATCTAGGTGAGTATATTCCTTCCCACATCATAGAGTTTAGAGAGACAGGGAACGGTGAGTCATTAAATAACCGTAGTGTAAAATTATCTGTTTTTTGGTGTATGGGTAGTGTAAATATAGTATGATCTGATACAGCAATATCGTTAGCTAAGTACTGGTCAGCCGTAACTACTGGATTTAGACTATACCACTCGTCAAGAAATATCAGAATTTTTACACCGTTAGCAGGTGCAGAGCTGAATGTAATTTTTGGTACAATACCACTTGTTGTATCAACTGTAAATGCTGTAGTTACTACATTATCTAGCGTGACTTTTATTTGGTCATCATCTACATAATTTAGGTCATCATCTACCCAGTTAAATACTGTCGTAGATCCATCACCTGTATACTCTCGTTTACCTTGACGTATACCTTTAGATTTTAATTTAAAACCCATAACTCCAGATAATCCCACAGCAAACTTCATACGAGCTACTGTAAGATTAGCAGTAAAGTCACTACGTTTCATTTCTTGATCTATTTTATAGTAAGTCTTAGGTAATATAACATCAAAGTCAAACTTATATCCTACTATAACATCACTTGCTACACTTGTCAAGTTTTTAAATGGTACTTTAAAATATGTGTTACCACCTTCAACTACACGCTCTGGAGATAGAGTAAATCCAGACTCAATAAACTGACCTGTAGCTGTAGTACCTTTAATAACTATTACAGGTGTTAAGTTAGTAGCATCATTGTACGGTATAAAACACTTAGAAAACTCACCAGCTGTGTCATACGTAACAGAGCTAGCTGTAGCATATAGATCTATACATGGATTTAGTTTTTGTCCATCATTATTAACAATAATAGCATCGTCAGGACTCTGACTCAAGCTAGCTTTGCTAAGTGTAAACTGTCCACCTTGTTTTGTTACAGCAAAAAATTCATCAGAATCTGCTGCTATAGTTTGTACATTACCGGGTGCTTCCCAGTTAAACCAAGTTTGTAGTTTTATTTCTTTACCTTCTACATACTGCCTGAACAAATATATGTATCTAGTAGACTGTCCTGAAAATGCTATGAATTGGTTTTGTGCACTGGCAATCAGAGTATCAACTGTAGATGGTATCCATTCGTTTACAACTCTACCAATATCAGCTACCTGTGGGTTTTCGTTTTCTCCACGTGTAACCATCGCAAAGACACGAGTATAACTAGGTGTCTTACTAATAAAGTTAATTGTAGTACCAGTATCAACAGGGTCGATAATGGTATCCATTTCATAGTTAGCTATTGGACGTATAAGTGTTTTAGTCGGTGTTAATATACCATCATTAGCTCCCATAAGAAACTGTTGATTTGCACTAAATAATACTAAACCTTGAGTAGATGGTAGCACACTATGAAGTGCAACAGGTTTAACTGTACTAGCACTTAAATCAATAGGGTCAGCATCTGTAACAGTCTGTGCAGAAGTGTGATATAAATTAAAAAACTCACCTGACTGACTCATAGATACAGTATCACCAGATAAAAAACCAAGTCTGTTGTTATGAAAGAATGATTGATTTATTTTACTACCAACAAATGATGGGTGTGCGTTAGTTTCATCATCACCTACAGTTCTAGCAGTATAAGTTATACGTTGAAATGTAAAGTTATTAACACTTGTATTTACTAACTCATGCGGCATCGTAGCATTGTTTAGCCCTGTAGATGTATCAGGAGCTAGTGTCTCTTGCCAAAAACCGGGACCATGTGTACCATCATTAGCTACATATTTTAAGTAGTATGCAGATGTAAGTGCTCCACTATTAACAATCTTAACTACATGGTTATTGACTGATTGACTTGGTAACTCGTCAAGCGTAGCTACTTGATTTTGAAATACAGTTAGTTGAGTACCAAACATTCCACCAGAACCTGTAAGTGTAAAGCTTGATCCACTACGTACTAAGTGTAAATTATCTTGTAATTTAGTTACTGTAAGTCCTGAGATACTTAGACCATCAATTCTGGTTTTAAGTTCTGATAGTACATCGTCATACGTATCAGTATTACTTGAATTGTAAGTTGTAATAGCTTGTCCAGCAACACTAACATCATATTTAGTACTATGTGCTGTACCAGATAACTTAATCGTACCTTGCCTGTTAGCGTTAAATGTAGGGTCAGCATTTTTAGCTACAGTTGTAGTTTTGTTTGTAATTATAGATTTATCTTGTATTGTAAGTATATCGTAGTCTGTACGTGCTCCTGTAAGGTACGCCTGTGCCCCTGTACCGTACGTAACAGTGCATGCGGCAAAGGTTACAGCGTTCCATATAGCAATCGCTCCTGTAGAGCCTCCTACGGCTGGTGTGATGCAGCCTATATATTTTTCTGTGTCAGTTCTAGATATAAAGAACCACTTTGAGTTGTCATATGTAGTGCCAGTACCTAGATTACCTATCCACTGAAACCCCGGTCTTTTTGTAAGACCAAAGGTTGGATCAGGATAGCCGTTGATGCACTCCTCGACTTGACCGGGAAGTTTCTTATCATCAGATTGTCTAGATACTCCACCAAGATAATCGTCAACTCGCTGAGTAACTGCTGGCATTATCGTTGTAAAGCGTGAAATGGTTGATAGCTTTGGTAAAAGTTTTGTGAGTCTTGTGGATGACCGAACATAGTGAACTGTCCCTGACTTGTCTCATACTCCATAGCTAAAGCTCTTTGTTGTATCTCTTGTTGTTGTAAACGTCTGTATTGATCGTCGTCACCAACTATTCTACCAGATACAATAGTAGCTGCTCTAGCTTTAATATAGTTTTGTACTGGTTCTGGTAAGTCTATAAAGTCAAACTCCCATACAACATCACATTCAATAGGACTATACTCCCATGTGTATCTATGGTTTTGTCTGTCATATAATTTACCTTGTCTACGTACAGCATGGTAAGGTTTGTTCTGTGCGTTTTCTGTAAGTTTTATCTGTATAACATTATTTGGTATGAGTATTTCATTATTGTTATCTTTGCTAAACTCATAGTGATACTCCTTGTTAAAAGTCCATCCTTCAGATTGTACCTCTCGTGACACCTGTAATAGGGTAGCATAGGCAATCGCAACTTCCGGGTTGGTTTGGTCTAGTGTAGTTACAGGAGCCTGACCACAGGATGTAAGTATTTGATTAATAGCTGGCAACTCTTGTGTTGCATTTGTGGTTGGAAAAGGCATAATAAAAAAGGGGAGCCGAAGCTCCCGTATAAAAAATAAAAATTAACCGTTAGCTGGGTATGTTGTACCGAATGCAGCATTACCTGTAGATCCGACAGCAGCACCAGCGATTAACTCAACGCAAGCAGCAGGGTTTAAGAAGTCTGCTCCCATTGCGAGTCTACCTAGGATTACATCACCTTGGTATACAACTGAAACGTCACCAGAAGTAATCTGAACCTGTGGTCCGATAGCTTCTACACAGCCAGCAGCTTCCTTTTGGAAGATAAGTCCGCAGCTGTTAGCGAAGTCTGTAGCGTTACCATAGTTGTTGTTGATACCAGTTACAGAAGCTCTACCGTCTTCAGCTGTTTCACCAACGAATGATCCTACGTTTCCGGGGCTTGTTACACCGGGGTTTGTTGCAGATGCAGAACCGTACTTAGTACCGTATGATCCGAAGAATGGAATGTTCATTGACTTGTAGATCTTGATGCCTGCAATTTCAATGATACCTTGTCCGGATTGTAGTCCTGTACCTTGCTCGTCTCTGTTGATAAGACCGTTAGAACCAACACCTTGTATTAATTCGTAGTACTGTCTTGGGTTCAACACAGCAACACGTCCGTCCTGACTTACTCCTTTCTCGTCTAGAGCAGCAGCTGCATCATAGAAGGCTGCTATTAGAGAAGCTGGAACGTATGCGTCAGATGCTTGGTTGTTTGTACCAACTCTGATCTGTGTTCCGCCGGGCTCGACAAAGCCTGTCTTAGTGATTGGAGAAGCTTGTCTAGCACCTTTAGCGATAGCTCTAAAGATTAGTCTATCATATTTTTGTGCAAGAGCATAACCGATCTTTTTAGAGATCTCTCCTCTCAATTCATAGTGTGCTAGTGTTTCATCTAGCTCATATACAAAGGCCGAGCTTATTAATAGGTCGTCAATTGTAATAGTTTTTTCAGCAACTGGTGGTGCACCATCTGTGTTACCTAGTATGCTGTTACCGGGTGTATGATACTCGGCTTTTGTGTGTCCAGTGTAGACGAACTGAAGTGACTTACCGTTTGTAAGTGTTCTCTTCATTATAAGGTCTCTAGCGATTGCGTTGTGCTGGAAGCCTTTAAACATCTCTCCACTGAACAGCTTTAAGTAAAGTGCACGGGCGTCGCCTGCACTGTTTAACTGACCGGGGCGTGTAAGAGCCGTGGTCAATGTGCTATTCTGTTGAGCCATTGATATGGATTAGTAGTTGTTAATATTTCTTAGTACTAATTTTTCTCGAGATTTTTTTCGTGGTCTATCCCACCGTCTAGACGGCATGAGGTATCCGGCGTACCGGGCAAATGCCAACGGCAGAGGAGTCCGACTCTGAGGTGCTCCTCTGCTTAGATCAGTAAGAAGGTGTCTCTAGTTGAGCATCTTCTTTCTTCTCTTCAGTTTTGTTTTCTGGTTCTGGAGCTGGATATGTCTCAGGTGTTAACCTTGTGACTGCTGCTCTCATAACCGAGCTTTGATGTGCCATTTACTTAACGATTTTAGTATATGTAACACCACGGTAAACGTAAGTTACTGTCATAGCTTCCTCCGATACCTAGCCCCCGTTCCATGACTAGATGACATGCGTCGCATAAAGCGATGAACGGACGTCGGGGTTATGCTATTTGTGGTGCAGTTAATGCTACGTTTGTAGACTCAGCTGATGCTAAGTCAAGTGGGAAGTTGTGAGCATTACGCTCGTGCATTACTTCAAAGCCTAAGTTAGCTCTGTTTAATACATCAGCCCATGTTGGTACGATCTTGCCGTTAGCATCAACGACGGACTGGTTAAAGTTAAAGCCATTAAGGTTGAAAGCCATGGTGCAGATACCCATCGAGGTGAGCCATATGCCAACCACGGGCCAAGTAGCCAAAAAGAAATGTAAGCTACGAGAATTATTAAAAGAAGCATATTGGAAAATGAGTCTACCAAAGTAGCCATGTGCAGCTACAATGTTATATGTTTCCTCGTCTTGACCAAACTTGTAACCATAGTTTTGTGAAACCTCTTCCGTGGTCTCCCGAAGGATTGAGGAAGTAACAAGGCTTCCGTGCATAGCACTAAACAAAGAACCACCAAACACGCCCGCAACTCCGAGCATATGAAAGGGGTGCATAAGGATGTTGTGCTCCGCTTGGAAGACAAACATGAAGTTGAATGTTCCACTGATACCTAAAGGCATACCGTCAGAGAATGAGCCCTGACCGAATGGGTAGACAAGAAAGACTGCAAGAGCTGCGGATAGTGGTGCAGTATATGCAACAAAGATCCATGGTCTCATGCCAAGTCTGTATGATAGCTCCCACTGTCTACCAGCATAAGCTGCTACACCTATGAGGAAATGAAAGACAATGAGTTGATATGGTCCGCCATTGTATAGCCACTCGTCCAGTGTGCCAGCTTCCCATATAGGATAAAAATGTAGTCCGATTGCATTAGAGGAGGGGACGATAGCTCCTGATATAATATTGTTTCCGTACATTAACGAGCCGGAAACTGGCTCACGTATGCCGTCTATGTCTACAGGCGGTGCTGCGATGAAGGCTAATATAAAACAAGTTGTTGCAGTGAGCAAGCAAGGGATCATCAAGACACCAAACCAACCTACATATAGTCTGTTGTTTGTGCTTGTAACCCACTCGCAGAATCTCTGCCAGTTACTGGCTTGGCTTTCTCTTGTTATAGAGATAGCTGCCATTTAAAATACACCGGGTATAATTTGACCGGTTGTAGCATAAGCTCCTACTGCTGCTACGAATCCGAGCATTGCTGCCCAGCCATTAAATCTTTCTGCTTCTGGTGACATTAGTTTTCGTTGTGGTAATAATTGTATGGGTGGTTCGTTTGGGTAGATGTTCTCTCTACCATCCGTATCGGTGGTAATCATTTTTTCTTTCTCTTGTAAGGTTTTGCGGTCTTTGCAGATCTTACAAAGTTAGCTTTTGTTGGAGCACCCTTTGATCCGGGTGTTCTCATCTTTTCGCCAGAGCCCGCTTTAATGCGTTTTCTCTTGGCGTGTATATTTGCGTACAAGCCTCTCTTAGCCATTAGCGTTTTTTGCCTCCGTGTTTGCAGCCACACTTGCTGCTCTTCTTGGTTTTCTTTTTGTATGCCATTAGCATTTCCATCTTCGCATAGCAAGTGCCTTACGTGTAGGCTTGCCGTTCTTTTTCATCGGACCCTTCATGCCTCTAAAGCGAGCACAGAATGAGCGTTTGCGTGGACCACCTCCGGGCTGTGGAGCCTTAAGGTTTGAGCCGGTTTCCCGATTGTATTTTTTTCTACCGGCTGCTGTGAGACCTCCCTTGCGGCTTTTGTGCTTGCCGATCTTAAGGGAGACGTTTTTCTTTTTAACCGCCATGATATATTTTCATGTGTGTATTTTTATACTGTGGTAAGTTTTGTTCATACTGTTCTTTTAACCACGGTACTTCTAGCTCAGTCGTATTACGATTGAACGTATATGGTGAGACATCTGTTACCTCACCTTCTTCTGTATAAAACTGGCCCGGACCAGCATGTGCTATCATGGGATTAATTTTCATTCGGTCTGCAAGAGGTACAGGTAATCCGTGTGTATCCAGATCGTACTCTCCAGCATCATAAAACTTTCCGCCAGTTTGCATATAAGATCTACCTTGACCATCTAGAAAGAAACCGTTTTCAGTTACATATCTCATGATAGATGAGTCAGGTTGAGTTAGATCCATAGCTAGTCCTTTACTTGGCATAGGTGATTTACCGGGTAGGTAGGGGCTTGATGGAGTACCATCTTTACCCGGTGCTTGTACAGGTTTATCCCTGTTCGGACCTTTGGGAAGAGGATCTGCCATAGCTAGCCCCGGCTCTCCTCTGCCATATATAGATAGTATTAGATCCTCTTGATAAGACATTACTTTTTCTTTTTTAGAATTTTCTTTTGTACTGATACAGGTAGTTTAGATAAGCCTTTACCAGCTGTCTTCTTTGGTCTACCTTTCTTACTGCCGTAAGTACCTTTGCCCATTGGCATAATTTTTTTCTCCTAAAAATTAACGTTTGGTGATCTCTCTAGTTTCTCCATTATATCTCTACGATATGCTGGATCGTTTTCGTAACGTTCATCACTCATAGCTGCAATAACTTCTTGCTGGCTACGGAACTGATCGTTACTTTGTCTTGGTGCTTTACCTTGTACCATATTTCCGTCGTATCCTATTGCATCATTGTATGCGTAAGCTAGTGATCTGACTGCAAAGAACGCAGCCAACGGATCACCACGTTCCATGACAGCATCAAACATTTTAACCTCTTGTTCATTCAGAGATTTTTGTGCCCAGTCTATCATGTTAGCGTAGTTCTTTTCACCGCCTACGATACCTTTAAGTTCTTTAATATCTGCTTCAGAAAGATCTTTACCTTCTGGTTCTGCATTTTGTACAGAGTTTCTATAATCTAAGTGCATCTGTGCAAGATCTTCAACACTCATCTTGTTTAACTCGTCAAGAGTTTCTCGACTGTACTCACCTTTTTCTGATGTAGCTTCATCCCATAACTGATCTAGTATAGTTCCTTCTGGTTCAGTTTCTTCAACCTGTTCTTCTTGCTGTGCAGGTTCTTCTTCTTTTGTGTTAAGCTTCTGTTGTAGCTCAAGATAACCTTTCTCTAGCTCTTCAGCATTTTTATACTTACCTGCTAGTAGTTGTTCTTGAGCTTGCTGCATCTGCTCACCAACTTGTAAGGAGTCTTGTTCTTCTGCTGAGAGATTATCAATACTTGTAGTCTCAACGTTTGACTCCATGGTTAATGTTTCTGCCATTTATAGTTCTTCCTGTGGTGGTTGTTGTTGTTGTGCCATCTGTGGGTTCTTAGCTGGATCTAGCATTGGTGCTTTCATAAGAGCTGGTGTACCTTTGATAGCTTCAAGTTCAGCTTGTTGTGCTGCTGCTTGTTGTTGCTCTTGCTGTCTTTCTTCAACAGTCTTGACTAGGTTTAGTACATCTATACCTTGTGCAGCTGCAAGTCTTTTAATAACCTCATCTGGATTAATGTATGTTGTGATAGCATCTGGTCCCATAGTAGTAGCTATGGTTTGTAAGAAGCCACCCAACGCTTGTACATCTTGACCTCTACCTAGACTATTAATACCAGCTACAATGATAGGCTTGACCATACCTTTTGGTATACGTGGTATCTCACCTGTCTTCTGGAATATGCTAAGTTTTCTATTGAGATAGGGTACTAGGAACTCTACAGTGAGTAGCCCAAATAATCCGCCGAGCTGTTGTTCTAGTTCCATCTGTGTCATGCGTACCTCTTCTGCGGTTGTACGCTCTGACTGCCGAACGGACAGTATTAGGAACGCTTCGTTCAATCGCTTCTCAAGTGTTTGCATGTGCTGCAATGCTGTAGCAAAGTCAGCTGTCTTACCGACTTGTATGACACCTATGTCGTCTGGTCTACCTTGTACAATAGCACCGTTGCCAGCTGCTGCTAGCGTCTGCGGTTTAGTTGTAGATGATGGTGATACAGTAAATACAACTTTAGCTGCTGCTGCACTACCTTCTACTATAGCCTGTGACAATGCTTCGAGAGACTTGAGATCTCCAATAAACTGTCCGACTCTACCTCTACCATATGCTTCTCCATCTACTGTATTAAATCGTAGTGGTAGCCATGGTGTACTGTCGACTGGTGCTTTACCTTGTGAGTTAGGTAGTCTTTTACCATCGACTTCTTGATGCCATATAAATCTATTATTGTCACGCTTGACATGTGTATAGACATCTATCTCATTCTCATATTCCTCGTCAGTGACTTCATCTTTTGAGTCATAGTTAGGAATAAGATCTTTGTTGATTCTTTCTTTTGTGATAATTTCAATCACGTCGCCGTTGCCATCTCGTTCTATCACGTAGCGATTAAGAGGGTATAGCTTCAGACCTGTCTTGCCCATAAAGATAAGAGCATTACCACCTACAACTAGATGTTGTAATGCTTGGTGTATTACTACACGATCATCTGATGCAGCGATAGCGTCAAGGATTGTACGCTCTATCTTTGCAAAGGATAAGTCAAGTTCTGATTTTACCTGTGGCTCAAACTGTTCACCTAACTGAGACTCGTCTAGCTGTAGCTTAAAGAAGCTAGTCTGTGGTGGCACGAGTGATAGTGATAGCTTTGATGCTAAGGCTACCACCCCTTTAGCCCCCACGGACTGCCATGGTGTCTTCAGTTGTTTCATACCTTTTTGGTAGTCTTCATGACCACGTATAAGATATGGTAGTGTAAGTTTTGTTGCGTCTTCCGCTTCGGTCAAAAACTGGGAACGATCACTGGATAAATTATCATACCTAGATTTTGCTGTCATTGTTAATTAAAATAATCTCTACTGAAGGTTCTTCTAAATCCTCCACGTGTTTTACTTTGCTGTCTTGGGGCAAACGATGTAGTAAAGTTAGGAGTAAAACCTAACAAACTATTTAATGTTTGTTGATATGATTGTTGTTGTATATTTGATAGATCTTTAGCGTCAGTACCTGCTTGTGGTATTTGTGGTATTAGTTCTTCTTGTGGTATGGTAGGTAACTGTTGAACTGTACCTGATCCAGCAGTACCACCTCCAGTCGTTTGTGATGAACCACCCACGCTTCTACGGAATGGACTAATGCCTTCAAAAATAGTTCTTGTTGTAGGTTGACCAGTAGCTGATGCAACAAGGTCTTTAATTTTCTCGGCAGACTCGTAGCCCTGTTTATCAG
>Ga0208767_1002126_pt1 | contig 15244 bp, 23 predicted proteins | sample VirMetDEL_Mar_21_FD_184514 | JGI IMG/M metagenome (GOLD analysis project Ga0208767, IMG submission 184514) | Aqueous microbial communities from the Delaware River and Bay under freshwater to marine salinity gradient to study organic matter... | ecosystem: Environmental > Aquatic > Marine >... | reverse complement strand
CTGCGTCCGAGGAAGTTGACTTCCTGATTCCTCACCGCATTTCGCGACCGACCAACGGGCAGCAACTCAACACAATTTCGTTCCGTTGGGCACTTGAACGCAGCAATGATCGTCTCGTCGATGCCGTCACGCCCGCCGGCTACGATCGGCTTGTCGATGTTCACGCCTACAACCCCGACGATGGCACGACGCGCCGGCTGTGCTGGGGCAAACTCGGCGAGCAATCTCACTATCTGTCCGGCACAATCGAAGGCGTCGAACCAACAGCTCGAATTGACCCGTGGCTGATCGGCGAACTCAAAACGACCGGATACCGCGTGCGGCTGTCCGATGGGACCGATCAACTGGTCGAAGGCGAGATCGTCTTCAATCCAGAAAATGCCGATGGCCGCATCGTCGGCAACCGGTCATCTGCGGTAAACGCTTACGATCGCTCGTGGTGGCTGGATCCGAAAACCTCACGCACACCCGCCGCGACAACGGCACAATCGCAGACGCCGGAACTGTGGACGCTGCCGCAGGCGGTGCTGTCGATCTGCTGGCTGCTCAACCCGCTCGAAAAGTACGTCCGCAACCCATTGCTGACAGACCTCGAAGCCAAACTCGTCGCTACCGATGTCACGGCCACCGAACTGCTGCGAAACGTCAGACTCGACACCGATCTCTGGCTCTCGCAATGCCTCGACCGTCTGCTGGAACCGTTCGGCTTTGCGTGGTCGCTGGTGTTCGATGACGACCTCGCCACCGCCGGCAACGACAAGCTGCACACGTCGTTTGCGTTTCACAAACTCAACGACGGTCCGCAGCGGATGGTTTATTCCCAGCGACCCGGCACCAACGCCATCACTCGCGAAAAAACCAACATCGCCGACTATCACGCCAATATCTCGATTACCGATCTCGCCAATCAGATCGAGGGATTCACGTCGCCGCTGCTGGTCGAATCAACCTTTCTGCTGCATCCCGCATGGCCGGAAGCCGACGACGCTGACGACATCGACGACCTCAACAAAACCGATGCCCGAGCGTCTTCGATCACTCACCGGAAATACGTGCTCAACGAAGCCGGAGACATCAACAGCATCCGCACCACACCAACCACCGCGACCAGTCTCGACAGTCTGCTGACCGAACCGCATCCGGTCGACGGTGTGCGTGTGCTGTCTCAACGCCGCCGACGATTCCTGCCCGCGCTCAGCGAAGGTCTGGACCGAGGCAACGCCAGCGACAACGAATCCAGCGAGCGGGAACTGGTCGGTGAAAACGGCTACCTGCTCGAATACCAGCACCGCTATCTCGACGACAACGGCGACGAACAGACTGACGACTGGATCACACCCGACTGGCCGTTTGCCGTTCTAAAGGACGAATGCGGGATCCGGCTGACGGGCACCATTCCGTTCGAACTGCACACTCAGTTGCAACAGTTCCCTAACGATCCGCCGCTGCGCATCACGTGTTGCGTCGAATCCGACTTTGCCCGCCACGCCATCGCCGACCGTCGAGACAGCTCGCCGCAGGCCGACGTCGTGCGGTCAGTGCTCGACCTGTCGAACCGTTTCCACGTTCGTCGAGTCGATTCGACCTCAGTCCTTTACACTGACCGCCACCCGGCAATTAGTTTTGTGACTAACACCACGAGCGGCGGGACGTTCTATTTAGCGTCCGCTCCGCTACTTCCGCTCGAACAGGGCGACAGAGTCGCGGTGACTGGCAGTACAGCCAACGACGGAATTTATACAGTAAAAAACGCGACTGGAATCGCTGTTACAGTCAATGAGGCAGTTTCAATCGTCGGCGGTGGCGACGGCAACCTGTCGCTGTTCACCCGCGAAATCGACGACACTCGGGAACTTCAGGAATACCTCGAACACGTTCGTGAGTGGGATGATTCCGCCGACCTGTCCTGCTCGGTCACGCTCGACGGCATCGATCACTACGAGTACGAGCTGGGCGACCTGATCACGAAAGTCGATGGCCGAAACCTGTCGCTCGATGCCAACAGCCCGACCGCCACCTCGCCGAAGTACCTGCAGATTATGGGCGTTAATCTGGAACTCGAAGGCCAGCAGAAAACCGAGCTGCTGCTGGAAAGTTTCAAACTCGAACGCTTCGACTTCGGGAGAAACTCCTGATGGCTAAATACACGCAGACCAACACAGGCCGCCCCTATTCTGAAGTCCGAGGCTACCTGCGAGACACGCTCGAAGCGGCGTCGGTTGCTTCCAACGTGCTGACACCGAAATCAGTGGCACTCGCCGTTTATGCTCTCGATCCGTCCGACGTGTGGCGTTACATCGGCGAAGCCACCGTCTGGAACTATGACGAGTCGCTGACCGGTGACGAGGGCATGTACTGCCGAGCGTCGTTCAACTCAGACGGGCGTTTCGAAGTCTACTGGCTGAGCTGCGACGCCACCGCCCTGACCGTCCCCGCCGCTCCCGGAGCCTGACCAATGGGCCGCCCAAAAGGTTGCAACTGTCACTGTCAGTGTTGCTACTGCCGCACATGGACGTTGCTCGAATGGTCCGGTGACCGTGATTTTACCGGTGATCTCGACATCCGAAATTACCCGCAATATCAGGCGGCCATGTTGAACCTGAAAAGCCAGACGTCGATGTTGTGGCGAATCCGTTACAACCCGGATCAGGCTTTTATCGAGTGGCTCGCCGACAACAAAATCCTGACGTCTGGTTCGTACCTGAACGGCACGTTTTTCGTCGACTTCTTTCCGTTCACCAGCGAAGCGGCGTTTTTCAGTGGCCCGGTTCGTGACGGCATCATCTACGGCCTCGACAGTGTCCCGGCTGGCCGCGACCCGGTGCACCCCGGCGACCCGTACGCCGATTCGGTCAACCCGTATTTTGACGGCGGATACTCGCTGAAATACTACAACACCAACGGCAGCGCGTTCCCCGTCAACTGGACGGTTGAAGATTGGCCCACAAACCCGGTGGCGATTCCGTGGGTGCTCGAACTCGGTTGCGCCCGCTGTCCCTGTCTGGACGCTGTCAGTTGGCCGGATCACACTCGTTTTTTTTACGATCCCGAGGTCAGCTTTTCGCCGCTGGATCCCGGCGGCATTGGTTCTGCCGCTGTTGACCCGGAAGCATCGACATTGACATCAGAAACGACGGACGGCAGTTGTCAGGCAATCACCGACGACGACCTGCAATCTATTTTCTGGCCCGGCGATGAAGCTGAACCGGATCATTCTGCGACCTGCCCGCCGGACTGTATCGTTTGGGTCAGCGATATGTGGCCGCTCGCGCCGCTTCTGCTGCTGTACGGAGTCGCTGGCGGTGCCCGGTCAATTCCGGGAGCAAGTTTTCCGAGCGATGCCCCGCCGCACCCTGCGCTGGCACTGGCGGCAGCCGGCGGCACCGCTGTGCAGCTCGACGGCTGGTCTGGCAGATTCGCCGGCGATGACGTTGCCCGCGCGGCTCGTGGCGATTCGGCAGCCATCGCAAACGTCGACTGTATTTATCTGGTGGACGTCTACAACACATTCGGAGCGATGCAGCAATACACGTGGAGCTACTCGCTGGCCGAAAGCGACGTTGAATGGCTGGTTGACTGGCTGGATCTCGGAGGAAAAACCTTGATCGTCGATGCTCCGTGGAAGCATGTTTCTTCTACGTTCGCACAGGGAGCCAATCCGAGCGGGCTGGATCAGCCGAACATCTCCATCGGCAACGATTTTCTCGGCTGGCTCGGATCCAGTCTGTCTCTGTATGCGATTGAAGATGGACACAGTCCGGGCTACCCCTATCGAGCCCTCGTGTCACTGGATTGCGTTTCAACTGAAAGCCACGCCCTTGCTCCTGTCCCTGAAACGCTTTTCAGTGGTGTCGGGTGGCCAGAAGGCAGCAGCAGATTGACCGCTGTTCCGCTGGCCGGTGGTGGCTCGATTGACCCCGTCGTAACGGGCATATCGGGCGGAAGTGCGCTTTATGAATACAACTGCGTTATTAGGACCGTCGTGGCACCGTTGCAGACCGGGCCGGGCGCTGCGTCCGATGGCGACGAGACGCATCCTGTAATCGCAGTTGAAGAACTCGGCAACGGCAGCCGAATTATTGCCGGCTCGATCAGTATTTCGTCAAAGGTTCACGCGGAAGAACGTCGCGGTTTATCGCACGTGCCCGGCATTGGAAACCTGATCGTCAGGGCGGTGCAGTCATCATGAGCCGTCAGCGATTGCATCAACTTAACCGGGAACGCCTCGCCGCCGGTCAATCCGTGATCGTGGCGACTGACTACCACTGCACACACCTCGGCGAGTTTGACCATCACGAGCCCTGCAACTGTCCGGCGAAACGTGTCCCGTCGTTCGAATGTCGTCTGCACGGAAACTGTACCATTCAGCGTCCCGCCGCCGATCAATCAATTCACTGGTGTGAAACCTGCAAAGAGTTCACGCCACGCCCGGCCGATTCTCAGTCCAACGGATAGACAAAGTCCAGCACCGTCCGCCAGATCTCACGAGCCGCCAGAATGATCAGCCGCACCATCACGCGATCCGTTCCAGTGGACTGACGACCGACAATGACGCTGGCCGAGTGCAGTGCAGGTACTTCTGAGTCGTCCTGATGTCCGAATGACCGAGCAGGTCACGCACCTGTTCAATACTCGCGCCGTTTTCGAGCAGGTTCGTCGCGAATGAATGCCGCAGCGTGTGACACGTGACTCGCTTGTGGATCCCGGCTTTCGCCGCCGCCAGCACAATCGACCGCTGCACCGTCGACGGTTGCAGATGATACCGACCGAGCCACCCGTCAGTCGGATGCCTCGATCGGTCCCGCGAGCAAAACAGCCAGTACCAGTTGAGCGATCCCGAGGCCGTCGCCGATTTGCGGTGAAACGCTCCCGGCAACTCGACTCGATTGCAGCCATCCTCCACGTCGGCGGCGTGCAGTTCTCGCACCTGATCACGTTGCTGCCGGATCGATTTAATAGCCGGCGGCGGTAGCATCACCATTCGATCCTTCGCGCCTTTGGATTGTCTGACGTGAATCGTCCGCCGCGTCAGATCGACGTCCTTGATCCGCAGGTCAAACACTTCGTTATGTTGTCAACACCTCGTTGGCCGCTGACTCGACCGCCGTGCTCAATTCGCACAATCTTTTAGCTTCATCCCGGTCGTTTCGCTCGACCGCCTTAACTGTTCGTCGGTTAATCCCGTTTACCACCACGTGCAGTGATGTTTTATTCGCGATCAACTCCGTATCCCTATCCACAATCACGGCACGCATCACCCACAGCGAGACTCCATGCCCTAAATCGTGTCCGACTGGCCCGTTCGCGCCACATGATTCGCATTGCACAGAATGTGGTCCTGCGATTCCTGCTTTTTGACCGCAAAATGGACATTCAAAGCCAACATAACCATCGGTTGCTGCCGACGGCTCACTGCTGGTCGTCTGTGTCATTCCAGATCCTTTCTTCGCCACGGCAGAACCGGGGCGTTAAACTGTTTCGCCGCTGCACTTGGTTGCCAGATTAAACACTGTCAGGGGTGGGATTCCGTCGGCTGTGGGGCGGCGAGCGGTTCTCAGGTTGAGTTCTCGTCGAATCATGGCCTGCACCGTTCGCGGGTCCATGCCGCAGCCTCTGGCGATTTCGCCTCGGGAACTCCACGGGTTGTCGCGGAGGAATCGTAACACTGTCCGAATTTCGTGCGGTGTGAATTCTCGTTTTTTTCCGGGTTGTCGTGTCATGTTTCTGGCTCCAGCCCCTGCATTCAATGCGCATCCATCCCATGCGGGCGACCCTGTTTCCTATCTCTCCCTCACCACGTGGTGTCGGAGCCGATGAGGTTTCCAGTGTGTCTACAGTCCGGCCCGATGCCTGACTGCCCACGGCGTTTGTTGTGTGACTTTCCTGCCCGCAGGCCCCCGAACAGTTGACTCCCCACGGCCAACCGTCGCCACACTCACCCGTCCCGCCTCACGCTTTCTGACGTCCTGATGACGATCTCAGGCCGCCGCGCTATCCCGACTCTACAAAACCGGGAACACGACCCACTGACGACCAATGAACCGTGCTTCAAGTTCTGTGATTTGTTGCGCTGGATAATCCCACCGCAATTATCCAGCGCAAGGAATCAATAGTTACCTGCCGACCCCGCGAATGAGATTCGACACCTTTGCCACTTCATCTGTTACTGGCATCCCGTGCATAATTGCGTGGTTGATGATCGCCAACGAACGATCCAGCAACCGACATTGCTGTCCGATCAGGATCAGTGCTTTCCTCACATCGCTCGCCATGTCGTCAACATCGAGGCCATCCGAAGCATAGCCTTCAGTCCGAAAGTACCGCTGCATTTCGTCCTCTGAATCGAAGCCGAAGTCAGCCAGAACTCGCAGGTAACAATCGGTTGCAGCCGAGTGCTCGTTGTCGCCGTTTTCTGTACTCATCACTTTCTCCTCGCACCGGCTGAACCGGGGCGTTATCTGCCTTGCTCCTGTTTCGCCCAATGCTCCACAACGGAATCCCATGACGCACTCGCAAGCACGTCCATGCCGTTTCGCTGATCCGAAATACACTCGCCCACGAGAATCGTCAACTTGCTTGTCCACGCCAGCGGAGCGTTGCGGCGGTCGATGTACGCCTTTGCAACTTCCCAGCAATCCCACTGCCACTTCATCATCGGGGATCGGCCATCCGTTCGCTCGTAGCACGGATGTTCCCACGGAATCTGACAATCACGAGCGAGATTCAGTCGCTCGATGGCAGATAACAAATCGGTGCACGACGAGCCACTATCGCCCTCACGCTCCGACGCTGGTTCTTCGCTTTTGGTCGTTTCGTCATTCATACGTTTTCTCTCCGTGGCCCGTGGCCGCGTGAACTCAGTCGTTAGCGTGCAAATCGTTGCTGACCACACTGCCAGCCGAGATCGAGCAATCCGTCTCGCTGCCAGGCGACATCTTCACACTCGCCCATATCCCAGACAGACAAATAAACGTCAAACAGGCACGGATGTTTCTCATACCACACGTATGACTCGACAGCGACGGCGTCGTTCCATTCCATTCCGTCTGGTGCGGCACTGTCTGCCAACCACACAACTGTTCCAATCGGCGGCAAACATGGTAATTCCAACCGCTTAAAAAGCTCCGGCTGGGATTCCCCGTTCGCTTTCCACTCCAAAATCAAATTCACGCTAACCATAAAATCCACCCGAGCGGCGGGCCACGTCGCACCCGATGGCAACGCCGCTGGCCGCCGCCGGGTGATTTTGGGCGTTATGCCCACAAACATTCAGAAGAACGAAAAACGGGCAATTCGACGCCAGCACATCGAAGCGTTGCGTGCTCTGCCTTTCCGGCCCGGAGCAAGTGAGGCAGGGCCTCACATACATCTTCAAGCGCCACTCCGGTCGCGTAACTGATTTCAGCCGGAGTAAGCCATTTCCAATTCTTCAGGTCAGTCATCGCAACATCCTTCGTATAAACGTTATCGTTTGACTCGGTAGCTGTTCCACTTCATGTCGATCACCAGTGCGTTGTGTTGCAGGCGATCGATTACCTGATGACTCAACGCTCGGCGGGCGTCGGCTCCGTCTTTGGCGTTCAGCGTCACCCATGTGGGTTTCATGTCTCGGTAGCGTTTATCGATCAGCGACAGCAGCCATCGGATTTCGTGGGCGTCAATGTCGCCGACTGCCGGAATCGGATCCGACAGGGCAAGAATGTCAGCCTGTTGCAATGGCTTCAGAATGTCGTCGACGCTTTCGCCTCGTTTGCCCCATGTCGCTTTCGCATCGGTGAAAACGTCCGATGCGTTTCGCCATCGGACCGTTTTGTTGGCTGCCGCTGCCGCTTTGCAGGCGACGGCCATCAGGTGATCCTTTCCAGTCCCGACGGTGCCGTACAGAATCAGATTTCGCCCGGCATCAATCTGCGTGGGTAACTCATTCAGAAACCCACCGATCTCGGTCACGGCTCGCCGCTGACGATCCTGATCAGTCGCCGGCAGACTCGTGTCGATCAGGTAGTTGTCTAGCGTGCATTCGCAGTACCGTCGCCCGATGGCTCGCAGCAGCTCCTTTTCCGCGACGATGGCTGCTGACGGTCGAGACTCAGTCGCCGCCGCTCGCCGCTGTTTCATCCGCTGGCGTGCCTGTTCGGTGAACTGGCCAATATGTTCGGACTCAGAAAACGCCATCGGGCTGGTATCCGTCTCCGACCGCGCGGCTTTCGCTGAGTGCTCGGGCATTGTGAGCGTTTCCATGTTTCCCCTCCGGTTCGAATAAACCCTGCCAGCCGTTCGCAATCGAATGATTGACGGCGGCGACAAAACGAGCTGAGCCATGTGCGGCCCATTTCTTCAGAAGCGTCCGCTCGCCGATTGGCGTCAGTTTCTTGCGCGACTCGCGGCGATACTCCCGCCACTGGTCCAACGCCTGCCGAGCCTCTGGCGTGTCCAGTTCAGTCGGCACTGCATCCGTCGTTGCCGGTTTGTTCTTCGGTGGGTCGATCTCGTCGGCCCAGCGGCGAAGCTGGGCGGCCAGCGTGTGGCCGGTCTTTCCTTTCAACTGCGGCTTCAAAGCAGTGACCAGCGCGGCGATATTGTTGATCGCGTTGTCGATCGTGACCGATGCCACGGTCGGAGCGGCTGGCACAGGCTCTGCGGGCTGTGTCTGGTCGCGAGTTTCCGCCGCTGGTCGTGCCGGTGACTCTGGTTCGTCGGCGAAGTCGCGAGGCGTGCTGACCACGTTGCTCGGTGGTTTCTGGTACGGGTCTGCATCCGCAACGTGTAAGGGATCCTTACCAGTTGAATCGCTGTGTCCGGAGTCGACAGTTGTCAGCTCCGGGCGCAACTCTTCGGAATCTCCGAAATGTTCATTCGGCTCGGTCAGGTCGTCGCCGTTGTCGATCCGCTGCCGGACGTCCCGCATCCGCTTCATCGTGGCGACTGACCACTCGTTCGCGTTCGCTTCGGCCAGCCATTCCTCGGCGTCTTCCCAGCTCAACACCTCGCGAAAATGTGACCAGCCGAGTTTACCACACGTGTGGTAAACGTCCCCGAAGGTCGCCCACACGAGCCGCCGCTGGTTGACCTGTTGCTGAGGCAGGCCGATCAGTTTGCCGAAATCCTCGTCAGTCCGGCCTTTCGCGTGTCGCTGAGTCCACTCGTGAGCCAGTCGGCCGATCTGCCATTTGCTGTCGTCGATCTTCGCGATCAGTTCGCGACACGCGGCGACGATCTGTGCTTCGGTTTCCTCGGCCTGCTGAACGTAGGCTGATGGTGCTGTGATGGTGCTCATATCACCGCCTCGTCAGCGGTGAGCTGTTCGGGAAAGATGTCGTTGAGCACGCGTCGAATGTTCGGCGGTTGCCATCCGCACGGTTTGAGCAGTTTGCCGTCGTCTCGTTTGGTGCATTGTCCATCGGGGCCGATCTTCCGCAGGTTGCTCTGATCGATTTCAAGTTGAAACGGCATGTCAGGCACTCCGAGCGTGCTGAGCGTTCCGGTCGCGATCACTCGGCAGTCGATGCACCCGTCGATAATTTCCTCGAAGTCAACGTACCGCTCGTCGAGCACGTTAAACCGGATGTCTTCGGTGTCTTTCGTCAGGGTGTGGCCCATGAAATCCAGCACCTGAACGCCGAGGGCGGAAATCGTTTCGAGCGTTTCTTCCCACAACAGTTTCGCCCGCATCAACCGGTCAGCTTCGCTGGGCATCGTGGGCCGATCACAAACCGTCTGCCCGCTGGCTCGCATAAAGGTCTCGATCGACTTCTGAGTGCTCGATTTCATCCCGTTCACATCCATGTTCGTCGCTCCTGATTCTGATGAATTGAGATTCACAGCGAGGCCCCATGCCTCTGGATCGTGATTTCTTCCGCTTCAGTTTCCGCCCGCAGACAACGCAGCGGATGGAATAACGCTCCGGCCACAGCAGCAACTGCCGCTCAGCCATGTGTCGCCTCAAATAGTTTGGTCAGTTCGAATCGATCGACCTCGTCGACCAGTCGAAGCACGAGGTCGAGGTAGCTCTGCCCGCTCACGTCTCGCCGAGCGTGCCCCGTCAACGCCTTCGCGTCGTCGGCGTTAAACTGCCGTGCGAAGCGGCTTTCACAGTTGCGACGAAGATCCTTGAACGTCCACGGTCGAGTGATTCCCGCCGCTGCTTTGATCCGCTTGAATTCGTCCCGAAACTCGGGCTCCCTCAGCACATAGTTTCCGGGCTCAGTGCTGACCGGCAGAATCTGCCCGTTCGCATTCTCCAGATTTTTCACCGCTCGCAGGTGTTCAGCGAAAACGCGGGAAATCGGAAGCACAAGCGGATCCGGCTTGACCTTCTTCTGCTTACCGGGCAGATACACCAGCCAACCGTGTGGATGCTCGACGCCCGCGTGCCGCAGCTCGTCGTGAGGCGGCTTTTTGCTCCAGTAGACGCCCTCTCTCAGGTCGTAGTCGCGAGTCTGTTCGCCCTTCCATTTGATCGACGTCAACTCGCCGACCCGAAACCCGTACAACGTCAGCCCGCAGATCAGAGCCCGCCACCATTCCGGCGGCCAAGCCTTCGCCGACTCGGCAGCCTCGTAAACGGCTCGAATATCATCCGGCGACACCAGCCGAATCCGGCGAGGTGGTCTCGGCAAATCTGACATCCGGCGAGGTGGTCGAACATCCTTTCCGGCGTCCAGCATTGCATTCAACAGGCACCGCACCTGCATTAAAACCCGCCTCGAAGTGGCCTCAGAAAAACCGTCTTGAACGAACTGCCAAACCCATGTGTGCAATAGGGTTCCGTTCAATTCCGAAGCCTTTGGTATGCTTGAGGTATACCTACTGCATTCCGGGCATTTACGTCGCTCAACCAGTCGTACCTTGCGGCTCATACGTGAGCGTCTCAGCGGCAGCACGAACAATCCGCAGTCGTCGCATTTGCGAAGCCGGTTGTGCAGATGGCAGATCGCGCCTCGGTATTGCCCCTCGACTCGCTCGCTGTAACGGCGTTCGGCGGAATGCCGATCCCACCATTCAAACAGATCGACCTCGCCGGCTGAGGGTGGAGATGAGCCCTCAGCCGGTCCGGCCAATCGTCCGAGCGTCGCCTGCATATCAGCAAGCTGCTGTGTCAGCGCCTCCATGTTGAGCGTCGTGCTCATCGGTCAAACTCCATTACGCGGACGCAGCAGGCTCGGACGTATCCAGTTTCAGAAGCTGTTCGATGAAGTGCCCGTTGATCTGGCACTCCGTCTGCAATTTGCAGGTCAGGTCGGTGAGAATGGCAACCTGCGCTTCAAGCGACTCGATCCGCTCAATAGTGCCGGACTCATCGCTTACGGCTGGCGGCTCGCTGAGTACCAGACAATCAGGATCAACCATCACCACCAACGCCGCATCGCGAATGTCGCTTTCGGTAACGCTGGCGTGCAGTTTATTACTGAAAAAGTCCTCAGCGTAGGACCAGCTTTCAAATGGCTGTCGATTTGGTGCGGCGGCTACAGAAGCCACCAACTGCGCGAGGCGAAAAAATGTCCGCCCAGATAATTCGGTCCCGCTCATGCCGCCTCCGGCTTCGTTTCCGGTGGATCCTCGCAGCGGCGGATCGCCAGTTCCCTCGGTGCGTCGATCCCGACTCGGATCTGCCGCTCTCCAGTCCTGACGATTGTGATCCTGATCTCGTCGCCGATTTCGATGACCTCGCCCCGTTTTCGTGTCAGTACCAGCATTCGATTCCCTCCGAATGAGTTGCCTGCGTTTACCACACGTGTGGTAAAGTTCTGAGTTACCACACGTGTGGTAAAATCGAGCGGCAGCCCTTTGATGCCCGACTAAAGTTTCTCCGGGCCGCCACCCGATCCTCGCTTCTGAGCCTCCCGGTAGGAGACAAAGTCAAAGCCACGACAAGTGACCTTGATTCCTCGACCGGCAGCGGTAGCCACCGATCGAGGCTGTGTCGCAGGGGCTGATTCTCAGACATCCCCTACTGCTGCGGATGACCGGGCGACACGCCCTGCCCACCGCTCAAGTTCTGCCCGGCCTGCTCGTCACAGTCAGCCCGGCCAGTCGTTGATCACTCTGTGTGGTCCCTGACCAGAATGGCCGAACTGATGGCACCCATGACGACCAGACCAAACAGGCCGAAGTCGGCGAACAGATGGTTGAATGAATCGATCATGCGGTTGCCCTGTCGTTGGAGATTTCCTGTTGAGTTACCAGCGCGATCAGATCGTCGCGGCGGTAGTACCAGAACTTCCCGAGCTGCGTGGCTGGGATCAGTCCCGCCTGCCGAAACGCTCGGAGCTGCTGTTCGTCCATGCCGATCGCTCGTGCGGCGTCCTGATGCCGATAGGCAATCTGGCCGGGTTCGAGTCGATCAGCGACCTCGAGCACGTGCCGCACGATTGGCTCGATGTCGTCGCGGGTCAGTTGGATCGTTGCCATGTCACCGGCTCCCGGTTTTGCGGGTGAGGGTGCTGAGGTGTTTGTGAGCGACGGGCTTTGATCCGCGTTTGTCGGGCAGGCACAGGCCCTCGCCGACCAGTTGCTCCCAGCTCGTTTTCCCAGCCTGAACGGCTCGGTGCATGGCGAGGTAGTCCGCCTGACACACGCCGCGAGCGAACGCGTCACGGTTACAGCCATGCAGTAAGCATTTGCCGTTTTTTCGTGGTTTCGCTGGCTGTTTGGCCGTTTTTCGTTTTGGTCGTGCCATGATTCCCGCCGTGGTTCATGTGTCGTTGTGCGGGAAGTTATCGAACGTTTCAACGCTGATCAACAGATTGTTTGGCAGATTGTTACAAAGTATTGCGAGAACTTTCGTAACTTGTTGCAACGTCCACGTTTCGGGTTTATCATTTTTTTTCGTCAGGACATAATCCATCAACAAATGGGAGAACTTGCCGTGAATACGGGGACCATGTTGATGACGGAGCGACGCAGCAGAAAAGGGATTGGAACTCACCGAACGCTGATGGCGGACGCGGACAGAATCGAAGAACTTGCCAACGATCTGCGAGTGTTCGCTAGAGTGCTGAAAACGGGGCCGGTCGATTCGTTCGAAATCGACGGCAACTCAAAACTCGATCGCGGGATCGCTTTGATCCGAGCCTATGTGCAGCGAGTTGATGAGGGGATCGCGGTTGCGAGGATCAAACGCAAATACAACGAAACCTGATGGCCACTCATGATTGAATTCGACTGTGAACACTGCGGCCAGCACATCCGCGTGCGTGACGATGCCGCCGCCGGAAAAACTGGTCAGTGCCAGCATTGCGGTCGAAAGTTGACCGTACCGTCATCGCCCGAAACGATAACGTTCGCACATCCCCGTCGCTTTGACTGGTGGTTTGCTTGGTGGCTCGTCGCGGCGCCAACTGTTGCGGGCGTGTTAATGTGGCTCACGTTGCAGGCAAAGGCTGCGGCTGTGAGCGTTCCCGAGTATTACCAGTCAGACCGTTTTCGATCCGACTACGCTGACAGTGCCACCGCAAACGCCGTTGAGTCGATAGAATCGACCGCCTCGTGGTTCTCGCGATACGGGTTGACCGCGATCGAGTTCTGGCTGATCGTCATTGCTTTGATGCTGTTGCTCGTGCTGGTGCAGCTTGAACGACTCATCGCCACACGTCGCCGCGTCTGACTTGATCAAGCCGGTTCGACTTCCATGACCTCGTTCGGTGTCAACGTCATCAGAACGATGCGTGTCACGTCGTCGCAATGTTTCGAGTATTGTGCCTGCCAGCGTTCAGCTTTCTTGATCGCCGTTTCTTGATCGTCAACCAAAAACGTTTGCAGTTTTTCATCAGAACTGGAAACGACAACGACAGCCCGAAGCGGTTTCAGCATGAATTCGGCCTTTTCGTGCGGTGAGTGAGTTTTATTGCCCTCGCCGCGAACAAAAATACCCAGCAGCCGACACCGAAAAAACTCAGCGGAGCAAAATATCAACGCTCGTCGATATTTCGCTTCAGGACATCCGGCACAATCAGACGGTCGACGGGTCTCTGAAGCTGGTGTGCCATCGCAATGTAGCGTTGCGTGGTCTGGAGGCTGCGGTGTTGCATCAGTCGCTGCAGCTCGAAGACGTCCATTTCCGCAGCGTTGGCCGTTGCAAACCCTCGCCGGAAGTCATGGAACGAATACCACAACCCATCGCGTTTCAGTCTCGGCACAATCCCCGCCGCTTTCTGAATCCACTGAAATCGTTTCAGAAGCTGCGTCGGCGACTGAGTGATTCCGGCCTGATCGACGAACGGAAACACCAGATCGGAAAACGTCCCGCGAATGCGTTCGAGGTGGTCACGAATCACCGGGTGCAGCGGAATGAAATCATCACGCCGCCCCTTGTTGGCTGAATGCGGGCTGAGAATCGTCCCGCTCGTCAGATCAATGTTGCTCCACCGGATGGCCCGGACCTGCGACACTCGCCAGCCAGTCATGAACAGAGTCGTCACAAACGCTCGCCACCAGTCGCCCGTGTCGACGTTCGGCAGCACTGGAAGATCAGGCGTGTCGCAGTGGTCGTAAATCAAGCCGAAGTCAGTAATCGAGATCCACGGTTTGACGGTTTCGGGAACTCTCGGGAAACGAAACTTCGGCAGCGTGGTGATCAGCCCCCAGTCCCTCGCCACTCGCAACGCCGATCGAATGTACCTCAGCTCTTTGTGCAACGCTGCCGCGCTGAGTGTGCTGCCGACTTCACGGCCTCGTTCGCTCTGACGCACCGCGATGAATGCGTCGATCATTCGCGTGTCGATGGCTGACATCCGCCGAGGCTTCGCAATCCTCACGAACGGCTTCAGGCTGCGGATCGTCGTTTCACCGTGAGCGGCACTCTGATGGCTGACCACGCTGCTGACGTACTCGGCGTAGAAACTGTCCCACGTGGTTTCAGATTTCCGGGCGTAGGTTTTCAGGTGCAGCTCGGCCTCGATCGTCTTCGAAAAGCTGGTTGCCCGCCGTTTACCGGCCGGACCTTTGCCGAATGACTTGGAATGCTGCTTCCCGTCCGGCGACCGCCAGAAACACAGCCACGCGGCTTCAGCTTCGCCATGTTTCTCGACCTGCGATTTGATTTGCCGCACTGCTGCCATCAGGTTGCCCCTCACTCGATTAGCCACGGCGGGATTCGAACCCGCACGCCCGATTCCGGGCCTTGGATTTTAAGTCCAATGCGTCTGCCATTCCGCCACGTGGCCAGCTTTTGAGTGTGTTCTGGTGAAACGCTGGTGAAACGCCGCAGGTTTCCCCGCATTTCCAACGATTCCCGCAACTATTT
>Ga0208767_1002122_pt1 | contig 15259 bp, 17 predicted proteins | sample VirMetDEL_Mar_21_FD_184514 | JGI IMG/M metagenome (GOLD analysis project Ga0208767, IMG submission 184514) | Aqueous microbial communities from the Delaware River and Bay under freshwater to marine salinity gradient to study organic matter... | ecosystem: Environmental > Aquatic > Marine >... | reverse complement strand
AATGGCGTTGAACTGCTACTATCTAACTAAGGGACACTTATGGCTGATAGAACAAACAATCAAATGAATGATCTTCTAGGCTTGAATCAAAGCGTTCTTTCTGGAATGGGAACATCGGGTACAGGTGGATTCATGGGCGGTCAACGGGCAAGACCTGAACCCGTTGATAGGTTTCCTGCGTTAGAACAGGAACCTTTCTTGGGAAAAACTCAACCCGTGTTTGATGTCAAGATGGAGCCTATGTTTGGGGGAAAGGACTCTCTCATTAGTGCGGGTATTGAAGTACCAACTGAAGTAAAACCCAGAATCGCTGACGTACGAAAGATAAGCCCTGAAATCAAACTTCAACAGGTTATGAATTTTGATAATCCTAAAATTGTAAGTAATTTTGAAAAGGCTACCGGTTTTCGTAATGCACAAGGCGAAACCACAGCATTTTTAGAAAGCATGGATTTTGCTACTCGCCTAGATGTTGCTAATCGGGCAGGAGCCACTATTATTGTTGATGACGAAGGCAAGGATTTTAAAGTCCCGTGGGACAACTTGATATATGAACAAACAAGGCTCCCTAGCCCTGATCAAGAAATAAGTATAGTTACGCCTACAGGCAAGACAACACTACTATCAAAGGCAACAGCGTTAATTACAGGTACAACACCAATTCCCGAAACTGAGGTTCGTCAAGTTCTTGCCAAAGACATGACAGAAGAAGATATGGACCTTTATCGTGAAGGGGCAATGGCAACGTCGCTAAATTTAATTGACCCCGAAGTAGGCAGACCCTTGTTTGCCGACCTGATAAACAAAAACCTGATTAAAGCTGGCGTTGAAGACGCACGTACTCGTGCAGACATGATCAGTATGTCTCTTGGTACAGTCGGAATGGGGGACGTAGAAAAAGTTGTAGGCGGTGCTGCAGAAAACATTTTCAAATTCCCCGTCCAACTGGGACTGTGGGGAATCGGAGAAACTTTAGATGCGATTGACGGAGAGTACGGCAACCTAAACGACGATCCGGGGTACTTTGATATTCGGGAAAGCTCCCGTCGCAGAGCAATCATGGACACTATATGGCAACCCCTCGCACACAAGATGATTGCACGAATGGCACAACGAGGAACAGAGGTTTCTTTACCTGTCATGGAAGCTTACCTGTCAACCCTGACAGGGCTTGGTCCACGCTTAGTAAAGGTTGGGGCAGAGATTTTAGCTCCAAGTAAGGTTGCAAAGGTAACAACAGCTTTTCGTTCAAAGAAAGAACTCGAACGTTTCAAAGTATACTACAACGAAGAAATTGCAAAAGGATCAACCAGATCATTTGACGATATATTTGAGTCGTACAAGACAGATCGTTCCGGCGTTTTAGCCGGAGCCGAACCTAGCTGGCTACAAAAGATAAAGCAAGGCACTGTTGGCAACAGAGTTACACTTGGTATGCAGGTAGACGATGCAGCAATGGAAGTGGGCAAAAGGGCAGAGGTCTTAAGTGCAATCAAGTATCGGGATAACCTTGTAAAACGAAGAGACGCTCTGAACGCTGGAGTAAGTAAGCGTGGGGGTACGCCTGACGCTTTAGACAGAAGTAAGCTTGATGCTTTTGAATTAGACATATCCACAGCAAATGCTGAAGTACATGCTATCAAGTTAAAGAGTGCCACTCCTAAATTTATGAGAGACATCGACACTGCTAACGCCTACATGGTAATAGGCGCAGGTGCAACTGGTCACTTCTTCCAGCAGCGTGACGAAACATACGGAGTAACAGGTGATCCCATGATGGGTGAGCTTGTTGGTCTTGGTGCCGGATTATTTCTGAACCTTGCTCAAGGCAATGTACCAGCAGCACTTTCTGCACTGAAAAGATCATCGTTGGGACAAAAGTTTGGGGGCAAGAAAGCCTACCTAGAGTTCCTGACCGAAAACATAACCAACTTTTCTCCAGAAATGCAAGCTGGTATTATCAGACGGGCAGAGTATCTGGATGAGATATACGACATATTAGTTGCAGAAGGTTTGGACCCTAAATTATTAGACACCGGGTTTGCTAACCTTAGTGGTTTGGCAACTCTAAAGTCCCTAGAAGACATTACCCGTAGTAAACTAAGCGTCAAACAGATAAGAAATTTTGATGTTCAAGACTTAGAAGAGAACCTAAATACACAGAAAAGAATGGTTGCTGAACTTCGGGGTGTACTACAAAGTATTGAAGGGGGCGTTGGTGAGTCACCAAAGGGGGACTTCTTTAGGCTGGTTAACGCTGCGATTGATCAGGGTCAAAACTCTATAGATCAACTTGGAAAAGATATAAGCACAATTGATAAGCACGGGGTACAATACTACCTAGATTTGATTGAGGGTAACAGTCAGTCTTTTGGTAATCAATTAGGACCAAACACCGTACGTAACTTTGAAGAAGCTATGGGAAGGTTACAAAACGGCAACTTAATTAATGCAGCAGATATACCCCGCTTAGAGTTTGAACAAATTAACAACGAGTCACGGGCCAGAATATCTGATGCCGTAACCAAACATGCTAATACTGTGTACTCTAACTTGTCCACTCAAGCAGGAGCTAATGCGGTAGTGGAGAATGTGATTGGGGCGAAGGGAGTTGTTGCATCAGGACAACGCACTGCAGCCGACATTGCTAACTTCGACGGTCCGGGGGATTTGCTGGCAGTGCTTTTGGAGAGTGGACACGCCACAGATAAGGCAAAAGTCCAGAGAATGTACAGTGTTCTTGACAACGGTAACTATGTTGACAGTGCCGGAAATGCAATTGAGGGTGACGTAGTCGTAAACGTAAGTGATGTGTTTGACGCTATGTTCCTAGAGATGCCTGATCTACCGATTGGAAAGCTGCGTGGGTCGGACATGACAGTGGGTCAAACAAAGATACTTGATGAAACTTTTGTAAGCCTGTCTAACCCATTCTTTTCAGCGTTGGCAGAAGGAAGCGACAAGACAATCCTAGAAGTCGTAAAGGACATGAAGACTACACTTCAGGGACAGGGCAAAGAGTTTCGTAAGGGTGTAAGCGACCAGACTCAAGTCGTACAATTTATGCGTGAAATTGCACAAGAAAATGACAGCAGCCTAGACATATTTGAGATGTCGTTTGGTCAGCTAAGAGAACTAGACAAGTCGTTGCGGCACATACAGTATGCTTCTCGTAAGTCTGGTAACACAGAACGAGCAACTAGGTTTGAAACTTTACAGAATGTTGTTGAGGGTAAGTTTGGTCAGTTTGAAATGGTACGAGACGACGGCACCCGCATGGATATTGGTAGCCTGAACGTTATGAATATGAACGATGCAGAAGAACTTGTCCCTACTCCTGTAGCTGGACCCAACGGTATGCTTGCTCAAGCAAACAGAGAGTGGGCCAAATTCAAATCACGATGGTACGATCTGGACGAAAAGGCTGTAGTCCCTCGCTGGATGTCGTGGGGCAACAGGTCAGTTGTTGATGTTAGTGTGAACAACCCGCTTGGTGTTCGCTTTGGAAACGGTAATCCTCGTGAGTGGTTGGATATAAAGACTGTATCAAACTTAGACCCCAACGTAGGTGGTAAGACTTTCTTTGATTCCCTGCAACGGACACTAGGGCAAGAGATAGTTACTCCATCGGGAACACCTGCATACGCTTTCGTTGAGGGAGACAAGGTTACTGAGGCTTTTGCAGCCACTGTGAGGACTGCAGTAGCAGACTACATAGTAAGTTTGCAGGGTAAAGTAAAGCCGCAAGAACTTTCCCGTCAAATGGCTAACCTAGACCAGACGTTTGTTATGGTAGGACCAGACGGGCAATCAAAGCCTATGTTAAATATAGGTTCGTTGATTGATGATACATTAGGTTTCTCAGAGAAATCTGTTGGTAAAGAAATATACGACAGAACTGTTAAACGAGCTATCACTGATATACAGACTCAATTGGGTAAACAGTTAGAACCTGCACAAAAAGCAAAGAAACAAAAGGAACTTGCTGTTCGATTACTTGAGAACTTTAGTCCTTCACGAGTGTCGATGGATGACGTTGGTGAAAGGCTTGTATCCGGGGGCATTGATCAGCTAAACACACTAAAGGCACAGCTTAAAAAGGCAGGTAACCTTACTGATGAAGAGGTTTCAAGCACACTAGCAGCATTGTACGTTGATTCCCTGCAGAACAACGCAATCAAGGGAACTGGAAAAACTATCATTACGGATGTCAAAGGCAAGGTGATTGGTGAATCTGTAATAGATGTTTCAATGATGAGACGTATGCTAGGCTCAGACGATCAGGAAAAAGCCAAGATCGTAAAGGAACTGATTGGGGAAAGACGCTACAAGGTCTGGGACGCAACGATGAAGTTGATGTCAGACCGCGCTGCAGACTTCCGCACAAAAGAGTTTGACATAACAGGTGTGCCACGTTCCTTTAGCGTAGAGTCTTTCATAAGTCGTTTCTATGCAATCAATCGCGGTGTTATCAGCGCAAGGTATGTTGGTACGGAAGCCGTACTACAGCAATTCAGAGGCAACAAATTCAACATGATTCGGTCTGTTTTGTCTGACCCAGAGCTAGGAGAGTTGTTCCTTGAGATGGTTCGTACAGGTAAACCCTTGACTCCGCAACGTGAAACTTATTTCTACAATGCTCTGGTGGCATCATATGCTAAGTTTGCAAACGAGATGGGCAAGCCAGAACCAGTTACAATGGAAGACAAATACGGCAGAGCGTTTACTCTGTACCCAGACACTACATCTGGAATACCAAGAACTGGGGAGGGTGTGCGTATACCTATATTTCCAGAAATTGAAAAACGACAAACAGACTTTCCAATACCCTCTCCATTTAACTAAGGACAAAGCAAATGAAAACATACAACAACGGCCCTCGTAAGGGAATGATGTACGGTGGTGCTGCAAAGCGCAAGCCAATGATGTACGGTGGAATGACAAAACCCCGCAAGAAAGCTCAAGCGGGGGGCAAGATGTCGGCTACTCAGCCGCAACAGAACATGATGCAGAATCAGATGATGCCCGTTCCTGCTATGACAAAGGCTATGGATCGTACGCCAATGAAAAACGGTGGTAAATTAAGGATGGTAAGGAACTCTGCGGGGGAAATGGTTCCGTTCTACGCTGCAGACGGTAGGGGAAAAAGCTAGATATAGTTTCTGGACTTTTCCATCATCTCATCTGCCATAGACCGAAGGTATCGTAGAAGGGATGCGGTTGAATGTGACCCATCCCACTGGGGTAGTCCCTTTACCATTGCAGATTCAAACTGCTCTGGCTTGACTCCTTCCCAAGTCAACTCTACGGTACCGTTCTGTTTTAGATTAGCCTGAAATGTAAACAGGTTAGCTTGTGTGCTTCTATTAGCCATCTACTTGTTCTAATTCCTGTATTGCTAGATTGTAACAATCGGCCTTGAATACAAAACCGTTGCTTGGGTCTACGTCACCCACTTTGTAACGGGTTGCTTTTGTGTAAAAGGTTTGTTTTGGTATCTCACCAAGAATCCACGCCTTGCTGTGATCCGTAAGGATACGAACAAAGACGTAGCTATCACAGTCCTGCTTGGTTCCGTGCGCTGACACAGAGCAGTCGTAGTTAGGTGATGGAGTTGTGTTGCAACGCTTGGTCTTTACGTCCACCCGTTTGTTTCCAACCAGCAGATCAAAGTCCTTGTTGTTGGCATCAGTACCACCAACGTAGTCCTTTACAATCACCTCGCCTATAGCCCCCACCACATTACTAAGACTACCAGTTATGCTGCCCTGTAGGATGCCTACAGAGGCGGCTTTCTTTTTGGCACGGGCTATTATATCAGGCGTTATCTTGATCTGTATCACTGTTTGTTTCCTTAAGACTCTTGGCTAATGTAGTCATAAAAGTAGACTGGGATGCCTGTAGCTGGGCCATTCTAAAGTTTAACTTCTGTATTTGATCACGTACATCCCGTATCTGCATGACAGTATACTGATCCACATGGCCCATGTCATCTACTTTGTATTCTACTTCGTCTATAATAACCACATTCTCTTTATCCGTCATCGTCTTCTTCCTCATCTCTAGGTAAGTATACTAAAACAAACGCCCCACAGTTTGAGCAACTAAGGTTGGTGACCATAGAATGATCTGGATCATCCTCTGTATCATGGTCACCGCCCCAAGTTAAGGCATATGTACAGTACCAACAGTTCATGCTGCTGTCAAGTCCACAACTTCACAAACCCCTGCAGTACAGGCAAGTTCACGGGAGCCTGTAGTATTATCTTCTTTCTCAAAGTCTGTTAACTTGTTCCAATCAATGTGTACCACTTCCATACGTTGCTTCCATTCAAGGTATTCGTCAGGCTCTATGTCTTGATAGGGTGCCTGTTGGTATGTGTGATCACTGTGAGGAAGGAAAGAAACTCCTGACGCTACATCAAAGTTCTCATACACCCACGCTCCTACGTCCATCCACTCTTCTTCCTTTACAGACACAGTAATAGATGGCTTGTGTTCACACCAGTGTATAGCGTAGGTTTTCCACAACTCTAGCTGATCTACGGCTGTAGTTTGTGTGCGGGTAACTGCTCCTTTGGGAGACTGCATTGGGAAGCTAAAGACTGTTACGTTGTCTGGCTTCATCACATCTCGTTCAGCAGGTACGCCACTGTCCACAAGAAACTGTGTCAGGGGGTCTTTGTTGTCACCACGAACAGTACGAATAAAGTAATCGTTGTGTCGTGCGTGAATACCACTAGCAGAGTCTGTAAGCTGCGAAACAGTTCCACTAGGCTTGACGCAGGTGATTGCTGCACTGACAGGTATACCAAGTAACTTCGCATACTCACGGTTTGTTTCCACCGCTACGTCACGCATCTCCTGCAACCATATCTTACTGTCAACATTCTTGGACAAGACATGGTGATCCATGATGCCTGTTAAAGAAACCCCAAGTAGTCTTTCTTCTTCTGTGTTATCCTTCCAGACCTTCCTGAGATACTTAAAGTCAGTCAGAGTAGACTGCATGGTACCAAGAATGGTAGCCATACGAACCTTTTGCTTCAAAGAATCAAGAGTATCGTTTTCACGAACAACTACCTCTGACAAATTACAAAATTGGTATGGGCGTAAGATTATCTCACTGCAAGGATTTGTACCGAACTGTATGTAATCCATAGGAAAAACAGGATTCTCTTTATATGAAACCATTCGTCTTCCGTTTTTAGATGCTTGCTTTATTGCTGCTTCCCTGTTGAACATACCACGCTCACCAGACTTACTATCGTACAGGGCAAGCCACTCACGCATAAAGGTACCCATCTCAGGCTTTGTTTTGTAGGCTACAGAGTTGTTAGCCAACGCACGTTGACCCTCTGTTTCCCACCACTGCCCAGCTTTGGCGTGACGCATCTGATCATCATTTAAATTAGATAGGCTAATCAGGGCTGACCTGCGAACACCACCTACAACAACTACCTCGCCCACCTTACACATAAGGTCGTGGCACTCAATAGGAAACAATCTACGTCCAGCAGCCTTCTTGAATATTTCTATGGTAAAGTTAAACAGATCAATCAACGGCTGGGGACCACTAGCTCTACCCCCCATGACCTTTAGCCGCGCACCTGCAGGGCGAATAGCAGAGGTATCCCAAGAAGGAATTTGTCCAGCATAAAGCAATGCAACCAGTTCACGGTAAGCTTTAGCCCATCCCGGCTTGCTATCTGCTACATTAATTATAGTGCTAGAACTACTAAAATTATCCGATACGACAGGTAACTTGTCAACGTTCTCTCTTTCAACACTAAAGCCAACACCAGTGCCACACATCAGTATATACATGCACTCATCAAATGAACGAGGGCTATCAACTGGAATGTAACTACAATTGTACCCACAGATGTTGTCACGAGCCAACGCTGGCCCTGAAGTCATCATTGCTCTCATAGATGGCATAACCTGAAGACTAAGAACAGCCTCACGAACCTCACCCAAGTCCACCCTGACGTTACACTTGCCCTCTACCTGACTCTGCATAAAGTCAATGTAACGATCCACAGTTTCATCCCAATTTTCACGACGCTCTTCTCCGTCAATCCAACGAGCATAGCGTGACTTGTGAATAAACTGCTGGTATGGTGTAGGTAACATGTTGTTCATGTTCTTATTCTCCCTTTGTTTCGATTAGTTTGGTTAGGTACCACTGTGCTTTTTTGAGGTCTTCAACTCCGTTTTTGTAACGGTATCTCCAGAGGTACTTGATGATGTTTCCCTGCAGGTAGTATTCAAACCCATCGTCTGTCGCCGCTTGGATTGCGTCAATGCACTCGACACCTGCTTGATTGTAATGTGGCGGTTTGTTAACGACATCATCGTCCCTCATTCTTTTCACCATGTATTCTTCGTGTTTCATTGTTTCTTTCCAAAATTAACTTTAACTACATTATCACAGTACTGGTTCTTTAGTTCTTCTTCTACTTCTTCAATCATAGCCTCTGCAGTAATCTTAAACTGTATTGATGCCGCACCCTTATCATACACATCCTCAAGGTCTTCCCTAACCGTTTCCATTATACCCTCTTGTATAACCATAGCGGGGTTGTAGTCGGAATCATCCTCGTAGGTTTTATCTGTTGTATCGTAGGCAGTCAGGGTAAAGTTCTCTTCATCAAGAGGCTTAAGTATGATGTAGTATCTGTCTGGTAAAAGGGACATCATCTCCACCTGCTTTTGTATCTCAATATCGTCGGTCATTTTTTTACCCACTCCATAGGAATAGACCCTTCAGCCCATTCAAAGTTGTATCTTGCACACCAAGCAGCATACGTTGTCTTACTGCCCTTGTAAATCCTATTCTTGGCATTCATAAAAACAAACCGAATATCTAAGTCAGGATGTTGTTTCTTCATCAGTACCATCTTTACTCTGTCCCCCTTATCTAGGTGACCTTTAGCTTCTACGTAGATGTTTGTTTCTGGAAAGTAAAAGTCGGGAGTGTAGTGTCTAGGGGCAGGTATGTATTCAAACTTATCCTGTTCGTAAAAGAATGTCACGTTCTTGGATACTAAAGTCCGTGCCAAGTTGAGTTCAAACTTAGACCTGTATTTTACCTTGTTATTCAAAAGGTTACCCCTATTGATATTAATCTTTTTTCTAGGTACCCTGCCAGTTTGGGTGAATACTTTTCTATGTTGGTAAGTTCTTTTGTCAAAGGGTGCATCGGCACACATACATACGCTCCTGAAAATGACGTTCTACTGATATGCTGTAGTTCAGTCTCTACCTTCTTTATGTCTCGTGCTTCTGTGTCAGAGACTAGGTGACCATCTGTACCGTAGTGATTAATTAAAGTTAAGGGCAGTCCCTTATTGTGCAAACGCAAACGAGTTACCCTACGCTCTCCCCCAGTGGCATTGCTGGACTCTATGTACACATGGCTAAGGTCACTGTTTAGTTCCATTAGTTCTACCTCATAGTCTTTTACAAATAGGTACGGCATCTTTACATTTCCTTATTTTTAAGTTTGTCATACCATACCGTAGGTGGAAACTTTGCTTTGGAAGTAACCTTACCATGTAGAATAGCGTCAGGCCAACAGTGTGATCTGTATCCGCACAAGTTACACTGTCTAGGTAAAACTTTGTTACCTGTTCGTATGACTTCACCGCTGCGCTTGTAAGTTTCAAACTCTGACTTAAACGGAACAAACGGTTCTACATCAGGGTTAGTAAGAAACTTGACTCGTTCTTCTGCATCTTTTAAGTAGGCTTCTTTATCATCCTGCGCCCAATCCGGCACTTCAACAATAGCCACCATACCACTAGACTTGTTAACAACGATCCACCCCCCAAACGGTAAGCCCGTAGCTTCCGCATAAAGAAACCCCTGCATGACATAGCCAAAGGGGTCATCCTCTTTTAGTTTGTCGTAGCCACCGTTCATACCAGTAAACTTGTAGTTGAATGCCCAGTCACTTGCTGACTTAACATCCCACACCTTCTCTACCCCCAACTCATCACGGATGATAACATCAAGAGTACCGTTAACCAGTGTGTCTCCTACCTGCAACTGAACGGCTCGTTGGTAGTCAACAATATCTACCCCAGCCTCTTTCATTATAAGCATAAGGATTGATTCTGTCAGGTCACCAAACATAAATCGGAACAGAGTGTTGTACTCCATGTCTTCCTTGATGCCCTTCTTCTCCAGCACCTGCTGGCAGAGGGGACGACCAAGACCTGACATACGAATACGGAAATCACCCCGTTGACGAACGAGTTGTCGCTCTGCTGCTTCAGTACACTCTTCAGCAAAGTCTTTAACTGCTTGCGGGGAGACAGTAGTTTCCCCCCGCAAAGCGTTACTCATGTGGTCTTGTATTTTAAGCAGCGTTAGCATTGTCAAAATCCGCTGCCAAATCTACATCATCGTCATCAGCAATCAGCTTCATAGCTTCACGGTTCTGATTCATAATGTTTTCATTGTGACCTTTTACAGTTTCAGCGAACATTGTCATTAGCTTCTTATCTTCATCTGTGATGCTAACTTCACCCTCTAATGCAGGGACAGGAGTCCAGTAAGTTACACTGCCATTCTTGTGTTTGTGAGTGGTTAGCGAAACAGAACACTTCTGCATCAGTTTCTTTTGCTTTGCCAAGCTATCGATGAAGTCACCAATAGGCTTGTAACCAGAGCGTTTGAAGTATGAAACAATAGGCTGATCAGCAATCTCCGTAACTACACCATCAGCGTCCTTAAATGTTCCACTGATCTTTGCATAGATTACCTGATTACAGACAACCGCCCGTGACCTTAGATAGTCTGGGTCATCCTTAGACAGCTTGTCTTCTTCATCACGGGTCAATCGTCCCGCCTTGTTTACACCATCACTTGCTGGGAACATACCCGACAGAGTTGTCTTCTGTACTGTTTTAGAAGAGAAAGTACCTGCTTCCTGATCCCAAAGGCTGTATTCAAATGTACGTAAGATTGGGCGTATCAATACCTTATCGGCATACAAGAACCTGCCATCAAGATACATCTTCCACGAGCCACGAGTAAGGGACTTACCGTCCTCTGTCTCTGCATCGTAGTTGATATTAATTCGGGGCAAGCCTACCTGACGGTTTGAATTACCGCCCTGCCCACTTGCTTGCATAAGTGCTTCAGCATCGTCACTATTAAATGCTGCAACGATTGCATCCATGTTGTCTAATTCCATTACGTCTGTTCCTGTTTCCATGATTTTTCATGCTCCTATTTCAGGGTTGTAGAATGATACTACAGGTTTACTACTTCAGTGTCAAGCCAATTCTTACCTATTTTTAATTCGATTTCAACAGGCATATCGTATTCAACTCCGTATCGATTTACGCTCTCTGTAGGTAGTGATAACATTGCATACTCTAACAGTTTGATACAAGCGTCTTTTTCATCAGGGTGTACATCAAGCACAATCGAATCGTGTACCGTATTACAAATAACTGACTTAAGTTCTCTGGTTCTCATCATCTTACTCAAGCTAACAAGAGCAGTAGGAAGCAGGTCAGCGGTAGCAAAACCCTGCACAGGATAGTTGCATATTGCTGTACGATTTGTAGCTGTACCCCACTCTGTCCACCGCGCAGATGGAAAGGCGTACTGCCTACCACTTGGAAGGGTGATCTGCTTCGTTTTAACGGCCTCTCGCTGGAGCTTGTCATGCCAGAGGGTAACTCCTTCATACTTTTCCTTGAAGGCTCTGTAGTAGCGTTGTTGGGCTGTTGTTCCGGTGGTGCCGCCGTATAGAGGTTTGAAGGTATGTGCCTTTGCTTCTTGTCGGCTGCATCCGATAATATTAGCAGTATACTGGTGAACATCTGTACCCTCACTTACATCCACATACGCTTGGCTATCCTTTGCAAGGAAGCCAGCCACCCTAAATTCTAGTTGCGAGTAATCCCCCTCAAGTATAAAGCCACCCGGAAAGCGACTCTCGACAACCTTGCGTATAGCGAAGGTATTTCCACGTGGCATATTCTGAAAGTTAGGATTGCGGCTCGAAAGACGACCCGTCGCCGTAACACACTGCATGAACTCTGGATGGATGATACCATTCTCATCAACATTATTCTTCATCCCTTCTACGAAAGTGTTGAGGTAAGTTCGTAGGGCGTTGTATCTGATGTAGGCAGTGGCAAATTCTTTTGCGTCACCTGACAGTTCGATAGCCCTGTCTTCTAGGGTAGTCTTGTCAGTCTTGAATCCAGCAGCAGCAGTATCGTAGGGATCACGTGGTACGACCTTGAATCCAGCAACCTCTGACGTTGGTGTGTAGATTACACCCGCACCATTACAGGGCTTACAAATACGCAATGCTTTACTGGGTTCACCATTCTTATTGACGGGGCGTACTCTGCCAAAACCAATACATCCTGCACACCTACTGCCAACGGTCTTGCGAACAACCTCTGTCATGCGGCGTACTGTAGAAGCAAACACAGTCTTCTTCATGCGAACACGCTGCTTTGGTTTCATGGTGGCACCGCGCATCTCGTGACCCAAGTTAAAGACCCGCGACCACTCCTTCTTATCCACGACCCTGCGTGAGTAGAGAAGGATGCTGCGATCATCTGGACTAGCAAGATTGATGGGAGTGTCCCCCATTGCTTCCCGCGCCATGTCGTTTAGGCGTATCTCTAGTTCTTCTAGCTCTGCCTGAAACTCTGTCTCAATTTCTTTTAGTGTGGTTAGGTTAACCTTAAGTCCGTTACGCTCTATCTCAGTGAGCGTTTCCGTCATCTCAAGCGAAAGCCTTAACGTCGGTAGTAAAGTCCGTTCCATAACATAGTTCCTTAAATGTAGTGCCAAAGGCATCAAGCTGTTTCAAGGCCACCTCTTCTGTGGCAAGTACGTCAGCTTTTCCGTACTCTTCTACTATCTCCCACGGTATGTCGTAAAAGGTCTTGCCGTCCTTGAGGTACGGCGCAACGAGGTCTTTCTCTTTCTGGGTGACGTTATACTTTTCTGCAACAGCAGCAAGTCCCAAAGACCAACGCTGGGCTTTTGCCAGAATATATTCCGCAACCATCGTATCATACACTTCTCCATTGAAAAAGAAACCACACTCTCTGATCCATGATAGATCAAACTTGATGTTGTGTCCAACAATTGTGTCAGCCTCGTTAAGTGCTTCCTGAAACAACTCAGGTGCAAAGTCGTGGGGTTCCCTGTCTGCATGGTAGTAGCAGTGGTAGTGTACGTGGGGTGATGACAAACGCTTGTACCCGATAGATACAAGGCGATTACCAAAGTAGGGCAGGGCTGTTGTCCCACCTGTTTCTTTCTGTATGTGGGTTGTTTCTACGTCGAAGGTTAGTACGTTCATTTTTTTTCTTCCTGATCGATTGGGTCTTTATAACCATACCACTCCACATCTGTACCCATTTCTAATCTACAGCCTAAAGGAGCTAAGTCGCAGTTAGGCCAGCTAGGACATCCTAGATGTTCATCCACCCTCTCCATGCGAAATATTCTGTATTTTATAAAACTTACTATAGGAGATATAAATGCCCAATGCAAATACTCACGCAGGGTCATAGTTTCTCCTGTATTAAAATCATAAAACTCATCATTAATAACACAATATATTGATTCAATATGAAGTCCAATATGATCGTGTACAAAGTTGCAAACTTTATCTGCCACCCTGTATTTTAAACTATTTTCATCCCAGCCCAAATCATCTGGATCAAAACGATTTAGGATAAAAGTATATGTTGTCATCATCCACTCGTGTTTCTTACTCATACTCTTTCCTTTGGTTCTTACTGTGAACTGAGTGACAGTTGGCACACAACACACGGCACTTTCTTATTTCCTTAAACAGAGTTGATATATTAAAGTGACGCATGTTAGATACAGAGTCTACCTTAGTTGTTGTGTCTATGTGATCGAAGTGTAACGCTGTTGCGTCACCCTTGTACCCACACACCTCACACCCTTTAGATGTCTTATAGATGTCTAGCCAGCGTCCCCTAGTTCTCCTTAGTCTACGGTTACGCTCAGTATTTCTACCTGTCATTAGTAGTAGACTCCACTATTAATGTCAATCTGTGCATTAATCATACCGTGCCATCCGTTAAGTTTATTTTTGGATACGCAGATATGCCTGACTGTGTTTTCTACCTCGCTTGATCCTGTCTTGCCTATACCAATAATGATGTCAGCCTCACCAGCCTTACCCGTCCGTGAGTTGTCAAGCATTGAGTAGTCAATCCACTGCCTGTCGTGTGCATCGTAGCTTGCCTGACTAACAGCCCACAACAGTAGTTTGTTTCGCTTGGCTATTTCACGTGCAACAACATAAGTCTCCTTGAGACGTTCATCCCCACGATTGTACTCACCGGACACACGAAACTTGTCAAGCTGGTCACAGAACATAACGTCTGGAGTATTTAGCTTGGCGTACTCGTCTATCTCCTCAACAGATGTACCCACCGAATCCATAATAGTCAGCAGCGGTGCTATCTCTTCTTGGTAACGATGACCTAAAGAAACCCGCTGCTCCACCATCTGCTCCCGTGTCAACTCAAAGTAAGACTGAATAATACGCAGCTTAATCTTTGGGGCTGGCTCTTCGTTAGCCCAGTAGGTTACCTTGAAGCCCTGCTTGACGTACGATGCCGCAAGGAAACAACAGAAGGTAGTCTTACCTACTTCTGGTCTGGCAAACAAGATACCCAAGTTACCACGATCAAGACCTGACACATTCTCTGCAATCAGGTCAAAGCTGAAAGGGAAGTCGGGATCACCTGCTTCCTCTTCTAACAGCATGTCCAAGTCAGACTCTACCTTAGTGTAGGTAGTTTTGTCACTGATGCGTCCGTCCTCTACTGTGTCAATCAGTCTGCGTAACTCACCAAACTCCTCACTGTCACCCGTAAAGATGTCAATTGCTTTCTCACCAATTAGCCGCGCACGATCACGTAGCCAGAAGTTGTGTACCAAGTCAAGATGTAAGTCAGCATTGTCAGCGTTACCCACATCAAGTTTGGATATCGTCTCATGCACCTTGTTGCGAGTTGCTTCTGGCATGGCAGGGTTGCGGTCATTAAACAAACTGCTAAGTTCTGACTTGGTTAAGTCCTTTGCATACTTTGTGTGAGAGAATGTCAGTGTGTCAAATATGTCACGCATCTCTCTGTCAAACATAGACCTGTCAATGATGTTCTTTACGCGACCAAAGAAGTCAGCGTTAAGACAGAAGCCTAGTATTTGTTTATCTATCGATACG
>Ga0208767_1002121_pt1 | contig 15260 bp, 21 predicted proteins | sample VirMetDEL_Mar_21_FD_184514 | JGI IMG/M metagenome (GOLD analysis project Ga0208767, IMG submission 184514) | Aqueous microbial communities from the Delaware River and Bay under freshwater to marine salinity gradient to study organic matter... | ecosystem: Environmental > Aquatic > Marine >... | reverse complement strand
TAAACGTGACGATTATACGGACGGCACTGTTAGAATAACAATACCATCCACGTCACCTTAATAAATAGGAGTTAAATTATGGCAATAACATCAGCAATATGTAATAGTTTCAAAACTGAAATTTTAAAAGGCGTTCACAATTTTACAGCATCATCTGGCAATACTTTTAATTTAGCTTTGTACACAAGTTCTGCAACGTTAAATAAATCTACGACTGCGTATACTACGTCTAATGAAGTAGCAAACGGAAATGGTTACACTACTAAAGGAAACGCGCTTACAAGTGTTACTCCTGCTTTATCTACAGACACAGCAGTTTGTGATTTCGCTGACACAAGTTTTACATCTGCTTCTTTCACAGCAAGAGGATGTTTAATTTTTAATGATTCAGCATCAGGTGATCCAGCAGTTTGTGCAATTGACTTTGGTTCAGATAAAACTGTAACTAGTGGAACTTTTACAATTCAATTTCCAACAGCAGACGCATCAAACGCGATCATCAGAATAGCGTAAGGAGGACTAACGGATGTCCGTTACTCGAACCTTTACAGTAACGGTAGTCGCTACCGACTCTGGTAATAAATATTTTATTGATGGCGTACAACAAGCCACAGTTAATTTAGGTGAAAATTATACCTATAGATTTGATCAATCTGATTCTTCAAACGGTAATCACCCTTTAAGATTTTCAACAACAAGTGATGGGACACATAACTCTGGAAGTGAGTATACGACTGGAGTTACAACCAACGGAACACCAGGTCAAGCTGGAGCATACACACAAATTTCTGTAGCTGCTTCTGCACCAACTTTATATTACTACTGCAGTAATCACCCAGGAATGGGCGGTCAAGCTAATACTCCTGATTCTGATACTTGGGGACTTAATTTTTGGAACGTTAATGGTTGGAACCAACAAGATGGAGTTGATGTTCCTCTAACAGGTGTTTCTGCAACTACATCTTTAGGAACTCCTGAAGCTTTCCCTGAACAAGGTTGGGGTAGAGATAATTGGAATGATGAGTCATGGGGAGAAAGTTCTTTTACTGTAGAAGTCTCAGGTGTTAGTGCAACAACAGCGATTGGATCAGTTACTGTAAGTGCGGAAATAAACACTGGTTGGGGCAGATCAACTTGGAATGCTGACGCTTGGGGCATACAAGGAGACGTATTATTAACTGGTCAATCAGCAACAACTTCCGTTGGCTCATTATCTCCTGCGGACGTAATGGGACTTACAGGAGTTTCTGGAACATCAAGTGTTGGCTCACCTACAATAGTTGGTGATGTTTCTCTAACTTTAACTGGTCAGTCAGCGACGTCTTCTGTTGGATCAGTGGTTGCAGCAGATGTAATGAGACTAACAGGTGTAAGTTCTACATCTTCTGTTGGATCAGTGGTTATAGAAACGGCTTATGGTTTAACTGGACTTTCTGCAACTATTTCTTTGGGTAGCACAGAAGACTCTTCAAATCCTATAGTTGTATTAACTGGTCAATCTGCAACTTCTAGCTTAGGATCTTTAGCACCTGCTGATGTTATGGGCTTGACGGGAGTATCTGCAACGTCTAGTATAGGCACTCCAAGTTTAACAATAAGTTTTGATATAACTTTAACTGGACAATCAGCAACGTCAAATGTAGCTGCTTTTGGAACCTCTGATGGCTTTGGAATTCAAGCGTATCAAGCAGTTGACACAGGTTCAAATACTAGCTATACAGATGTTGCGTAAGCAAAATTAGGAGATAAAATATGGCTTCAACATATACACCTTTAGGAGTAGAACTTCAGGCAACCGGTGAAAACGCGGGAACGTGGGGAACAAAAACTAATACCAATTTACAAATTATCGAACAAATATCTGGCGGATTTATACAACAATCAATAGCAGGTGGTGCACAGACTACAACTTTATCAGTATCTGATGGATCAACTGGAGCTGTATTATCTCACAGAATGATTGAGTTCACAGGTTCAATTACAGGAAACCAAGTTGTTACAATTCCTTTAGATGTACAAACTTTTTACTTTTTAAGAAATTCAACATCAGGCGCATACACAGTACAATTTAAATATGTATCTGGATCAGGTGATTCTTTCACTTTTTCTGCAACAAACAAAAGCGATGCTTTAGTTTTTGCAAGTGCAAGCGATGGAACAAATCCTAATATTGTAACTATCAACACAGGTATAAAAGAAGTTTCTGAAGATACTACACCTCAATTAGGTGGTGATTTAGACACTAACGATCACAATATTAAAATTGATGACGCTCACGGAATACAAGATGAAAACGGTAATGAGCAAATTGTTTTTCAAACAACAGCATCAGCAGTAAACCAAATCGATGTAACAAACGCAGCAACAGGTAATGCACCTGACATAGCGGCGACTGGTGGTGACACTAACGTTGATTTAAACTTTACTCCAAAAGGAACAGGTAGAGTTACATTCAATGGTGGCGGTGCTATAAAAAATTTAACTGAAAAATGCACGATTGCAGCAACAGGTACAACTGGAACAGTAAACTATGATGTTAAAACTCAAGCTGTTCTTTACCACACTGCGAACGCTGCAGGTAACTTTACTGTAAACCTTAGAGGAGATGGTTCAACTACATTGAATAACATTATGGATACAGGTGAGTCTCTTACTGTTGCTTTCTTAGTAACAAATGGTGGAACAGCATATTACCAGTCAGCTTTTCAAATCGATGGTTCAAGTGTAACACCAGAGTATCAAGGTGGAGCTGCACCATCAGAAGGAAATGTTAACTCAGTTGATTCATATACATATACAGTAGTTAAAACTGCAGACGCTACTTTTACAGCGTTTGCTTCATTAACACAGTACGCATAATAGGAGGAAAATAGAAAGATGCCTTTAATTGGAACATTCGGAGCAGCTTCCTCAAGAGGATTCGGTAAGGGAGCAGGAGGCGGAACGCCTTATAACGTTCAATATTTAGTTGTCGCTGGCGGCGGCGGAGCTGGAAACGGCTACGGCGGCGGAGGCGGAGGAGCTGGTGGTTTTCGTACTATCGCTTCTAAAAGTTTCGAAGTTATTACAAATACAGATTACACAGTAACAGTTGGAATTGGAGGAATTTCAAACGTAGCTCCGGGAACACCAACTACTCCTACTGGTGGAAGTGCACTACAAGGAGGAGATTCTATTCTTGTAGGTGAAGCTTCTACTATTACCTCAACAGGTGGAGGAACTGGTGGAAATGATTTTAATGGACCTGCTGCTGTTTCAGCTGACGGTGGCGATGGTGGATCAGGCGGAGGCGGATCTACTCCATGGCAATCAACTATTGACAACCCAGGTGGAGCTGGAAACACACCACCTGTAACTCCATCACAAGGAAATGGTGGTGGACAATCTGCAGATCAAGGAATTCCAAATAGAGGAGCCGGTGGTGGCGGCGGTGGCGCTGGCGCAGTTGGCAGTGGAGCTGGAGCAACAAACGCTGGTGACGGCGGATCTGGTACTGCAAGTTCAATTTCAGGATCTTCAATTACTTACGCTGGTGGTGGCGGCGGTGGCGGAATGGGCCCTGGCGCAGACAATGGAAATGGTGGTTCTGGCGGCGGAGGAAGCGGCGGATCACAAGTTCCAACTAAATCTGGAAATTCTGGCAGTGACGGTTTAGGTGGCGGATGTGGAGGTGGATTCTACAATTCTCCCCCAGCAAACATTAGAGGTGGTAACGGTGTTGTAGTTATCAGAAGAGTTACAGCAGATTCAGATTCTGCATCTGGTGGAACAGTTACAACTAGTGGCTCAGACACTATTCACACATTTAACGCTTCAGGGACATACACAGGATAATGGCTCAAAGATACGCAAAATTAGATGAGAACAATGTTGTAATAGGAGAGGTCTTATTAGACGATAGCGCATGTGGTTCTTCAGAAGCAGAAGCAGTTGCTAGCTTACAAAAGATGTATGGTTGGCAGTTTTGGAAAAGAACTTACTTCGGAACTGAAGAAGGTGAAACAAATCCAAGAAAAAATTATGGTTCTTTAGGTTTTGTTTATGATGAAAGCTTAGACGCTTTTAAACCTGCGACAGCTCCATACCCAAGCTGGACAAGAAACAGTGAAACATTATTATTTGAAGCCCCAGTAGCAAAACCTAGCACACAAACAGATGATCCTGACAATCCAGGTAATCCAATAGATGATCTCTATGTGTGGGATGAAGATACTACTTCTTGGGTTAAACAGTAATTATTTTTTTAAGTTCAGGTAAATAACAACAGTCTAAATTTCCATACTTCATCATATAATATACATCATCTAAATCTTCAGCTAACGTGTGTCCGGATAGATTTAAACTTGTGTTTAACAGCAAAGGTATTTTATTTACATTATTAAAACACTCTAACAAATTATAGAAATTTTTATTATTTTCTTTTGATACCGTTTGTATTCTAGAACTACCATCAACTGCGCAAACTGAATCTATACGTTGTTTCATTTGATAAGTGTAAAGCATGTAAGGTGATGAACCTTCAATATCAAAATAATCTGATGCATGTTCCTCTAATACAGCAGGAGCAAAAGGTCTCCACTTTTCTCTTTTCTTAATTTTGTTCATTAATTCAAAAGCATCTTTATGCCTAGCATCTATTAATAAAGATCTATTACCTAATCCTCTTTGCCCTTGCTCTGACCTACCTTGAAATATACCAACAGGTTTTGTTTTTAATATGGCACATACATTTGCATTTGTAGCATGAAAAGATTTGAATTTACTTAAATCATATTTGGGTTTGAAACCAAGATAAACAGGGTTGTCTTGTAAGTTTAATTTTTTACCTAACACATGATTCATAACACCTAATGATATACCTTGATCAGTACATAAAGGATCAATTTTAATATCTATATTTTTATATTTTGAATTAGCTAAAACATTTTGAGCAACACCACCAGTATAGGTTACATGTCCTCTTGGAATTACCTCATCTATTAATTCTTCAGTGTGTTTTTGAAACTTATTTAATTCAGGATCATGTAATGACTTTGCCATAAGTTTACCACAACTTCTAAACGCTCTTCCTTTTCGTAAATTAAAAACTTCTGCAGTTTTACATTCATAATCCCAGCCAATATTTTTTTGACTTTTGTATACAATTTTATTATTTTTAAAAACAGTTTCTTGTTCTTTGCCTTCTTTTAAAGGAGAGCCGTGTCCATCTATAACAACCATGTGTTCACTTTTTCCAACTGTAGCTTCTGCACAACTAGCATGAAAATAATGATGATGTTTGTTTTCATAGTAAAATATTTCTCCTTTTCTTTTTATAAGGTCATATTTTTTTAACATATCTATCCATAGCCAATGACTAGAGTCATATAAAAAACTAATATAAACTTTATCAAACTTCATACGCAGATCTTTAATCCTGTTAAGAAGTTTAGAGGTTGGGACAGACGAAGCTATAACATTACTGAACCTATCTATTTGAGCGTGTAATATAAACACACCGTCTTTTGAAATAGTAATAGATCCATCATGATCTGTATGTATTGATATAATATTCACTTGCTTTCTTTTATCGTTTTGTTATACACCTTATATGAAAAGAAAGGTACTAAGTCAAAGTAAAATTTTTACAGGTATATTACCACAAAAAGGTTTAAATTTTGATACGCAAACTGTTACCTATGAAGTTATGAAACAACATTTAGATGGTAATTTTGTAAATGCAAATTACACCAAACTACCCTTAACAAAGTATTGTGAATATCTAATGTATTTTTTATCTACAGAATGGTATGTGCAAAAATATAAAGAGAAACCTTATACAGGCAATGCATACGGAGGATCTATTGTTTTAAAAGATCAATACGGATATGTTCAACTACCAACTTATTCTTCACTATCTAGAAACCACGTTGATGTAGATTTAAGCAAAACTCCAGATCAAGTTATGATTTTAGCCTTAAATGTAAAAGATGCTTCTGCGAACATAGTATTCGAGTATGATGATCATAAAAGAAAAAATAGATCTATATCTCAACAAATAACTTGTGATAGTTTTTACTTCTTTCCTTCAGATGTAAAATACTATATAACTAGAAATAATTCAGACTATATTAACCATTACATAATACAGACATATAATGAAAGCTACGACTAATATTATTTTTGCAACACCGATTTGTAAAGTAAATTTAAATAATAAAAAATTAATTAAAGAATTACTTGGTCATTGTAAAAAAATACAAAATAAAAACAAAAAAGGAAGAATAGTATCTAATCTTGGTGGGTGGCAAAGTGATGTTCTTCAAGTAAAAGATAAACCTTTAGTAAACTTTCAAAGATATATTAATAATCATTTAAAAGATTTTTCTGAAGTATACGAATATTTTAATGAGATTCCTAGAATAGATGCGCTTTGGTATAATGTTAACAAAACAAAAGATGCTAACAATACACACAATCATGCTGGAATATCAACACCAGATTTTTCTGCAGTCTTTTATTTAAAAATTGATGGAGGTAAAATACATTTTTCAAATCCAGATCCCTATCATAATTTCATGCCTACATTTAAAAGAAAAAACCCAGGTAGTTGGAATCCTTTTAATTCTGCAGAATATTATATAGATCCTAAACCAGGTGACTTAATTATATTTCCTTCTACAATAATGCACTGGGTTGAACCTAATCCGTCTAAAGATGATAGAATAACTTTAGCTTTCAACTGGAGCATAGAATGAACTTAAAATATTATTGGTTTTGTTATGATTCAGTTATCTCTTCTAGAGTTTGTGATGACATTATAAAATTACTTAATAAAACTAGAAAACAAAGAGCTACTATTGGAGCAGTTAAAGATGGTAAAAAAAAGATATCAAAAAGAAAACAAAAATTTTTTAACAAGACTAGGCAGTCAACTGTAGGTTGGAGCAATGATCTTTGGCTTTATCGTTATACACATCCTTGGATACATAAAGCTAATAAAGAAGCTAGTTGGAATTTTGAATGGTCTAGATCTGAAGATTGTCAATTAACAGAATACGGACCTGATCAATTTTATAGTTGGCACGTTGATCAACATCCTGAGCCATATGATCATGGTGTTTGGAAAGGACTTACAAGAAAATTATCTAGTGTTCTTGTGTTGAATGATGCAACAGAATACGAGGGTGGTAAACTACAGTTTTGGAATAGAGCAGAAAGCAAAAGAAATAATTTAACTTCTCCAGAGCCTATGCTTAGAAAAGGTTCGATAGTTGTTTTTCCTTCTTTTGTATGGCATAGAGTAACACCTGTAACAAAAGGAAAAAGATATAGTTTAACTAATTGGCATTGTGGAAACCCGTATGTTTAAAAAAGAAAAAATATGTGTAATTAAAAACGCTTTACCTGTTTACATGGTAAATTTTTTAAATAAATATTTTCAAATAAAAGAACAAGTAGCTATACGATTATATACTGATAGACAAATACCCGAAGGGTCAGTTGAATGGGGAACACACATGGATAGTCAGGTTAATGGTTCTTATTCTATTTATGGAGATCAAGCTGGAGATACCTTGTTAGTTACTCTTCAACCTATTTTTGAAAAAGCTATAAAACAAAAATTAATTCCTACTTATTCTTATACAAGAGTCTATAAAAAAGGAGCTGTCTTAACACCACACACAGATAGATATAGTTGTGATATATCAACGACTCTTTGCCTTGGAGGAGACCCTTGGTTGTTTTGGTATAAAAAAGGAAACAAAAAATATAGCGTTGATCTAAAGCCAGGAGATATGTTGGCGTATCGGGGAATGGAAATAGAGCATTGGAGAGAACCTTTTAAAGGCACAGAATGTGTGCAAACTTTTCTACATTATAATTCTGTAGAAACTAAACTAGCTGAAGAAAATAAATACGATGGAAGACCTTGTTTAGGTTTACCAGGATATTACCGTAAAAAAATGCAAGACAAATGATACGAATACACGACAATGTTTTTGATCAAAAATGGATTGCAGAGCTTTCCTCACAACTTTTGAAGGAAGGATGGTCTGCAGACAATGTAGCCAACAGAAATACTTTTCCTTATAAAGAATCAGGCACACATAGACTTTTAGGTAAAACTTTTTTTCTAAGACAAAATCAAGATAGTATAATTTATGATCATCAAAACATGAACCTTTGTTATAACTTAATAAACGCTTTTGATCACATTAGAAAATTAGTTGATTTAAATATGCAACTCATGGAGATAACCGGTAATTTACAGTTTAAAGATATGGACGGAACTTTTCACCGAGATGGTCCTGAAAATCAAAAAGCTTATATATTAATGCTTTGTAATGATCAGCTTCCTAAAAATATAGGTGGAGCTTTTATACATAAACCAACAAACAAAAAAATTTCTTTTCAATCAGGTAGATTAATAGAGATAGCTGCAAATGACTTGCACCGAGCAGATGCTTTTGATAAACCTTATTTTGCAAGAATGTCTATAAAATGGGTAGGTCAAATATGAAATATGTAATTGAAAACTTTGTACATCCTAACGATGCAAAAGTCTTAATGAAATTTTTTGATAAAAATGATCATCTTTGTGCTGATGGTAGAGCTTACCATGCGGAAAGAAATATTCATTATGCGGATATACCTGATAAAAATAAACAAGTTAAAGATATTCTACTTTATCTCGCTCGTAAAAATGAAATGTTTGTAGACCATTTCTTTTCTGTAAGAGTTGAGTTGTGGCACCGAATGAGATTATGCAGATGGAAGAAAGGACACAGCATGCCTTTACATATAGATCGCCAAGAAGACAAAGGAGATTTATTTCACTTTTCTTCATTGATTTATTTAAATGATGATTACAAAGGCGGAGAGTTATTTTTTAAAGAAGAAAAAAAAATACAAAAATATAAATTAAAAGCTTTAAGTTGCATGATATTTCCAAGTGGAAAAGAATTTGCACACGGAGTTAAAGAAATCCTGAAAGGAAAAAGATATACAATACCATCATGGTACGTACTAAAAAAATAGATACTACGTTCATACATCAAGAAATTATATCAGGTAAGATATGTGATGAACTTATAGACTTTTACGAGTCTGGTGAAGGAACTGCTGGAGTGCCAAAAGTTAGAGGTATGATGAGCGGTGATAAAAAACCTATTCTTAATAGAGCAGCAAAAGATTGTGAAGAATCTTATTACAGGGTTTTTCCTCAAAACTATAGAGATGCTTTAGAAAAAGTTTGTAATAACTATAAGAAGAAGTATGAATATTCAACTATATCTTCAGCACCTTGGCAAGTTGGTCCTGTAATAAAAATACAAAAGTATTACCCTGGAACATCTTACAGTGCTCTTCATTATGAAAATCAAGGTTTTGGTATTTCACTATATAGACATTTAGTTTTTATGACTTATCTAAATGATATTAAAACAGGTGGAGGAACTTTTTGGCATTATCAAAATCTTACAACAAAACCTAAAAAAGGTTTGACAGTTATTTGGCCAGCTATATGGACCCATACTCACAAAGGGTTGCCTGCTCCAAAAGAATTAAAATATATATGTACAGGATGGTATGAATGGGAAAACAACTTAGATTAGAACATTATTTTCCAACAACTATTGGAAGAGTCGATTGTCCTTTTATAGACGAAATTAAAGAACCATATAAAAAAATAATATCCAAATTTAAATATGAGCCTTCTGGTTTTTGCCGTGAAAGAGTGCATCAAAACAAAAAATTTATAAAATTAAATACTTGGATTTTGAAACAAATACATGCGTATGCGAGAAAACATTTATATGAAAATTATTATGAATGCAAAGAATCTTGGTTGTTAGATTATCCAAAAGGTGGTGGTCAATCTTTTCACAAACATCCTGGCTTTATTTTTTCTGCTGTGTTCTTTTTAGAAGGCTACGAAAATGATACTGCTTTAAATTTTGAAAACCCTGTGCAAGATATGATGAACCCATTAAACACAACAGCTCACCATGATGGCAAGGCTGTGCACAATGAACTTACATATACTGTTATATCTTATCCACCTAAAACAGGGAGATTGGTAATATGGAGAAGTTATTTATCACACGGCTGTTATAATAAACAAACAGATGATAAGAGAATAGTCTTTACATATAATTTTGACAGAAAATGAAAATTATAGTTGATGATAATTTCATGGATAAAAACAACAAAACGTTTGTTGAAGACATAGTTCTAGGTCACAATTTTCCTTTTTTTCACAAAACAAAAATCTTACACGATAGCACAGATTATAATGGTTTCTTTGAACACATTATATTAGGTGTTGGTGATGACAAATGGAACTCACAACACCATCCTTTCTTTGAATCTATTTTGCATTCTTTTACGGAAAAATATAAATTAAAATATGAGTTAATATTTAGAGCTTCTGTTAATTTAACGTATAATAACGGTGTTCATAAAAAATGCCCTGTGCATGTAGATCATACCTTTCCACATAAACAATTATTAGTGTATTTAAATGATCCACAAGATAAAAACTCAAAGACTATAATATTAAATAAAAAAGAAGACACTGTTTTAAAAGAGATAAAACCAAAACAATTTAGAGGAGTTATGTTTGACTCTCTTCCTCACTATCATATAATGCCTACAAAAGGCGAAAGAATTGTCTTTGTAATAACATTTAAATGATAGTAGATAAGTTTTCTAAATATCTTACAGCTGTTGAATATCCAAAAGAAAAAACTTCTTGGAACATCGCAGGTATGATAAAAGGTAGTAATGCTTTTTATAGATTTGATGTTAGAGAAATGTTCGAAATGCCGAGCGGAGCAAAAGCGCAGAGTGGCCGTCTTAACTCTAAAGCTCAAAAAATGGTTCTTGAAGGTGAAAAAGAATGGCTTATTCTAGATCTTGAAGAGCTTCATGAATACATACGTAGAGAAAAGAAGACTAAAGTCTATATAAATGATTTGATCGATGATCTAGAATGGACTATATTTTTAGCCAAAAATTAGTATAATGGTATATTATGGCATTACAAAAACTAAACTTTTTACCTGGATTCAATAAACAACTAACACCCACACAAGCTGAAGGTCAATGGGTTGATGGTGATAATGTTAGATTTAGATATAACACACCTGAAAAAATAGGTGGCTGGTTACAATTAGGGCCTGATGAAATAACAGGCGCTGCAAGAGCTATGCATCACATTGTAAATAGAAGCGGTGTTAAGTTTTCAATCATAGGCACAAATAGAATTTTATATGCTTACTCTGGAGGTGTGTTTTATGACATACATCCTATTAAATCTACAACAACACTTACAAATGCGTTTAGTACAACAAATGGTTCAGCTACAGTAACTATAACTTTTGCTACTGGTCATGGTCTTGCGCCTGGAGATATAATTTTATTAGATAATTTTACAACAATAACTGGATCTAATTATTCTGCATCGGACTTTGATGATAAAAAATTTATGGTGACTTCAACGCCAACCAATACAACTATAACTATCACAATGCCTTCAAATGAATCTGGAGCTGGCGCCACAACATCTGGAGGTATTAGAGTTCAAATTTATTATTCCGTAGGACCAGCAGAACAATTACCTGGATTTGGTTATGGACTTGGATCTTGGGGTGGTGAAGCAGCTAATCCATTAACAACAACTTTAAATGGAGGAATAGATGCTTCCACAACAACTATAGTTTTAACAAGCGTTGTTAACTTTCCGTCAACAGGTACAAATTTTATTAGAATAGGAACAGAAGATATTTCTTACACAGGTATATCTACAAACACATTAACAGGCGTGACGCGAGGAGCGAGAGGCACAACAGCTGCATCACACTCTAACGGTGCAACAATTACAAATGTTTCTGATTATGTGGCTTGGGGTGAAGCAGCATCGGGAGATTTAGTAATTGATCCTGGTATGTGGTCTATTGATAACTTTGGAGATAAAGTTATTGCACTTATACATAATGCACAAGTTTTTGAATGGGACTCAAATTTATCAAATGCTACAGCAACAAGAGCAACAATTATATCTGGAGCACCAACAGCGTCACGTGACATGTTAGTATCTACACCGGATAGACACTTAGTATTTTATGGAACAGAAACAACGATCGGTGATCCATCAACACAAGACGATATGTTTATTAGATTCTCGGATCAAGAAAACATTAATGATTATACACCAACAGCAGTCAATACCGCTGGTACACAGAGACTTGCGGATGGATCTAGAATTATAGGAGCTGTTAGAGGTAGAGATGCAATTTATGTTTGGACTGATACAGCGTTATTTACACAACGTTTTGTTGGTCCACCTTTTACATTTGGTTTTGCACAGGTAGGTACAAACTGTGGATTGATAGGTCAGAACGCTGCAGTAGAAGTAGATGGTGCTGCCTATTGGTTTTCAGAAAATGGATTCTTTAAATACTCTGGTAATCTAGAAACCATGACTTGTTTAGTAGAAGATTTTGTTTTTGATAATTTAAACACAACAGCTAATCAACTTATAAATGTTGGTTTAAATAATTTGTTTGGTGAAATTACTTGGTTTTATTGTTCATCAGGATCCTCAATTATAGATAGATCTGTAACTTACAATTATATGGAATCTTCTCCACAAAGACCAATATGGACAACAGGATCTTTAGCTAGAACAACTTGGGTTGATTCATCTGTATTTGGTTTACCTCATGCAACGTCTTTCAATGCATCAGGAACATCATATGATGTTGTTGGAAACACAGATGGAGCAACAACATACTATCAACACGAAACAGGAACGGATCAAGTAACTGTTTCTGCGACAACTACTGTAGCTGCTAATATAGAATCTGGAGATTTTGATATTACTAGAGGCCAGGGAGGAGGCGCAGATTTAAGAGGTGATGGTGAATTTATTATGAAGGTAAGAAGATTTATACCAGATTTTTTATCTCAAACAGGAGATACACAAGTGACTTTAAATTTAAGAAATTATTCAAATAACTCACAAGCAAGTTCACCACTTGGACCCTTTACAATTACTTCATCTACGACTAAGATAGATACAAGAGCGAGAGGTAGATCTGTAGCTTTAAAAGTTGCAAATACAGGAGCTTCTCAAGATTGGAAATTAGGAAGTTTTAGGTTAGATATACAACCAGACGGAAGAAGATAATGGCAAAAATAACTTTAGTATTTACAAGACCTAGTAAAGAATATAGTCAGCCAGTAGCTGATGCTTTAATTAGAGATCTTGACGGACTTATTGAAAAGTTAAATTCTACCTTCCAACAAGATTTAAAAGAAGAAACACAAAGATTTACTTGGTTTAATTCTGGAGGAATAGGTGGCTAATAGATATAAGAATGCACAATTTGATTTAACAACTACTAATGCAACAGACGTTTACACTGTTCCATCAAACTCTAGAGCTATAGTACAAAATATACATATGGCAAATATAGGTGCGGGTAATGTTGTAGTTCATGCACACCTATTTGATAACTCTGCATCTAAACAATTTACATTTGCAAAACATACTATTGCTGCAAATGAATCACAATCCATGGCTGATGGTACAATAATATTAGAAGAAAACGATGTATTAAGAGTACAAGCTGCTAGCGCTGATGATATAGAAGGAACAGTATCCATATTAGAATTTGATAGAACATAGGAGGAAAAATGACACTAGTAATAAAACCAAAAGACATAATAGAAAAAATAAGCAATAAAAAGACAGGTGAAGTCTATGCAAATGAAGAGGACTGGAAGGCGAAAAACGTACCAGAAGCTGACATTAAAAGAGACGTAACAGTCATAATGCCAAGTCTTGATTTATTTGGAAAAACCAAGTAAAAAGGAGGTTCCAGGATTAAAAGCCTGCCTTAACAATTTAGCTAAATTATGACAATATCTAGAGGACAGATGAACAGACAATTATACATGGGTGGCGGTATTATGGACGCCATGCCAAGAGAACAATTTGGTATAGGTAGCTTTGTAAAGAAAGCTGTTAAAAAAGTTACAGGCGCTGTTAAAGATGTTGCAAGCTCTGATATAGGTAAAGCTGCGTTATTAGCAGGAGCTGGTATGTATGCGGGAGGCTTAGGTCCTTTTGCTTCAGGTAGTTCTATGTTCGGAGGCAGATTAGCTGGAATGGCAGGATCAGGTTTTTTATCAGGAGCAGGTAGTTCTCTTTTTACTGGAGCAGGTAAAATGCTTTCTAAAAAAGGTATTCAAGGTGCTTTAGTTAAAGGTGGTGCTTTAGCTGGACTAACTGGTTTTTTAACTAGTCAATACGGAATACCAGAAGAAGAACAAGAAGAACTTTTATCTGACCCATCTGAAAAAGCAAAATATTTAAGAATGTATTACACAAATTTAAACCCTAATGCAGGATCTGATGAAATAGAAACATTTGTTAGAGACAATGCTGCTATGGGTGGTAGAATGGGTTATGCTTTAGGTGGTAATGAATTACCTTCTGATCCTACAACACCTGTAAATCCTTTTAAACCAAAACCAATAGGACCGGTATTACCAAACAAAGAAATGGCATCTAACATGGAGAACGATAAAATATTAGAAGCTCTTTTTGAAAAATATTTGGATATGGGTTTATCTCCTGAAAAAGCTGCAGAAAAAGCTAGAGAAGAATTTGAGAGAATGAGTATGATGAAAACAGAAGGAAGAGGTTTAGCTGCTTTAGGTGGTAGAATGAATTACGCGTTAGGCGACACTGCAAGCCAGAATGCCATGCAAGCAGCGGGCATCGAGGGGCTACCTATTAGACAAAACCCTAAAGGTGTAAAAGAACTAGATTTAAGAGATAATGGTGGATTTATACCGCCAGTTGGTATAAAAGAAAAAGAAGATGATATCCCAGCGATGTTATCCAATAATGAATTCGTATTTACAGCAGATGCTGTAAGAGGCATGGGAGACGGAGACGTTGAACTAGGCGCTCAAAGAATGTACGATCAAATGAAAATGTTAGAAGAAGGCGGAAGAGTATAATGGCAACACAAGATTACGTACAACGTCCAGCACCCTTTATTGAAGCAGCAGGTCAAACTTATTTAGATGACCTCACAAAAGGTATTGGTGCTTTTAAACAAACAGATTTATCTAAAATTATGGGTCCACAGTTTATTGCTGGACCTAGTGCATTAACTACACAAGCAGAAGCGTTAGCACCTGGTCTTGGTGGATATGCACCTTATTTACAAAACGCACAAGGAATAACAGGCCCAACAGCT
>Ga0208767_1002120_pt1 | contig 15267 bp, 12 predicted proteins | sample VirMetDEL_Mar_21_FD_184514 | JGI IMG/M metagenome (GOLD analysis project Ga0208767, IMG submission 184514) | Aqueous microbial communities from the Delaware River and Bay under freshwater to marine salinity gradient to study organic matter... | ecosystem: Environmental > Aquatic > Marine >... | reverse complement strand
TACTATATTACTCTCTGGATGCGCAAAGTCAACGGTAAATAAATATGTACCGTGATGCCATTTCTTATCTTTTCCTATGTACTTGCCGTGTTGTCCGCCTAGAATATCATAACTAGTAACAGCAGGATAATAACTAAAAGAATTCCAAAGCTGAAGTTCATCAAGTCGTCTATGTGGAACAGTTTCCGGTTGAAAACCACGTTGAATAAAAGCCGTAATTGGTAAGCGATAAAATATTGCACCGTTCTCCATAATAGCATGAAATAATATTGCACGGCCAGACATGCTGGCAATACCAAAGATAATACAGTCTTCAACTTCTCCATGATGTTTTTTAAGATCATATAAGTACTCCCTTTTTATTTGGGCATATTGTACAGGAATATTAGCATTTAAGTAAGCCATAATTTATCATTCTATTGTACCCCAATTTGGCCCAGATTCATAGTCCACTTTGTTTTTTACTTCAAGAGGTATAGCTTGCTCCATTGTTTCTTGGACCGTGATCCGTGTTTCTTCGTCCTTGATTGAAATACAAAGCTCATCGTGTATTTGTATGTGAGGTATTATACCTTTTTCATATAGATCTACCATAGCTTTTTTAGTCATGTCTGCAGCGGATCCCTGAATCAATTTATTCAATGCTTTGTAAGTAAATGCAGGAGTATAGTACACGTCAAAAAAGTCCATGTAGTTAGAATCTATTTTATTTTCTTTATATTTCTCTAACATTTCAGCTTTGTAAGCTTCTTTAGCTTCTTCTAAAGTATATAATTTTACAGGTTTAAATCTATTTATAGAAGGGTCCCATTCTTTATTAGTAGTTTCCCACTTATTAAATCTGCAAAATCTATCGTACAAAGTAAATAGTAATTTATTTTCTGTAGCAAACTGAATTAGATCTTGAGATAGTTGTCTAACAAAAGGCACCTTACCATGATATTCATCAAACAATTTCTTAGCACCAGTTTTATCTAAACCAAGTTCTGCTTGTAATTTTATTTTACCCATACCATAGAAGAGTCCAAGGTTAATTGTCTTAGCTTGTTTCCTAGATATGTTAGCCATATCTGCAACGATCTGGTGAAAGTCTGCACCTTCTTTGTCAAACTCTTCTTTTAGATCTTCTGTACCAGGTAAACCTAATTTAATAGCATAGTGAACAACGATCCGTGGTTCCTGTTGCGAGTAGTCAAAAGATCCCCATTTATGTCCTTCTTCAGGAATAAATAATTCACGCATCTTTTTACCTATAAAACCTTTTGATGGAATTTGTTGTAAGTTAGGGTTACTCATTGAAAATCTACCGGTAACTGTTCCACCCTGATCTGATCTTATTTGATTAATATCTGCATGTATTCTATCTCCATGAACATAACCTAATAAACCATCTACAAATGTATTAGCTGCTTTATCGTACTCTCTTGCCTTGGCAATCATACGTAAAGACTTTTCTTTGTGTGTTTGTAAATAATCTTTTGGAAGTTGTGGCATGTTAGACTTAGGCGTAACTTTGTAATCTTTTATATCTAAGTAATCTAACAATTTTTTAATAGAAGAAGCAGCCCAGATGTCTACATGAATGCCAGTTTTATTTTTTATAGCTTTTATTATTTGATCTCTTCTCTTTTTTAAATGTCTTCCAAGTAAAGTAGCTTTTGCGACATCAATTCTAACTCCTTTAAATTTCATTTCAACTAAACATAAAAATAATTTAGTTTCTAATTCAAATATTTGTCTACAATTTTTTAATTCTTTGTTGCCATCTTCATCTATTTTTGTGTATAATACTTCGTCTAATTTTTCATTAAATAAATTCCATAATTTTAAAGTTAAGTCTACATCTTGTTTTGCATAATCTTTTACAATGTATGCAGGTAGTTTGTGCATGTTGGACATAGGGTCCTTTACCATACCGCCTGACCACTCTAATGTTTTATTTTGTAAATCGTATTTGTATTTAGTATCGTTTAAATAATCTTTAGACAAAGAATCCAATGAGTATTTAAATCGGTTCTCGTCAATTACAGAAGCTGCGATCATAGTATCTACTAATCTCCCCTTCATCATCTTACCTGTAACTGCTCTAATCCAACAAACATCATACATAGCATTATGAAATACTTTTGTAATTTTTTCGTTTTGAAATATTTTATCATTCAAAGACTTCCAGATCTCTCTAACTCTATCAAAATCAAGTTCTGTGTCAGAATGATTAAGAGGAAAATAAGCAGTCTCTTTACCAGTTGCAACAGCTATCCCTGTTATAAAACCATCTTTTCTTATTGCTCCCAGTCCTTTTGTTTTAAGGTTTGGATCGTATGTTTCTATATCAACGGCAACTGTATCTATGCCATCAAGATCTAAATCTTCTGGTGATTTACACATTGTAATCCCTTTCTATTATCATTTCTAAATAATGTATCGCTTTCAATATATCTTCTTTTTTTCCTTTCGAAGAATGTCTACATATATACTTTATTGCATTGCCTTCTGCAAAAAGAATTTTATTTTTGTTTATGAACTCCGATGGTTGAATCTCGTAGTTTTTGTAATGAGATCCTGCTATTTGTTTGTCATATGCACTCATATTGTTCTCCTATATTAAATTTGTAAAGTTACCCATCTATTCAATTTATTTTTTTGTCCTAAGGTGTAGGTCCCTTGTGATTTTATTGTCCAACAATCGTATCTACCTCTACTGTAAGCAACATATTTTAGCCTTAATTGTGTAAAATAATCTTCTATTCTCGTTGCTGTTAAATCAACAATAACATTGTCAAATGTAAGTCCTTTTACTGTGTGTATGTTTGCGTATTGAACTCTTACTTCACCTTCTAGATCAAAACCTTTCCTTAATACTTTTTCTATATAAAGAATCCTTTTTTCATAATCTTCTTTTTTACCTCTCTGTATTCTTATCCGTGTAAAGTCTTCTTCATCTATAGAAGTTTCTTTAAGTAATTTTAATTTAATTAAATCATAAATAGTGTAATCTTTTTTAACCCAATCTTTAAAATCATATTCTCCAGATCCCCTTGGTATAACTTTACTACCCATGTACTCCCAAAAATCTTTTATCTGTTGTAAAGGCATAGGTACCCCTTCACTAAAATCTGGCCAAAGTTTGTGACATCTTAACTCTTTTTTTGGTACGTAAGCTGTGTTGCCTACATGGGCAAACTCTATACCATTTTGTTTAAAAAATGTTTTTACCCAATTATCAGAAGGAGTTCCTCGATAAGTAAATAAAAAAGTTTCTTTAGTATTTTCTATTTTATCTAACAATGCCTGCATCGCAGTAGACTCACGTCTTAAACTTGGTAAATGATAATGATTACCTATTATAGGTAGACCTTCATTTACATGTCCTTTAGGATAGTTTGCAGGTCTCCAAATTCTTTCATAACCATAATGGTCCCAAATAGGTTTTATAGTATCTTTACAAATATCATTTATAGTTTTACCACAACGGTGACCATCTTCTAATTGTTTTGCACCTTTAGATAAAGTGTGAAAATAATGTGAGTTTGCTCCTGCAAATTCAAATATAGTTTGATCTGCATCACCTATCATATAGTATTCTTTAGCATTAGTTGATAATTTTTTTAAAGCTTCTAATTGTTTAACGTTACTGTCTTGTGCTTCATCGACAATCAAAGCGTCTATCTCAGGCTCTCTAGATTTTTCTATAAAGTCTTGAATCATATCATTATAATCACAACACAACGTCCTTGAATCTTTTTTATAATTAATATAGGCTGTTTGCATTTTTTCAATTACATTTAAAGTATAAGGTTTATAAGAAAGTTTGTCACAACTTCTCCAAAACTCTTTTAAATTTTTTCCTTGGCCAAAAGCATCATTTAAATATTTATAGAAATTGTGTTTTTCAAACTCTACTTCTTTTATTCTTTGTAACTTAAAATATGAACCTACTTCTTGGTCTTTACATAAATTGACATGATCTTTATAATCAAAAAGTTCTTTAGACATACCTCTATTCTTACAATAAGAATGTATGGTACAAATTTTATGTTTAAAAGATTTTTTAGTTAATCCTTTTTCTTTTACTATTTTTAATTTTAATATTTCATCTCTAATTTCTTCTGCTGCAACTTTAGTATGAGACAAAATTATAATTTTATCGTAAGTAAATTTATCTAATAATTCCAGATACTTAGCTGTTATATATTTAGATGTCTTTCCTGTACCTGGAGGACCAGATATAAATTTAGGCTCAATCATTTGCAATCTCCTTATATTCACCATCAACTATTAAATCTTCCTTATCTAAATCTTGATTTAAGATTCTCCATGAAACACAAGATTTATCTCCAAACTTACCATGATTCTTTTTAGCTTTTAATATTGATTGGCATTTAATAACTAAATCTACTCTAGCTAAATTTATTTTTTGTCTATGTAAATAGTCTTCAAATTTATCTAAGTTAAACTCTAAAATTCTTTTATTAATATTGTAATAAGGCATTCCAAAATAAGCTAATTCTTTTTTATTAGTGTATGCTTTTTCTTCTGCAATATAGTTTTTAAAGTTCTTAATAAATCTATTGTCCTCTTGAGCTTCCTCTACATATTCATCAGACTTACTTCTTGATTCATATTTTAATCTCATAATTTGATCAAATTCATTCTGTTTCATTTCTGGAATCCAAACAGAAGCTTTACTAATTACTGCATCATAAAATAGTTTTTTATTTCTAAGTGTAGGTCCATCGACAGTTATTCTTTTTTCAACACTATTACCCTCTACTACTGAATTAACTGTTACAAAATATCTATCACTTCCATACTCTACAATCTCCCCAATAGATTCTTGAGCCTCTTCACTTGCTGCTTCTTTAATACCTATCCAACTAAACAGAGTTGCAATGGTTCTTGTTTCACAACCAACTATCTCTGCTAATTTAGGCATACCAAATTTTCTTTGTGCCTTTTTAACTGTTGTACCTTTATTATCTCTTTTATTAGATTCCTCATCATTAGCTGCTATCGCAACTTCATATATAAATTCGTTTATTTCTTGCTCACTCCATTGTGTTTTAGTAATTAAAACTCCAGCTACTGCAGTACAGAAAGCATCTCTTTGACCTTTCCCTGCATACAAAATACATAGAGCAGTAGACAAAGCAATCTTACCTAAATCTATTTTAAGATCCCCTGGATACTTATTAAAGCCTTTATAACTTTCCCATCTTACAATCTCATCTGCTTTACTGTGTTGAGACTCTGGAACTATTGTATAATGTTTTGCATCACTTCTTATTTCACAAAGTGTATTACCATGGGGAAACTTTTTACAAAACTTTTCTAATTCTTTAGGTAAAATAAACTGTTTAAACTTTAATTTTTCATTCCATATATAATGACTAGTAGGATTACTATCTCTACCAAAAATAGAACTTTTGTTTTTTAAATATATATCTGTAAATCTTCTGACAATAGGATTGTCAATATCAAAATCTGTGTCTTGGTCTAATCTAAGAGCTATTTCGCAGTGTGAGTATTTTTGTTTCCATTCTTCTTTCGTTATCTTAAAATCCGGGCTGGCCCAATTCTTAACTTCGGGCGTGCCCTTGAGGCACGGTATAATGACCCTCCCTAGATCTATCCAATCCGCATAGCTAACCGGCGATGTATTCACACTTTCATCCATAATTAATAGTGGACGGGTCCACTCTCGCTTAACCGTCCACTTCCCGCAGGAACTGTTATAAGTTTATAGTTTTTTTAGCTGGTTCTTGGCTTTCAGGTTTAGCTTCCACTTCACCTTTACCAATTTTTTCTGCAAAGTTTTTTGCAATATCATACAAACCTTTTTCTGATACTGGTCCAACTTTACTTATATCCCAACCAAACCATGTTCCTTTGTCATTAGACATCTGAACAGTTTTTAAGTTGTAAATGTGGCTATAAGTTGGCGGTGTAAATAAACCGTTCTTACCTTGCATTTTAATACCCATCATCATCGAGTTCCATTTTCTACTAACTTTTAATTGAGTAGATTTCATTGAAATCAATGCGCTTGTAGGGTTATCGCTAACTTGAATAACGAAATGGTTAGCAGTGTTTTCAAGATAATTACCATTTGGTAACCTGTCTTTGTAAGACTTATCTCTAGTAGTCTGACTAACAATGTCACTATCCGCATCGTGAATTGCAACAGGTGCACCTGTACTGGTACCTCTATCTTGCCATTCAACATACTGTCTTTTATAAAACGCAGGTATAATTTGTATACCTTTTGATCCATCAAAGATTTCGTTAGTAACTGTATTGATAATCATTCCTGGTTCTGCACCATCGATATATTTACCATCTCTTTTGTTTATCTCTGGAGATAGTTGTCCCAAAACTTTTAGGAAAGGTAAAGCAAGATCTTCTTGCGATATGTTTTGAGTTCCTTGATCTGCATCAGCTTCAAACATATTGATAGCTACTGCTCCGTCTTTTTTAGTTGTTACATCGTTCATGTTTATTTGTTCCTTTTTATAGTTGTTTTATTTTCAGTAAACACACTGAAAATTTCCGTTGGCATTTCTTTTCCCGCCTCTATACGCTCACGGACTAGCGCTTTGAGAGTCATGGGTTCTACCTTCATCTTTTGTGTTGGTTGGAACCCTTGACCCTTTGCAAGGTTAGCATACTCTGCTGCCTTGTTATCTTCGTTACGACCAAATGATACCAAGATCTCGTTCTTAATAATATCACCTAGCCCGTTGTCTCGAAGCCAATTGAACGCCGACTCTTTATTAGCTTCTGTAATTGAAGCCTTGTACGACGTAGCTACTTTAAGATGTGATCCATCTTGTAACTTTAATTCTGATAAACCCATTTCACTCATCATGGTAGGTATAACCTCACCTGATAGTCGGTTCATTTCTTCTTTTGTTTTTTTCATAACCTCTTCTTGAACAATTAGTTTTTTGTTAAGGTCTTCTAATTTTTCAACTTGGTCTGCAAGAGACTGAATGTTTTCAGTTTTTCTTATAGAGTTCTGTTGGTCTTCTTCAAAGTTAATCATCTATTTCTCCTTTCTCGTATAGATTAATCTCAATAGGATAATATTGTCTTTCTTGTTTATCCCATTTCAATACATTGTATTTACCGTTTGTAATATCAGAAACTATAGAACATGCTACACCTATAATTGCAGGATCCCCTGTTAATAATAAATAATCTCCTTGTTTAAAATTTTTTAAACCTTTTCTTAATTTAAAAATTAATGGACCAGGAGAAAAAATCATTTGAGAAAATTCTGGTAATAAAAATTTAAACTCACCATATCTAGACGCACCCATAATATTAATTTTAGGATTACCCAATTGAGTTCCAGGAATTTCTTGTATGACATAAACTATATTTTCTTTCATACTTGACAATATAATGTTTTAATATTATATGTCAACCCAGAAAGAAGAAAAATTATGGATTATAAATTTAAAACAAAACCTTACGCACATCAACTAACTGCGTTAGAAAAATCGTGGAACAAAGAGAACTTTGCTTATTTTATGGAAATGGGTACAGGTAAAACTAAAGTATTAATAGACAATATGTCTATGCTTTATGATAAAGGCAAAATAGATAGTGCTTTAATTATTGCACCTAAAGGTGTTGTTAAAACTTGGTATGAACAAGAACTTCCAACTCACTTAGCATCACATATAGAAAATGTATCTGTGTTGTGGCAACCTAACATTACAAAAACACAACAAGAAAAATTAGATTCTTTGTTTGAAATTGATAGTGGATTACATATTTTAATTATGAATGTTGAAGCTTTTTCTACAGAGAAAGGTGTTAAGTTTGCAACTAAATTTATTAATTGTCATAAAACTTTAATGGCTATTGATGAGTCTACAACTATTAAAACACCTTCAGCTAGAAGAACTAAAAGCATTATTAAACTTGGTTTGAATGCTAAGTATAAAAGAATCATGACAGGTTCTCCTATTACAAAAAATCCACTTGACTTGTATACGCAGTGCGAGTTCCTTGATCCGTGGTTATTGGACTTTAGTTCTTACTACGCGTTTCGTAATCGTTATGCAGAAATGAAAACAATGCATGTAAGTGGAAGATCAATTCAAGTAATAGATAAATTTCAAAACCTTGGAGAGTTATCCGATACAGTTAAAAAGTTTTCTTACAGAGTATTAAAAGAAGATTGTTTGGATCTACCTCCTAAGAACTTTATTAAACGTCATATAACTTTGACTGTTGATCAAAAAAAAGTTTACGAACAAATGAAAAAACATGCCATTGCAGTTTTAAATAAAAAGGTAACTACAACTGTAAGTGTGTTAACTCAATTGATGCGATTGCATCAAATTACTTGTGGTTATGTAACCGCGGACGATGGTTCTGTTCAAGCTGTTGAAAGCAACAGACTCAATGAATTGATGTCCATCTTAGAAGAGACCGAAGGTAAAGCTATTATCTGGGCTAATTATCAAATGAGTGTTGGTGATATTATACAAAAATTAATTAAAGTATATGGTCCCGATTCTTATGTTCATTACTATGGTCTAACTCCTCAAGAAATTAGACAAGAAAATATTGTACGTTTTCAAACAGATCCTAAGTGTAGATTTATTGTAGGTACACCTCAAACAGGAGGTTATGGAATTACATTAACACAAGCCAATACTGTTATTTATTATTCTAATGGTTATGATCTTGAGAAAAGATTACAATCGGAAGATAGAGCACACAGGATAGGTCAAAAGAAAAGTGTAACTTATATAGATTTAATTGCGGAAGATACAATTGACGAAAAGATTGTAGAAGCTTTACGTAAAAAAATTAATATAGCGTCTGAAGTATTAGGTGAAGAACTTAAAGATTGGATTTAACCAACTACTTTGCCGCCAGACCATTTCATTTCTGGTAAACCTTCGGTGTATTTTTTACCATCGAAAGTAAGTATTTGTTTTCTGTTAGATCCTTTTTCATCATAAGACACATGTATCCATCCCGCCTGGTCATCTTCGGGTTTATAATATTCTAAAATGCATTGATCGAAGTCAACGTTGTTAGTCAACCAGTAAGCTACTTGAATATTGGGCACTGAGTGGATTTCAAAGTCTGCGGCGCAACCAAGTGCATGCTGACTCGTTTTTTTGCTCCCAATAGCCTCACACAGCGCCTCTGAGCGGTATCCTGAGCTGATGCTTAGGGGTTTGTCAAAGTGTGCTCTAGTGGGCTCTAAGACCTCATAACAGAGGTTTCCTAAGTTTTTTATCTCTCCAGGCCCTGGAATGTTGTCAATTCCCTTACGAACTGCAGTCATGCTACGTGTCATCTCTTCAAGAGTAAAATGTTTGGATAATTGCATATTTTATTTAATCATGTTTAATAAAAGTGCAACGATTATTCCAAATGCTCCTCCTATTATCATCTTTTCCATACGCTCAAGTCTTTGTTTAACTTCTTTTATTTGTTCAAAGGTTTGTTTCTGCATAATACGACACAGTTTTTCATGGTCGTCTATTTTTTGTGATGCAGATTTTTTAGCCATTATATTGTAACCCCCGCTACAATAGAAACCCGATAGGACTTGCCTATCATACCGCCCAAACTTTTAAATTTGTTTATCATCATACAATCCTTTTCCCAGCAATAACTTGCTCTTCGGGTGATAATAATGCTTCTTGTGTACGTGTCAAGTTAGTATTTGGATTGACTACACTCGCTGTTTTAACAACTGGCATTGGTGTATTTGGTAATGGTGGTGCTTCTGGTTTACTTGTAAAACCAGGTGAACCTGGTATTACTAAATCTTTAATTGCTCCAGGTATTTTTTTAATATTTCTTTGAATAAACCCTTCTTCTTTTAATGGTTTACCATTATCATCATACATTAATCTACCTTCTTTATCTGTTTGATAGGATTCGTTATCAGGATTATAGCCCCCTTCTAGTTTTTGAGTTTCTTCATTATAAATTTCAGGAAAAAATTTAACACCACTATATTTATCTATAATACTGTCCAATTTAGATTGAGGAAATAAAAAATTTCTATTTGTAGTGTAAATGTATTTACCATCTTCTTGATTAAGTTTATTCATTTGATCTTTTACAGTTCTAACTTTAGTTTCAAATCTAGGTGTAGAATAGTTTACAGGAGTAAATCTCCCACTTAATAAATTGTTAATCATTTTTTTAGAAGTACCTGCTTGTTTCATAATATCATATATTTTATTTTCAGATAAATCTAACAACCTTAAATCTTTAATTCTGATGTACATATCTTTTTGAATTCTAAATGCTTCTTGCTGCATTTGATTAAATTTTGCTACTGTTTGTGTAGGTGTTTTATTTGCAAAATCTTTTACATCATAAAAACCTTCTGTTTCATCAACCGCTCTCAACAATCTGTTCATTGTAGATGTAAAGTATTTAAGATCCTTTTTAACATCAATTCTAATGATCCGTGTTCCGGTAAACAAGGCTAGTAATTCATCACTCAAGTTAATTGGTTTACCACCTTTAGTTAAATCTTTTGATAATGCGTCTCCTATTTTTTGACCACTAGTTACTACTCCGGGTTTAACTCCATCTAATACATAAGTTAATGATTTAATAAATTTATCTCCAAGATCATCTGATTGTGTGTACACAGAACCTCCACCATCTTTTTTACCGTTTCTTGTAGTTACATCTATAAATCTGTCAAACCCTAATGGCTCCGACACAAATGGTTCTAAAAAAGACAATACTGGTCCATTTTCTCCAAACATTAAATTCATTACAAACTGTTCTGTTTCTTGTGGGTTTAGATTTTGTTTCTGTGCTTGCGCAATCGCTGCGTCAAACGGTTCAAACAAACTATCATAAGGACTAAAATATGAAAAATTAATTGCAGCGCTTTCGCCATTCTTCCAACCTTTAACAGCTAATAAATTTTTATTTGCATCCCAAGATGCAGCTGATGATCTTTTATAAGCATTCCATTGTGAATCTGTTGAGTTAGTTAAGAATTGAGAAATCTCTGTAAATCCTTTTCCTATTGCATAGCTGGTCATAAAAGCACCTGTTAATCTTCTTATACCCATCTGTTGTATAGCTCTATTAGTTGGATGTGCTGCTTCTTTTAAACCTATACTCATAATATTTGCTCCTGTTCTAAGTATCTCTGCAGGAAAAGATATAAAGTTTCCTAAAGGTAATTTTCTTAATTCTTGAATAACAGGAGGTACCTTACTATAAGTTGGATAAGTATTTCTTAAAAGATAAGCTGATGCTTCTTCAATAGCATCATCAAATGTTTTTTTAACTCCAGTAATAGTATCGATAGGTTCAAATTCTTTACCCATATACTTAAACCAATTTTTAACTTCATCTAGATTTTTTAATGCCATTGATAATTGAGATTTACCAAATTCAAAACCATAACCTTTCCACAAGTTATCTCCCCCGGCGTATAACCTTGCAACTTTATCTGTCGGAGCCATCTTCATTAATTTATCAAATAAAGCATCTGTTGTATTTATAGAACCGTCTTTTATTTGAGTTAAAACTGATTTCATTTCTGAGGCTACAACGTTCTCATCCCATACACCAAGTCTAACTAATTTTTCTACATAGTTATTAAAATCTACTTCATCAATTTTATTACCCCCTGCCTTAAATATATCTCTTGCAACAATTCTCATAGCATCAGTAACACTTGCTCTACCGCCTACGTGGCCATTCATTAATGCAAAGAAAGAAGCAGATGTAACATTTCTAACTTGTGTTTGGGGTGAGTATAATGTTTTACCAATTTGAACACCAACTTTAGCTTGTAAAGCATGACGGTAAAAAGCCATTTGAACTAATTTATCTAATGTTCCTCCTACTCCAGCAAACCCTTCTACATATTCAGGAGATGCCCATTTACCTAAAAGATCTGATTTCATAATACCAAGTTTTGGAACACTTTTTATTTGTTGAGCACCAATAAACCCTGCATTAGTTGCATCTTCTAAAGTATTAAATAACCAACCATTTTTTAAACCTGATTTTGAAATATAATCTGCAGCTTTTTTATTTGCCATAGAGGCAATAGCTTCTGCCGTAGTAAAAGCAACAGACGCTTTTAAATTTCTTTCAGGACCCAATAAGTTTTTAATTTCGTTAGGTAATTCTTCTCCTGTTTTTAAAAATTTAAATTTATCATTTTGTAATATACGTGTGCCTATTTCTTTTAATTGTGTTAAAGGAGATTTCCCTTCAGCTTTAGCTGTTCTTAATATATCTTCCGCATGCATTTTAGCAGATTCTATATAAGCTTTTTCTGCATTAAGTTTAGGAAAAGTGTTTACAGCAGATTCTCTTAAATTTTTGTTTTTTTTAATTACATTGTTAACTAAATAATTAATTGCTTTATCCATTATATCTTTTGCAGGAACACGTTCAGGATTTGTAAATGTTTGAAAGGACCTAACTAAATATTTACCTACATTTTCAACTTCAATAGTAGCTAAATCTTTTGCCAATTCATCAGCTTTGCTTCCTTTAGGTAAAACTTTTTTAAATTCAAATTGAATTTTTTTAATATCATTACTTAAATCTTTTGTTAATGCTTGAAGTTCTTTGGGTAGATCATTTATTTTTAATTGACCTTTTACCACTCTATCAACATCTTCTAAAATATTTTTTGCTATCTCTTTAATTTCATCTGCAAAATATCTTTGAATAGCTGGAGAAGTAGTATTTTTATTATATTCATTTTCAAATTGTTTAGCTAATTTATAAGCAGTATTTTCTAAACCTTCATAAGTTCTATCAATTTTCCTAGCTCTACTTTTAATATATAATTGTACTTGTTCACTGATGCCTTCTATATCTTTTGGTTGTTTACCATAAGATCTAAACCATGATAAAAAGTTGTCTAGTCTTTTAATATTTCTATTTACTTTATTAGGGGAAGTCACTGATTGTAATCTCCATTTTTCAAAAGGAGGTAGCTGTCTAACAATTTTCCCTGACATACCTGATATAATCATAGGGGCAATTATTTTTGCTGTAGTAAATTTCCCTGCGTTTTGTAACGTTTCTGATCCGGCTCTTGTTAAAGGAGCTACATATTTATTACCTAATAATAATTTAGCACCTTTCATTACTGTATTATCAATTGCTTTAGCTCCAAGTTGCGCTACACCTAAACCTTGTTTATTAACGAGTAATGGTTTTAATCCATACTTGTACCCTAGTTGTGTTGTTTTACCTACCAATGGAAAACCTCCACCAATCAAAGTACCTTCCGCACCATATTTAATTCTGTTTCTAAACTCTGCTCCTGCTTTTTTTCTTCCTGTTAAACCTTTAGTATCTTCAGGTTCAAAAAATATAGATTCTCTTCCTGGTTCTGATGCTAAAAAATCTGTAGCTCCAACTATTGTTGCACCTTCAGCAACTCTTGATGCTACTTGACTAACTTTTTTTAGTTTACCTCCTTTAACAGCGTCGGCCGCTTTTTTCATTTTAACAACTGCAGGTATTCTGCCGGTAATTTTAGCAATCGTCATTCCCGGAATACCAAACTGTGTAAGAATAGATGTAAGTTCCCCTCTCCATGTTTCAGGACGAGTAGGTTCACTCTTCTCCATTACTTTTTCAAACTTAGATAAAAAATCTGTATTGGCTGCAAGGTCTGTACCTGCAAATAATAATGCACCTATACTATGTTGAAGATCATGTATACCAGAGTCTATTCCTTTTGCTATTTCATCAAGACCTGTTGTGTAGTCTCTCTCTTGTGTAATCTCTTTATTATTTATTCTAAAACTTGGCGCCTTTGCATCAGGTAAAGATTTAACAACTTGTTTAATATCTGGAGATATTTCTTTAAGTTTTGGATCCATAAAGTATGAATCAATTGCTCTTTTGGTAGGATTTAATTGATAGTACAAGCTCATGATGTTTTTAGGATCAGGCATAGCTAACCATTTCACAGGTTTTTTAGGTTCTGTTTGAGTAGATAACTCTTCTTGTATTTTAAGTTTGATTTGATCTAAGTCTAAAGGTTTCGGATCCCTTACTTCAACTTCAATAGCTTTGTCGTCTTTAACATCTTTAAGAAATCGTTCGTAGGCAGTATCAGCCATGTTACGCTCCCGGTAATACTAAATTAACACTATATTTTTTATTGAACTGATCTACTTCTTGTTGTGATGAAATCATTGCAAAATCTTCCAAAGCTTCTGCACTGTTAGACATAAGTTCTACAATGTCATCTGTAATTTCATTAGGTAGTCTTGCTCTTAATTGATCGTAACTAATTAAATTATTAGCACCATCATCCATTGCTGCTTGTTCCATGGCCATTGGGTCTTGTGCCATTCCCGATGGACCACCGTTCATGTAACCGGCTCTTCCGCCATCAGCATAAGTTCTTAAACTTTGTAGCTCTTGTCTAATAGATTCAACTGCGTCCTTTTTAATCTGTGGGTCATTAGGAGATTTATATTTACGGTTTTCACCTAATTTTAAATCTTCGTTATATAATTCTTCTACTCTATTAGGAACAGCTCTATCCCCTAAACCTTTTGAATAAATTTCCATTAATAAATCATCTTCTAGATTTTTTGCAGAGAATCTATTGTATTTTTCTTGTAGTTGTCTTAACTCTAATTCATCTCCCTCTTCTAATAAACCGTCTTCTCTTTTTTGTTTCAATTCTATAAATCTAGGCATTATTTCTTCAAGTGCTTTAGCAATCTCTAATTTTTCATAAGTCTTAGCTGCTCCACCTTCTCCTGCTGCTTCTGCAGCAATGTCAAGGTTTCCTTGTAATAATGTTTTAAATAAATCACCTTCCGCTGCGGCTTTAGTTATTCTTCTTGAATCTATATCTTGATATAATTGTGATGTTGGTTCTTTAGCTGATTTTGCTGCTGTAGTTAATAATCCCTTAAACCCTGAACCTGATGGAGGTCTCGACATTAAATCTAAACCAAATGTAGTTAAAAATCTATTTGCTGCTTCACCTTTAGGTCTTTCCAAATAAGGTTTGTAAGCTTCTAATAATTCAGGAGTCATTTGCCCCTTTGTAGATTTTAATATTTCTCCTAAGTCATAAGGAAGTTCTCTTCCTGCATATCCACCTGGCTCGTCTACCAAACCTCTTTTAGGTTTTGTAGTATCCAACCCTGATGTAATACCAGAATTTGCAGAACCACCCATTCTAAACATTGGTCTTTTTAAAATTCTATTCATATTAAGGTCTCTTCAATGCGCCGTATATCCCTGCTCCAG
>Ga0208767_1002119_pt1 | contig 15271 bp, 15 predicted proteins | sample VirMetDEL_Mar_21_FD_184514 | JGI IMG/M metagenome (GOLD analysis project Ga0208767, IMG submission 184514) | Aqueous microbial communities from the Delaware River and Bay under freshwater to marine salinity gradient to study organic matter... | ecosystem: Environmental > Aquatic > Marine >... | reverse complement strand
ACATAGCAGTAACACATACACAAGGTTCAAATCCTATTGTGTATCGTAATGGAAAAGTATTTAGTGGTAGTGGAACCGTAACACAAAACTTTGATTTTGCAACTGATGACTTTTTTATCGGTTGTAGCTTGAGTAGTGGAACCCCAACAGACTTTTGGTCAGGTGAAATTATTAAAGCATCATACTATAATGTAATCTTAACACCAAGAGAAATAAGAGAAAATTTTAAATCAAATTCAAGACGATTTTTCCGTCGTTTTGATAATTAAGTTTATATTTATTATTACACAAAATAGGAGTTATAATGGCAAAAAAATCTAAAGAAATCAAATTTACTCAAGAAGAACTTCAATCATTAGAAGATTTAAGAAATCGTTATAATGGTATTACAAGTGCTTTTGGTAATTTAGAAATCAATAGAATCCAAATTGAAAATCGTTTAGAACAACTTGATAATGAAAAAGTTCGTTTAGAAACACAATACAACGAAACAATTCAACTTGAAAGACGATTAGTTCAAGACTTAACCGAGAAATACGGAGCAGGTAATTTGGATATAAATACCGGTGTTTTTACACCAAATAATTAATTAAAAAAATTGACTCAGTAGATATATTTTGGTAAATCTCAATACTATTTATATATACTGAAATCTTATCCAAGATAACCAATTAGGAGAAACAAAATGGCTGAAAGAATAGTCAGTCCTGGTGTTTTTACCAGAGAAAAAGATTTATCATTTCTTCCACAAGGAATCGGAAACATTGGAGCAGCATTAATCGGGCCAACAGAAATGGGGCCTGCATTTGTTCCTACGGTAGTTCGTAACTTAGGAGAATTTGAAACTGTTTTCGGTAAAGATAATCAAGACTTTTATGTTCCTTACACTGCGAAACAATATCTTCGTAATGCAGGAACACTTACAATCGTTCGTGTTTTAGGATTAGGTGGATACTCAAATGATACCATTACATTAGGTATTAGTGGTTCAGGTCACGCAGTTGCGGCAACACTAAAACCTTCAAGAGGTGCATCAGACCCAGACAATTTAGAAATTGCAGGGCCAGGAAGTGCTTCTTTAAGTGATGGTGGAACAAAATCATCATTTACTTTAACAGTTCAAGGAACTTCATATTCATTATCATTTGATTCAAGTTCTGCAAACTATATTACAAAAGTATTTAGTGATAACCCACAAGATGCAAACAAATCACTTTATGTGTATTCAAATTTCCAAAACACACAAAATGGTGCAGGCTCTTCCGATACAATAACTATCGCAAGTAGTTCAGATGAATTATTTTCATTTGATTTCCAAGAAGCAGCTACACCTTACATTCAATCACAATTAGTAAACTCAGCAAGAACAAGTTTATTTAAAATCAGAACATTATCACACGGAAGTAACATCAATAGTAAATACAGAATTGGTATTTCTGATGTTAAAGAAGCTGCAGATGTTCCTGGTTCAGATTATGGTTCATTTAGTTTACAAGTGATTGTAAATAATCCAGGCAAAAACGACGACGGAGTAGTATTGGAGAACTTCCAAAATTTAAATTTTGATGAAGATTCACAAAACTATCTACCAAGAGTAATTGGTGACAAATATACCACAATTGATTCAAACGGAAAACTAACCAACAATGGTGATTATCCAAATCAATCAAGATATATTCGTGTTTCTGATTATTCTAATTTAACAGGAATTTCAAAAGAATTAGTTCCTATGGGATTTGCAGCACCATTAAATCCACACAATGTAACTCTTGCATCATCAGGAGGTAGTGGTTCAATGGCGTTCCCAACATCTTCATACCTTGGAACTTCAGCAGATACAGGTCAGTTAAACTCTCGTGGTTCATATGACCAAAATGCTTACTATGGATTAGACTTTAATAATGTTGACCACCAACAATTGTTAGCACCATTACCTACATCAGCAGGTGCTGGTAACAATATAACAATGAGTTTGGAAGATGCATACGGACACGACGACGCGTCAGTATTGGGTTCAACCTACACAGATGGTAGTAATTTACTAACCATTACAGGTTCTGATTACAGACAATTAAAGTTCCAAGTTCCTTTCCAAGGTGGATTTGACGGTTCAAATCCTGCAAAAGCAAGATTAACCGGAACAAATATCGTTGGTAACAACACACAAGGTTTTGATTTAAGTTCAGCGAGTGCTACTGGTTCATTGTCATACATCAGAGCAATCAATGCTATTTCAAATCCAGATGAGTTTGATATCAACTTATTGGCTTTACCAGGTGTTATTCACTCAATTCACTCATCAGTAACTAACCACGCTATTGATAAAATAGAAGCAAGAGCAGATGCTTTCTTTATTATGGACGGCTCTCACTATTCAGCTTCTATACAGAATGCAATAGATGATGTTAAAACAATAGATTCAAACTATGTTGCAACATATTATCCTTGGGTTAAAATTACTGATGATGTTAAAGGTAAACCAACTTGGGTTCCACCTTCAGTAGTTCTACCAGGTGTTTATGCAAACAATGATAGAATTGGTCAAGAGTGGTTCGCACCAGCAGGTCTAAATCGTGGTGGTTTAACAAGTGTATTAGAAGCAAAAACAAGACTAACCAACTTAGAAAGAGATGATTTATACGAAAATCGTGTAAACCCAATCGCATCTTTCCCAGGTCAAGGTGTAGTCGTGTTCGGACAAAAAACACTTCAAGGTAAACCAAGTGCATTAGACAGAATCAATGTAAGAAGATTGTTGATTAACTTGAGAAAGTTCATCGCATCAACTTCAAGATTCTTGGTATTTGAACAAAACACAGCAGCTCTAAGAAACAGATTCCTAAATATTGTGAATCCTTACTTAGAACAAGTTCAAGCAAATTCAGGTCTATCTGCTTTCAGAGTAGTTATGGACGATTCAAACAACACACCAGATGTTGTTGATAGAAATCAGTTAGTAGGACAGATATTTATCCAACCTACAAGAACTGCTGAATTTATCGTATTGGACTTTGTAGTTCAACCAACAGGAGCAGCATTCCAAGACTAATAGGAATATTGATTAAGAAAAACCCCCGATACTCTCGGGGGTTTTTTGTTTAAGGAAACAAAATAGGTTCCAAGCGGATTACGATATTAACACCTATTTAGGATAAATTGCGAAGGTATCAGCATATTCTGCTATGGTATTGTATTGACTTCTTACAAAACCATATTGTGGTTTGCTACCACCACGATACCTAATTCTAAAACCACCAGTCATCATCATTTCTCTAATAACTGGATTAAATCTAAATCTCATAGGAATACCCTTGTAAAGAGCTACTTCATTATAATCATCATTATTATAATCTTCAAGATTTAATCTTGGTTGATTTTCATTAGCTTTATATAATTCCATAGGATTATGGTTATATCTATAAACATTTAAAGTAGTAGTTCCATATTCACCTAAGTCAAATGTTTTCTCGACTAATGTATTATTAAAATTTCTCGGTTTAATTGTTAAATTTTCCATTTTATTGTTTCCTTTATTATTATCAATCATATTATAATATACAAAGACTTTTTGTAAAAGTCAAGTATTTTTTTAAATTATTTTTTAACTTATATACTTGCCTAATTGTCTTTGTTTTTAAATTATCCATATTATAATATACAGATAAAAAACAACAAAGTCAAGAAAAAACTTCAAAAAAACTTCTAATAATTATATATAAATAACTTGTCGTAGATTATCATCTTTTTCAATTTGATTATATTTATTACTGAAGTAAAAATTTTATAGGAGAAATAAAGTGGCATTTTTAGACCCGAACGAAATATTCTTTACACCATTTGAACCTAAGATGAAAAATAGGTTTATTATGGAGATTGACGGAATACCTTCATATCTTATTAAAACTGCAGCAAGACCACAGGTTAATTTTGAAACCGTAACCCTTGACCATATTAATGTCAAACGATACATAAAAGGTAAAGCTAGTTGGCAACCAATTTCAATTACATTATATGACCCAATTGTTCCTTCAGGAGCACAAGCAGTTAATGAGTGGATTAGAATACATCAAGAATCAACAACAGGTGTAGACGGATATTCATCAGAATATAAAAAAGATATTACTTTCAATTTAATAAGTCCTAATGGAGAAAAAATTGAACAATGGGTTTTAAAAGGTGCATTTATTACAGATGCAAATTTCAATGATGTTAGTTGGGATAGTAGTGATGTAACTGACATTTCACTAACACTACAATATGATTACGCTATATTAGAATTTTAGGAGAAAAGTTATGTGGGCAATTTTTAAAGACGACAACGATTACAATGAAAAATCCATTATCGGTTTTGCAGCATTTGCAGTAATGACATTATTCGCAATTGTTGATTTAACAACTGGTATTTGGGGACAAGATTTGGTCATTAATGATATGGTATACAATTCATTTGTATTCATAACATTAGGTTCTTTCGGTATCGCAGGTGCTGAAAAGATAATGGGCAAAAAATAAGTTATTAATTCTTAATAATATCAAGGAGTAAAAATGGCTGAAAATCAGTATGGTTTTCCTACTGAAGTTCTATCTTTACCATCACAGGGATTATTATATCCCGAAGATAGTCCTTTGCGTAGTGGAACAATTGATGTCAAATATATGACAGCAAAAGAAGAAGATATATTAACTTCTCAAAATCTAATTGAACAAGGTGTAGTTATTACCAAATTATTACAGAGTGTGATTGTTACACCAAATGTAAAATTAGATGACTTGTTAATCGGTGATAAAAATGCTATAATGATTGGAACTCGTATTTTGGGTTATGGTGCTAACTATGATATAATGTTAACAGACCCTGACACAAAGGAAAGAGTTGAATATTCGGTAGACTTATCAAAACTTGAAAATAAACCTATTGATGTTGAACTTTACAACAATGGTAATGATTTCCAATTTGAACTACCAAATTCTAAAAGAGTATTGACATTTAAACTATTGACTCAAGGTGACGAGAACGAAATACAAAATATAATCAAAGATTATGAAAAGGTCGAAAAACTTACAGGAGTATCACAAACCTTAACCACCAGGTTAAAATATCAAATCAAATCAGTTGACGGAGATACTAATCAGAAAACAATTGACAATTTTGTTGATAATGAATTTTTAGCATTAGATACAAGAGCATTTAGAAAATTTGTTTTAGATATCACACCCGATATTGATATGAGTTTTGAATATACAAGTAAGAGTGGGAATAAACACAAAATCGATATTCCTTTAGGGATTGACTTTTTTTGGCCAGCCGCCGAGTAATAGGGCGGCTATTCACGAAGAAATCTTCAACATCGCCTATTATGGAAATGGGTTCAATCACAATGAACTCTACAATATGCCTATACCATTGAGAAGATTTTATGCTCAAAAGTTAATCAATGCCAAAAATAAAGAAGCGGAAGAAATCAAAAAGTCAACAGAGAGAAGGGATTCTAAAATGTCCCAACCTTCTTTCCAAAAATCTTAAAATTTGATATTTATTGATAGGAAAAATCTATGAATAAAAAATTTATAACAGAAAACAAACAATTAGTTAGAGAGTTTCTTGGAAACTTAATAAAAGCTATTGTTAGAAAACAAGCAGACAAACTTGTTAAAGATTTGGAAAAGAAAAGTCCAGAGAACGCTCAATCTATTCAGAAAATGCGTGATATAACTAACGATATGAGAAAAACTTTAAAAGACTTAGAGAAAAAAGACCCAGAGTTAGTTAAAAGACTTAAACAAAGATACGGACAATAATCAAAAAACAATCAACTTAGGAATTTATGGCTAATAAAGATTTAGTAGACAACTTAAATCTGCAGCAAAAAATTGAAGAATCTTTAAAGAATCAAAAAGCTGCACAACTTGACATCAACTTAAAACGTGCAGAAAGTGTAAAATATGCACAACAAGTAATTGATAGAGAAAAAGAGTTTCAGAAATTTGCTAAAGAAAATTCAGAAATACTTGGGAAGTCATTAGACAGAGCTCAAAATATTGGTGATTCTTTGGAAGAAAAAATTAAGAATTTACCATTTTTGGGTGGTTTTTTAGTTGATAAATTAGGCATAAAAAATATTGGTGAAGATTTACAAAATGCTGTAGTAAGTGTAGTAAAAGGTGATTTAAGTTCAGCAGTTAGTATATTGTCAAAGGGTGGAATATTGTTTGCTGGATTGACAGCCATATTCTTACTGGTGAGAAGTATCGGTAGACAATTCAGAGATTTAGCCGGAGAATTGGGTACATCAGTAAAGTTTGCAAAAGAACAATTTATCAGTTTAAAATCACAAGAGTTAATATTAAAGGCACAAAATTTAAGTGCAGATAATTTACGAGGAACCTTTAAATCAATAGTTGATGAGTTCGGTTCATTAGAAAACGCAACCGCAGTCAATGCAGCTAATCTCGAAAGAATTGCACAAAGAACAGGAACATCTGCAACAGATATTGTTAAGTTTAACAAAGTTATGACAGACTTAACAGGTGTTTCATTTGATGTCGCTACTAATATGGCACAAACAGCAATTAGTATGGCGGAATCAGCAAATGTTTCTACAAACAAAGTAATGTCAGACATTGCAGAAAGTTCAGCTTTATTTGCAGAATTTTCAAGAGATGGAGCCAATGGTTTGGCAGAAGCAGCAGTTGAAGCAGCAAAAGTTGGTTCAAGTTTAAATTCTATTTTAAGTGCAGCAGATAAATTATTAGATTTTGAAAGTAGTATTACTGACCAATTTGAAGCTCAAGTATTGACAGGTCGTATGATTAATACAGAACGAGCAAGACAATTGGCACTTGACGGAGATATCGCCGGATTAACACAAGAAATACAATCAATCGTAGGTGGTGTCGGTGATATACAACAATTAAATGTATTACAAAGAAGAAGTATTGCAGATGCAATCGGTATATCAGTAGAAGATTTAAGAAGAATATCTCGTGGTGAACAAATACAAGAAAGAAAGTCAGTTCAAGATTATCAAAAAGAAACTAACGAGATACTTAGAGCAGGATTAAAAGTTAGTGAAGAACAACTTGAAGCTTCAAAAGATAAGAGAGTATCTATAATTCAACCGGCATTTTAGGAATAAACAATGATAACAATCAATCCAGATAAATTAGTTCGTAATGTAAGTAAATCAGGAGAATTTATTTTTAGAGGTGGTTTGTCTTTACAGGCAGAACTTGGTAGACAAAATGTTCAAAGATATCAGAAGTTTCTCACAACACCAAAAGGAAAACTTTTTGTTGCAAAACAAGTTTTGTTACAGGCATTAAATCCTAAAAAAGATACAAGAATATACAATCCATTAGCAGCAGTTGTATCAAAAGCTTTACCACAAGAACTGACTGCATTCAAACCAAAAAGACACGTTGAAACAAATAGTCGTGGAATAATTAGTTTATTTAGAAACTTTGTCAATAATGGTTCTACAAAATCAAGTCAAGAAAACGCAGTAAAGTTTTTTGACAATAGATTAAAGAAGCAAGTTAATTTACAAGTTCGTTATGGTGGTGAATTAAATAATTTGGCTAGTTTTCCAAACAGACAAACTTCTCGTGGAAATAGAGAAGTAAAAGATTTTATTAAATTTAGAATTAGAGATGCAGTCAACGGAAAGTATATTATCTTTCCAGCAATCTTACAAGGTGGTATCAATGATAGTTCAAATGCTGAAACCACATCATATAATTACATTGGTAGAGCAGACAAAGTTTATGTTTATGGTGGATATACAAGAAATATAAGTTTTAGTGTTAATATTGTTTCTCAAAGAAAATCAGATATTGGAATTATTTGGGAAAAAATAAACTATGCAAAAGGATTAGTTTTACCACAATATAAAGAATTTTTTAGTCAAGATAGTGTAAACGATACAACAAGACCAGTATCACCGATTGTTTATTTAACATTGGGTGACTTATTTAATGATGCTCCTGGATTTTTTAACTCGGTTAATTTAGAAATTCCAGAAAACTCAACTTGGGAACTATCAGACGGAACACAAGTTCCACACATTTGTACATTATCATTTGACTTTACTTATATTGGAAAACAAAATCCAACAATGACATCAGCACATTACAATAATATTGGTAAGAAATTTCCTTCAGGAGACCCAAATGAAACACCAGAAGATATTTTGAGAAATGAACTTACCACAGAACAAGAACTTGAAGTTGCAATTCAAGGCTTACGAAACTTAGGAAACTTCTAATGTCAAATCGTTATAACAAATCAAAATTATTTCAAGACCAGAACGGAACACAATATTTAAATCGTATTGAGTATCCAAAAATTCCTATCCGTGATTCTGATATTTTTATTCGTGGAGTCTTTGGTGAAACTTTTATAAATCTCGCATACAAATACTATGGAGACAAAAATCTATGGTGGATTATTGCTCGTGCAAATAATCAAGCCGAATCAATCATAACCAAACCAGGAAAAGAATATCGTATACCACAAAATATAAATTTAATTTTACAAGAATTTAAACAAATTAATTCCTAATGTTTAAAAGAAAAAATATAGACCCTAAAATACAAGATGCATTATTTAAAAAAATAAATGCTCTTGATAGAAAAAACTTTGAATCTAATTCTAACTTTTTTCTTGGTGGTGTATTAGATACTAACGAAAACAATCCTATATCTGAACAAATTTACAGAGCGTGTTTTGCTAAAGTTAGTGTTGCAGTTCCAGATACAATTCAAGAATCAAATATTATACAAAGACCACTCAGTATATCAAGTCATCTCAATCAACGATTTGATAATGAAGGTAATTTATTAGGAGTTTCTAACAAAAATATACCATTAACATTTCTTCAAGGATATGGTGAAAGAACTGACAATAGATTTCGTGGACATTCCGGTATTACAAAAATATCAGTAACACAACAAGAATACTATACTTATAAATTTACAATCGATTGGGTTTGTCCAGACCCAGTTTATTTTGAAGATGTGTTTGAACCAAACTTTTTAAAGTTAGGTGCATATAGTGCGATAGAATTTGGTTGGGGTACAGAAGATGATAGTTTTAAAATTCCTTCATTAAGTATTGAAGAAATGGTTAACTTGTTAGAGGGAACAAATTTATTAGAAAGAAATAAAGAATCAAGTGGTAATTATTATTGTGGTGTTGGAACCATTACGAAGTTTGATTGGAAAATAGAATCAGACGGAACCTATACCGGAAATATAGAAGTGTTGACACCAGGTGCATCTGCATTATTAGAAACTACTCAACAAACATCTATATTTTCTGAAACTATACCAGCGACAATTCAGTATCAAAAAATAAGAGAAAAATTAAAAACAACAGAAATAGAAAATGCTTCTTTAAATCAAGAAGTTGATAAGTATTTAGGAGAATCTAAATCTGCAGAAGATGTTGTTGATGAATTAACAGAAAATGCAATTACTTTTAATATGGTGATAAAAAATTTAAAAGATGTATTTGATGAATATTTAAAAAATGTAGACGAATTAGATGTTGTTGTTGGTTCAAGTCCTGATTCAAGTCCTTATGGAAAAAATGCAATAGGAAATGACGCTCCACGTTTTGAACCAATACGACCTACAAATATAAAACATAAATCTATTAAAAATGGTTTGTTGAACATAAAAGTCGGTGGTTTAAAAGCACCTGATTATTATAAAAATAGATATTGGTGTAGTTGGGGTTGGTTTGAAGATAATATTTTAAAGGATTTTTTCGAACTACAAATACAAATCAATGGAAAAGACGAAAAATTACAAACCATAGGAAGTTTTACAGATGAACCAAACTATTGTCAATCAACTGAATATCTTTACTCTATTGGATTAGACCACATCATATTACCAAAAAAACATAATCCAATTTTAAACGGTGGATTTACTTTAATAGATGATAAGAAAAAAATATTAGATTGGTATCCATTAGAAACAAGAAGAAACTTAAGAAGAACACATGCAATTTATTATCAAATAGATGAGACTTTTGATGATTTTGAAGTAACCAAAAATCAAAAAGGTTCTATTAGAAATATGGTGTTTCCAATGGAAATGTTCCAAAAGCATTTTCAAAATATTCCTTCACTACGACAAGGGTTAAGAAACTTCTGGACAGATGTAATGAATCAGTATGGTGGATATTGGGATTTTCAAATAGGAGAATCAAAAGAACAACCAAATAAAGTTGGTGTGTTTGATTCAAATTATGCACCAGAATTGTTAAATTTTGTAGAAAATTCCAATGAAGAAGATAAAGACCCGAAAGGACTTTTTAACTTTTCAATATTTTCAAAAAAATCAATTGTTAAATCTTTTGATATATCCTTAGATTTGTCAGCAGAGGCCGCAACACTGGCAAGATATGGTAGTATGTCTGATTATCAAAGTGGTAATCAAAAAGTAGATGGTAAAAAATCTTTACCACTTGAAGCTTGGAATATATTATCATCAAAATTATCTTCTAAAGATGCAGCAACAAAACAAGATTTGAATAATGTTAGAAATTTTAAAAATGTAGTTACAAAAGTTAGTTATCCAAGTGAAAATAAATCTTTTTACAAAAAAATAGATTCTATCAAAAAAGATGAAAAGAAATATAAAGAACAAGTAGAAACACAAAAATCAAATATCGTTAATGGTGTTGGTTGTTATGATAATAGAGGAAACTTCTCTCAATACTTTAAAAGTGTAATGATATATTTGATAACATTTGCTGATGCAAAAAATAGTGGTTCTTATATTGAAAGAGGTCAAATTGTTATACCGGTTTCACTAACATTTACTTTAGACGGTATTGGTGGACTTAATGTAGGTGATATATTTAACATTGATTATTTACCAAAAACTTATAGAGATAATGTTTATTTTATGATTACAAAAGTTGAACACGATATCCAAACTTCAGGTTGGGAAACATCAATCGAAGCTCGTATGGTAGTTAGAATGAAAAAAGTTTGGCAAGATAGTGGTAAAAAACTACAAGAGGGTTTGGAAGATTATTTAGAATTATTTAAATTAACAAGAATTGATGATAAAAATGCATCACTTTTATATACAAGACCTGAACGAGAAACAAGATTTGATACTTCAATATCAATTTCCAATGTAGAGTCAGCAGCAGTCAGTCTTACTGATGGAAGTGGTGAACCAGTTCAAGCCGGTGCTGGAAGGTCATTCCAACAAACACCAGTAGTAGGTCAAGGCCCACAATCATAAAAAAATTACATTTTGATATAATAAAATTATATTTATAAACAAAGGTTATAATGGTTATAGTAAATACAGATATTCTATTCAACCAACTCAAACAACACATGCAATCAAAACCATTTGTATTATTGCAAATGTATTCAGATGTTCAACAACATCCACAAGAAAATCGTATCAGTTGTTATTGGGTTGATTTTCAATTCGAACAATATATTGTTCCGGTTCACCATACGGAAAAATATCGTGATGATATTCCAATGATAGAAACCGACCAAACCATTTATGTTCAAGATTTAAAACAATATCGACACAACACTTTGGTATTCGGTAAAGACATCAGAGATTTAAATTGGGCATACTATCAACAAACCAATCAACCATATGATTTTGACGAACACCTAACTAATGCACATCATCATCAATACAGATTAAACTATGATAAACAAAACATCAATGATGTTATACCATTGGTCAAACACGCAGAATACTTTCAACCAATATCCAAAGAATTATACAAGTCTTACGAACAACACGACCAAACCATATTGGAAAACTTATATCAAATAGAACAAAACGGATTGAAAACTTATGAAAAAATCATATATTCAGAATACAATCCATTTACATCAACCGGTCGTCCAAGTAATCGTTTCGGTGGATTGAACTTTGCTGCACTAAACAAATCAGACGGAAGTAGAAAACAATTCATCAGTCGTTTTAACAATGGAGTATTGGTTGAAATGGACTTTGACGGATACCACTTACGATTAATCGGTGAAATCGTTGGTTATGATTTTCCACAAACATCAGTCCACGAACATATGGCAAAATTATATGGATTACCTTATGATGAAGCAAAAGCCCTATCATTTAAATATTTGTATGGAGGAATATCAGATGATGTATCCAATAACCCATTTTTCTCAAAAGTAAATGATTATATTAAATTACTTTGGAACGACTATCAAAGGAATAATTTTGTTCAATCTTATATTTATAATAGAAAGATATTTAGGAAAAATCTACACGATATGAATCCAAATAAATTGTTCAATTATATGATACAATTAATGGAAACAGAAAATAATGTAAAGATTTTAAATGAATTACAACCTAAATTACAACAATACAATAGCAAATTAATATTGTATAACTATGATTCATTTTTGTTTGACTTTGATACCAAAGACGGATTAGAGTTTTTAAATATGGTAAAACAAACAATAGAAAGTGGTGGTAAGTATCCGGTTAAAATTAGTCGAGGTGTAAACTATCACGATATGGACGACATAACGGAGAAGTTTAAATGAAATTAAAAGATATAGTTATGGAATTGGGTAAAGTTCAAACAGCAAAAGATAACCCACCTTTCAAAACACCACAACAAATAGAACAAGAAGCAGTAGTAAATCCAATCAATCAGAAATATGATTTTGATAAACCAACAATAATTCATATTTCTAAACAAGAAATGGAACTACTACATCAAGACGGAACCTTAGAAAAAGACGGAATAACGATTATAGCTGATGAATAATTGGAAAAAAATACTCAATGAGTTAAGTTATAGAGTTTCATCAGGAATTCCAGACCTAACCAACGAACAACACTTGTTAAAATTATGGGACATTTTAAAAGAAGAAAAATGGCCTATTGAAGCTCGTGTAGAATTATTGAAGAATCTTAACGAAATATCTATCGTTAAGAATAAAAAAAGTGGTAATATATATCCAGTAAAAAAATATAAACCACAAACTCAAATCATTGTTAAAAAGAACGCAACCGAAGATGACATTAAAAAAGCACAACAAGGTGCAGGTGAAGATGAGTTTGATACAACAACAGATACAGATGTTGTTAAAATAGAACCAGAAAAGGCACCAGAAAAAAATAAAAAATTAGACCAAACAAAAACTAATCAAGCAACAGAAGAATTTAATGAAGGTAAGTTATCAGAAGATGGAGTATCTGATGAAGACTTTGAAAACAATCCAGAAATAACAAAAGTTGATAAACCAATAGATATTAAAGAAATAGAAAGTCAATTATCAAAACCATTACCATTTCCAAAAAAATATTTAAAAGTTTTAACAAGACTACTGAATACTAAAAATCAAGGAAAGATTTCTATATCAGATTTTACAGATGCCGCAGGTGGTGGAACACTTGAGTCAACAGCCGGAGAAATCGTATCTATGATAGGTATGTCAATTGATGATAATGAGAAATCAACTCAATTTTTTGATATGTTATCACAACATACAAAAGACAATGATAGAGGTATTATTTCTTCAAGTTGGATTGAGTCAGCAAGACAAGTTAGAGAAGGTATAAGAGGAAGATATGATAGAGAGTTCGGTAAAGGTGGTTGGAAATTCAAAAACGCAGCTTGGGATATAAAAGATGAAGTAGAAGCACTCGGTATAGAAGATTATAAACGAGACAAAGGATTTTCTACTGATGTTTATTTTTCAGTTGAAGTTGACGGGGAAACAATTTTAGATGAGGTATCATTGAAAAAAGATAAAAAGGCAAATCTACTCAACTCAACTTCAGGTAGAATGTCTGATATCATCATCAGAGGAAATGCAACTACTGAGGAATATAAAAGATATGATTCACTTTATGGAAAACCAGCAAAAGAATTATCTGAAGATGATAAGAAATTCTTAAAAGAGATAGAAGAAAAATATTATACTGAAGATATCCCAGATAATGTAAAAGTTTCAAAAGTAAAACAAAAACAATTAGAATTACATCAGGAAAGTTTATCAAACAACAATGATTCTATTAGAAATGATATAGATAACTTTTTATCAATGTCAAAGGAAAAACAACTTGAAAGACTGAAACAATTAGGTAAAGATTTAAATCAGTCTAAGAAGTGGGCAGAGTCTAATTTAGATGATTATATAGAAATTATGAATGGGTTGAAAAATACCGAAGGAACACTATCAATTGATATGATTGGAGAACAATTGAAAAAAGTATTTCCAGGAAAGAGTGCTAAGTCTGATATGAGAAGTACACAAAAAACTTCGGCATTACTTCAACAATTAAATCCAGAGTCTGAAAGTAAAAAAGACTGGGATAAGATTGTTAGAAATTCACACGAACACGCTGAACAAACTGCTAAATACTTGTTGGAAAATGATACCGCAAGAGAAGGATTGTTAAAGTCAATTAGAGAAGACTTCCCATTACAAGCATTAATGTCCGGTGAGGAAAGTATGTCTCTTGGAGATTTAAGTGCAGACCAAGGAACATTAAGAGAAATATTTGGTGTAAAAGATTTTAAAGAATTGGAACAAAATCTTAAAGTTAGAGAAACCCCAGAACCAGCATCAATTGTTTTTAGTGTAGAGGGACAAGAAGAAATACCTATTTCAGAAATAAACACAAGACCAGACGGAATCGGTTATGGTGGAAGTTGGAAGTTGGAAATGAAACTACACCCAGACTTTGCACTAAGATTAGAAACATTGAAGAAAGCAAGATAATGAAAACACAATTACTATGTACCTTTACCACTAAACCAAGATTAAATGAAACCTTGGACATTATTATTCTGAACAATGATGTATTGTATGAAAAAGTATATGTGTTTCAAAATGAAAACGACTTAGGTCAGTTAATTTGTACATACAACATAGAATACAAATACGAATACGAAGAAAGTGTTATCGATACTATTTCTCTACATAGAAAAAAACAATCCAATACATTATACACAATCAACGCACTAAACGAAGTCATCAGAGAAAAGAATGGCGGTGTATTGGACAAATCATATATGGTGGATTGGAACGAGTTTAACAATACACTATTACTCACAAACGAAATGGGATTACAAAAAATCCCTACCCGAATATTTCAAATCGTAGATACAACTACTTGGAAAAAATAATACTTGACATTGTCAAAAATTCTTTGTATATTATTATATAAGTTATTTGATAATTGATGTAGGAAAAAAAGTTAAAAAAACACTTGACTTTTTCATTTTTTATTC
>Ga0208767_1002118_pt1 | contig 15271 bp, 16 predicted proteins | sample VirMetDEL_Mar_21_FD_184514 | JGI IMG/M metagenome (GOLD analysis project Ga0208767, IMG submission 184514) | Aqueous microbial communities from the Delaware River and Bay under freshwater to marine salinity gradient to study organic matter... | ecosystem: Environmental > Aquatic > Marine >... | reverse complement strand
CTCATCGAACACCAAGTCCGAACAGGTACAGGTACAAGTCAAACCGACACCGCCCTCGAAAGGATCAGTGTCTCAACCTACGCGCAGCAAACAAACAAAAACACGCAAGGTAGGCCGACCCAAATCTTCATCCAAAGGCTCCCAACGGAAGTCACAGTAACTCTGTGGCCTGTGCCTGATGCAACAACTACATACACTTTGTTTTACTACAGATTGAAGGGTATCGATGGATTGTCTTCTGGCATTGGTGGTGATGTATCTACTGTTCCTCCTCGTTTCGTTCCGGCTCTAGTCTCCGGCATGGCATACTATCTGTCTATGAAGAAACCAGAAGCCGCAGGTCGCGCACAGGCACTGAAGCAAGAATACGAGTTCCAGTTCCAGCTTGCGTCTGGTGAGGATGAAGAGACAGCATCAATCAAGTTTGTTCCATATGATACGTTTGTGATGGGTGGTGGATGAGTTACGCAAGAGGCAAATACGCTTATGGTTTCTGTGATAGGACTGGCTTTCGCTATCCTTTGAAAGACCTCGTGCCTGAGTTTCAGAACGGGCATAAGACTGGTTTTTTGATTGGCAGAGATGTTGTAGACCCAGATCAACCACAGAACTTCTTGGGGCGTGTTAAGATCAATGACCCACAGTCGTTGTTAAATCCAAGACCTGATACGTCACAGGACGCAAGTAGAGAGTTGTTCGGTTGGAATCCTGTTGGGAATCCAGCACAATATATGGTAGGCTCTGTAGGAAGAGTTACCGTCATCACAACGGAAGGAGACTAGCATGTACAATAAGAAACCAGTCGCTATGGAAGATGGTGGAAAAGCATCTCGTAGGCAAAGAAGTGCTGATGCCAAGATTAGCAATAAAATGGACTCAGATAATCTGCCAAATTCTAAGGCAATGCAAGAAAAGAAGAAGAAAGCTAAAGGACTTGCTGATATGTTGATGGGAGTCCAAAAGAAAAAATATGGCGGCAAAATGAAGAAGATGAGATACGGGGGCAAGTGCCGTGGTATGGGCGCAGCAACTCGTGGCGGTAACTTTATGAGAGATGGATAAGTTCAAATGAACTATTCTGAGTTAGTACAGGCGATCAAGGACTACACTGAGAACAACGAGACTACATTCGTTTCTCAGATTCCTACGTTTGTTGAACAGACGGAAGAAAAGATACACCGCACTGTGCTAATCCCAGAGTTGCGGAAGAACGTCACTGCCAACATGACAGCTAGTAATAGGTTTCTTGCAAGGCCATCCGACTTCTTGGCACCATTTTCTATTGCTGTGATTGATGGTGACGGTGATTATACGTTCCTTATGCCAAAAGATGTTAACTTCGTTCGTGAAGCATATCCGAACAAAACAACGACTGGCCTTCCAAAGTATTACGCAGAGTTTGATGGTGATGTGCAGTCAACGTCATCTCCGGGCCACTTTATCCTTGGCCCTACTCCAGACGCTGCGTATGAAGTTCAATTGCACTATTACTTCGATCCGCCCTCTATTGTTACATCAAGCACTTCTTGGCTTGGCGATAATGCAGAAGAGGCGTTGCTATACGGATCATTGGTTGAAGCGTATATCTTTATGAAGGGCGAGCCTGATGTTCTTGGCATGTATCAACAGCGGTATACAGAAGCCATGCAGCGTTTAATGGTTCTTGGTGAAGGCCGACTAAAGCGTGACGACTATCGTGACGGTCAGCCACGAGTGGAGATGTAGATGTTTAAGATAAACCTAGACGTACCTCAGCATGAGAACTTAGTGGACATCAGAACCACTGAGGGTCGTGGGTTTACCCCAGATGAGCTTGCGGAACAGTGCGTCCAAAAGATCATATCGGTCTCCGATAATGCCCATCCGGGTGTTAGAGACCAAGCCCGTGCTTTCTCAAAGCACATTGAAAAGCTGATTGCATATTATATGCGACAAGCTATTCGCAGTGACCGCACAACTGTGTATAATGCACTTAATGATGCGGGACATCCCGAACTGGCTGAACTCATAAGGAGACTATAACATGGCCTTTACTGGAAACTATATGTGTACTTCTTTCAAGCAAGAGCTTCTTGAAGGTGGACATAACTTTTTAGCGTCAGGTGGCGACACCTTTAAACTAGCGTTGTACGACAACAGCGCGTCTTTCACAGCGGCAACAACCGATTACACAGCGACTAACGAAGTTGGTGATTCAGGTTCCTACGCTGCTGGTGGTGGCGCACTAACAAACGTGAACCCAAGCTCATCAGGTACAACAGCGTTTACTGACTTTGATGACCTGACCTTTACTTCAGCGACAATCACTGCGCGTGGTGCGTTGATCTACAACACAACTGAAGGTGCAGGTACGGGTACAACAAACACTGTTGTTGTTCTTGACTTTGGTTCTGATAAAACTTCTACGGCTGGTGACTTCCAGATTGCGTTCCCAACAGCGGATGCTTCAAACGCGATCATTCGTATCGCCTAAACCGTAGGTAGCTAGGAGATTGTTGCGATGGCTCTTGTTGTAAAAGATCGTGTGAAAGAAACCACCGCGACGACGGGTACTGGGACTCTAACTTTAGCGGGAGCTTTGACAGGGTTTCAATCCTTCTCGTCTGCACTGTCCGATGGAGACACGACATACTATGCTATTTTCGAAAGTAGCACAGGTGAGTGGGAAGTCGGTCTGGGTACGTTTACCGCATCAGGTACAACACTTGCCAGAACAACAGTCTTAGCCAGTTCAAACTCAGGATCAGCGGTAAACCTAACTGCTGGTTCTGCGGAAGTGTTTATTACACAGCCTGCCACAAAGGCGGCATATTTTGATGGTTCAGGTGATTTGGTTCTTAACCAAGACCCAACATCTAATTTACAAGCTGCAACGAAGCAGTATGTAGATACGATTGCAGCGGCAGGTTTGCACTACCACGATCCTGTTCGAGTAGAAAAAGAAGGCAACCTCAACGCCACTTATGATAACGGTACAAGCGGTGTAGGTGCTACGCTTACTAACGCAGGAACTCAGGCTGCTCTCGTTATTGATGGCGTCACAATGGTCTTAAATGATCGTGTTCTTATCTACGAACAAACAAACGCAGCACATAACGGCGTATACACAGTTACCAATGTAGGTTCTGTAAGTACCAACTGGGTGCTTACTCGTGCGACAGATGCCGACAGCTATGGCCCATCAGACCCTGATGCTCTTGGTCAAGGGGATGCATTCTTTGTCCAAGAAGGTGCCGCAGGTGCTGGTGAAACTTATGTAATGACAACCGAAGGTACAATCACCTTTGGCACAACAGATATTACGTTCTCACAGATTTCTGCCACGCAGATTTATTCTGCGGGTGGTGGCCTTACCCTTACAGGCACAACCTTTGCAGCGGGTGCAGGTACAGGTGTTACAGTCAACGCTAATGACATTGCAATTGGTCAGCCAGTAGGCACTGGCGATACAGTTACATTTGCCACAGTAAACGCAAATCTTTCAGGTAACGTGACTGGTGACGTTACGGGTGATCTAACAGGTAACGCCGATACAGCTACAGCTTGGGCTACAGGCCGCACGTTTAGTTTGACAGGCGATGTCACGGGTACTGCCACAGGTGTAGATGGCTCTGGAAACGTCAGCATAGCGACAACCTACAACAACGATGTAGTTCTTGGCACAGACACATCAGGTAACTATGTTGCCACGGGCGCAGTAAGCGGGAACGGTCTGTCTGGTTCTGCAAGTGCCGAAGGCGCAACATTTACTGTTACCTCGAACGCGACCAACGCCAACACAGCAAGTACGATAGTGTTCCGCGATGCAAGCGGCAACTTCTCTGCTGGAACGATTACAGCGGCGTTAAGCGGAAATGCGACCACAGCTACGCAGCTTGAAACGGGGCGTACAATAAGTCTTACAGGAGATGTGACTGGTACTTCTACATCGTTTAACGGTTCTGGCAATGTGAGTATTGCCGCCACTATTGCTGCTAACTCTGTTGCTCTAGGTACTGACACAACAGGAAACTACGTTCAACAAGGTGCCACATCAGGTAATGGTATTAGCGGAAGCGTGAATAGCGAAGGCGGTACGTTTACTGTTACATCCAACGCGACAAACGCAAATACTGGAAGCACTATCGTGTTTCGTGATGCGTCAGGTAACTTCAGTGCGGGGACAATTACAGCTACTTTAAGTGGTAACGCCACAAATATTAGCCAATACACGATCAACCAGAACTTAGGGACAAGTAATTCGCCTACCTTTAGTGATCTTACCCTTAATGGCGGAGATTTGGTTCTTGGCGGCACAGGTCGTATTCAGGGAATTGATACCGTTAGTTCTGGAACTGACGCAGCAAACAAAACGTATGTAGATAATGCAACTGCGGGGTTCGCTTCCACAGGTAAAGCAATCGCAATGGCAATCGTGTTTGGATAGGTAAATGTTTGGCTTCACCTCATACTCACAGACAAGTTTCAGTGACGATAATGTCGTTGATGTATCTGTCAGTGTAACGGGGTTAGAGGCCACAACTGATGTAGGACAAGTTACTGCCAAGAACGTAAAGTTTGTTCCTGTTACTGGCCTTGAAGCAACAACCGCCACGGGTGGGGCAACGGCGGAAGCAGGTGCAAACATTTCAGCTACTGGTCTTGAAGCAACAGGACAAGTTGGAAGTATTGCAAGTGTCATAGGCGGCGCAGTTGTAAGTCCAACGGGTGTTTCAGCAAATGCCCTTGTTGGGCCAGAAATTATTTTTTCTGGTGTCGGCAATGCGCAAATATCTACAGCGCAATCTAAGTTTGGTGGATCGAGTCTGCTGCTTGATGGCACTGGCGATTCGGTTGTGTCCGATGGGACGTATAACTTTGGTGGCGATCCGTTTACTGTTGACATGTGGGTACGTCCGACAAGTGGAACTCAGGACGGCATCTTCTTTGACAGTAGGGATTCAACGTCCAATGATACAATAGCCCTTCGTCAGTCTTCGGATAACTTACTGGTTCTTCGTGGCAACGCTACTTTATTCAACATTAATGCTGTGTTCTCTGTTGATACTTGGGTTCACATAGCGGTCACAAGAGGTGATCCATTTGGAAACACTTATTCTGTTTTTATAGACGGAGTAAAACAAGACAGCACTCTCTTTGGCGTAACGGCTACCGCAGCAGACATACACATTGGCTCTGACTTTAACGGTTCTAATAACTGGGAAGGTTATATTGACGAGCTTCGTGTATCTACAGTTGATCGTTATGATGGCTCTGACTTCACGCCAGAAACGAGTGAATATACAAGCAGTGCGAACAGCCCTGTTTTATTACATTTCGATGGCACTAATGGTTCAACCGACTTTGTAAATAGTGGTTCTGTAGAAGCAGTTACAATTACAGGTGGTGCATTAGTATCACCGACAGGTATAGCTGGCACTGGTGAAGTGGGTGATGCCGAAGGCACTGGTGGGGCGTTTGTGTCAGTTACTGGTCTTGAAGCTACCCATGCTGTTGGTGATGTAACCGTTACTGGCGGCACAGGTATAACTGTTGATGTGACGGGACTTGAAGCTACTGGTGAGGTAACAAATGAAAACCCAACAGTTACAGGCGGTGCTAATGTGTACCCAACAGGGATAGCAGGCACTGGCGAGGTGACATCGCCAATAGTTTGGGGTAGAATAGTTCCTGATCCGGGGACAGTATGGACAGAGATCGCAGCGTAAAGGTGGTATGAATGCCAAGTACATATACAACAAACGGTGGCATAGAGAAGATCGCAACAGGCGAACAGTCTGGGTCTTGGGGCGATACCACCAACACAAACTTTGATATCATTGACCGCATCACAAACGGTGTGGGTACAATCACTCTTTCAGGTACAAGCTCAAATCTTCAAACATCAGACGGCGCATTGTCTGATGGTCAGTATAAAGTTCTTGTTCTTGGTGGCACACCAAGTGGCACACATACCATCACAGTTCTGCCTAATGATGCGCAGAAGTTATACTTTGTTGTAAACAACTCAGGGCAAAGCGTTATCTTTGACCAAGGGTCTGGCGACAATGTAACTGTGGCTGACGGCGCAAGCTCTATCATTTATTGCGATGGGGGCGGTGCTTCTGCTGCTGTAAAAGAAGTTCTATTGAACTATTTGGAAGATTCAGACATTGGATCAACCGTCTTAGCCTACGATGCAAACCTACAGTCTTTTGTAAACACTTTTACTTTACCGACAAGTGATGGTACAAATGGACAGGTACTTACTACAGATGGTGCTGGAGCAATAAGTTTTACAACGTCTTCAGACAGGGGTTTTACCGTCGCAATGTCAATTGTTTTCGGAGCTTAAAGGAGATTAAACTATGGCTGCACCGAATATTGTAAATGTCTCTACCATCACAGGTAAGACAGCAAAGGTGGCTCTTACAACCACCTCACAAACAACCCTCGTTAGCAATGCTGCTTCGAGTAACCAAGTGTTTAAAATTAACATGATCCAAGTTGCAAACGTGGATGGCACTAACGCATGTGATGTTACAGTCGATGTACACAGCGCGGCGTCAGGTGGCGGCACAGCTTACTCTCTTGCAAGTACAATATCTGTACCAGCGGATGCATCGCTTGTTGTTTTGGATAAGAACACTGCTCTATACTTGGAAGAGAATACATCCATAACTGCAACAGCAGGCACAGCAAGTGACCTTGAGGTTTTGGTGAGCTACGAAGAAATCTCGTAAGGGGATAAAAAATGGCTAAAGGCAAAGGCGGTTTTCTAGGTCAAGACGGCCTTAACGCTCCAGATCAAGCGACAGGTGTAAGCGCAACTGCTGGTGACGCGTCAGCAACGGTAAGTTTTACCGCGCCAAGCAATACTGGGTCATCTGCCATTACGGGATATAGTGTCCAGTCCAGTAATGGTGATGGGACTGCTGCACCATCTTATGACTTATCTATTGCAAGTTATGACAGCAAGTCGTTGGATGCGTCCAGTCAGGCTCCTGCTCCTGTTGCGGCGCATTTTAATTCCGATGGGACAAAAATATATGTGTTGGATGACAGTACCAATGATTTGTTTCAATACTCCTTGTCCACAGCTTATGATGTAAGTACAGGAAGCTACGACAGCGTTAGCTTTGATGTTGGATCACAAGACGGAAACCCCTCTGGATTTGTTTTTAAGCCAGATGGTTCAAAGGTTTACATAGTTGGTGCAGCTAACGCTACTATTTATCAATACAGCTTATCTACTCCTTTTGATGTTAACACAATGTCTTACGACAGCGTGTCTTTCAGTGTTTCTTCGCAAGATACTAGCCCACAAGGTATTGTGTTTAATAATGACGGTACAGCTATGTATGTCGCTGGAAATACAAATGACACAATTTATCAATACACTTTGTCTTCCGAATACAATATAAATACGGCCTCTTATGCCAGTAAAAGTTTGAGCGTTTCTTCTCAGGAAAATCAACTTCAAGGTCTTGCTTTTAATTCTGATGGAACAGAGGTATTTATTGTTGGCTTTCAAAATGACGAGGTGCATCAGTACGATTTAAGTAGTCCTTATGATGTAAGCACAGGATCGTATTCTAGCACTTCTTTTAGCGTTTCGTCGGAAAACGGTGGGCCTAAAGATATAGTTTTTGCGCTCGAAGGCTCTAAAATGTATATAACAGGGCAAGTTAGTCAGCAAAGAGTGTATCAATATACAACTGGTGTATATAGATACCCTACATCTTCCCCTGTCACGGTCTATGGCCTAACCAACGACACAAGCTACACGTTCCGTGTATGGGCGATCAACAGCTCTGGCTGGTCTGCGCCTAGTGATGCTAGTGATGCTGTTACACCGCTAGAGCCTGCATGGGTTTTCTTCTCAGGTGGTAGTAACTCCGGCTCTATGGTACAGAGGGTTAACGCCCTTTCCGCAGGAAACTCAACAGACTTTGGGGACATGGTTTATGGTGGTAAGACTAATGCTTGTGGATTTGGTAGCACTACGCGTGGTTTCCAAGCACAAGGTTTCCTGACCAACGTTATTGAATTTGTATTGTTTGCTTCGGGTGGTAACTCAACAGACTTTGGGGACGGTCAATATAGTTCTTTGACATATGCTGCTGGGCTATCAAACTCCACACGAGGCATCATTGCTGGTGGTAACCAGACAGGCACCCAGAGAAATCGAATACAGTATGTGACAATGGCTTCAGCAGGTAACGCAGCCACATTTGGTAACTTGCTTGCATCTTGTTCTCAGTTTGCTGAATGTGCGTCTACTACTCGCGGCGTATTGATGGGTGATAATAGCAATAGAACGCGGATGCAGTACATAACGATTGCCTCTACAGGTAATGCGTTGTTTTTTGGGTCGTTATCAACAGACCAAGATTTTGGGTGTGGGTTCTCAAACTCAACTCGTGGTGTGGTAAACTGTGGTGATGGTGGTGCTGGTAATGTTATGGAATACATCACTATTGCATCGACAGGCAACTCTACTGATTTTGGTGATCTCTATGTTAAAGCCCGCGCTCGTCCGGGCGGCATGGCTGGGGGCAACATTGGTTTGATCGCTGGTGGCTACAACAACGATGCTGCATCTCAAACAAATGTTATACAGTCCGTTACAATACCAACGACAGGCAACTCAATTGATTTTGGCGATCTTGTATCTAACTCAACTGAACTTGCAGCTTCAGGTAATGCACACGGAGGGATTTCATAATGCCCAATTATCAAGGTGTATGGAATATCTCCACGCAGTATCAGAACAGAGATGGGTGGCCTGTGTTTGTCCCACTTAATAACCGTGGTGTTTTTGGTGGCGGGATGGGCGATAGTGGAGCTAATCAAACCACAATAGACTACGTTGAAATTACCACCTTGGGCAATGCTACTGACTTTGGTGATCTGACTGTAGGTCGGCGACAACTTGCTGCTGCCTCATCTATAACGAGGGGGTTATTTGCTTGGGGTGAGGCTTCTTCAGGAAATACTAATGTTATAGACTACATAACCATTGCTTCTGCGGGAAACGCTACTGATTTTGGAGACATGTCGTCAGGAGCAAAAACAAACTGTACTGGGGCAAGTAACGAAACTAGAGCTATTTTGGGTGGTGGGCAGTCAACAAGCTATCAGTACGTGACGATTGCAACCACAGGAAACTCTGCGACATTTGGGACGAGTATATTAACATCTTCGCAAAACAGAGGTAGAGCAGGATGTTCCTCTCCAACTAGAGCTATTTTTGCAGGCGGAGACAGTGCTTCTAATGTCATAGAGTATTTCACTATAGACACTTTAGGAAACGGTACAGATTTTGGTGACCTGACACAATCAAGAGGAAACTTTGCTGGTGCGTCTAACGCTACCCGTGGCCTGTTTTTTGGCGGAGAAACCTATAACATAATTGATTATATCACTATTGCATCGACTGGTAACGCTACGGACTTTGGTGACTTATCTAGCGCAAGACAGTCTGTTGGTGCAACAGCGAACGAAACTCGTGCCTTGGCTGCTGGTGGGCGAGATTCTGAATACAGAAACTACATTGAGTATGTGACTATAGGTACTACAGGCAACTCAGTAGACTTTGGTGATCTTACATTAACAGCGTTTGATAGATATAGGTTAGCAGGGCTTTCAGGAGCGCATGGGGGATTACAAGTATGACTAAGCGTTACCAAGGAAACATTATTACCGATACTCCGACTGATCCTGCTGGCCCATACGAAAATAGTGCTGCCCCCGGTGTATGGTCACTTGCAGAAGCCTTAGCCTTTGGCAAAGAAGGATTATGGCCCACTGCTGGTAACTCTGCGGAGTTTGGTTTGTTTAGCGGGGGGCAAACATCGGGCGGCACTGTCGATACAATACAAAAGATAGTTATCCCAACGACAGGCAATGCTACAGACTTTGGTAATCTAACAGTAACGGCGCGTTATCTTTATAGTATGGCTTCTGACACAAGAGCAGTTTTTGCAAAGGGTCAGAGTGATAATACAATAAGTTACGTCACGGTTGCTACAGAAGGTGATGCTACTGATTTTGGCGACATGACAACACAAACATATCTTGGTGGTGGTTCTTCAAACCAAACACGAGGTTTAATGAACGGTGGTTTAGGTTATAACCAAGGTGAACTTATACAGTATTTAACTATTGCAAGCACGGGCAACACTGCAACTTTTGGTTCTTTGTCTCCGGGTGGAACAGATAGATACGGCACAGCATCTTCTGCCTCTCCAACGCGTTCAGTAAACTTTGGTCGATGGCAATCAAATGTCATAGACTATGTCACTATTGCTACTACGGGTAGCGCAACAGACTTTGGTAATTTAACCGTTACAACAGTTTATGGAGCCTCATGTTCCTCTGACACTAGAGGTTTGATGATGGGGGGATACAGCTTTGATGTTGGTGGCGGTTCGCAATTAAACATTATAAGTTACGTCACAATCGCATCGACTGGTAACGCTACGGACTTTGGTGACTTAACTGAAAGCAAGCGATTAAACGAAGCCGCTCTTTCTTCTAATACAAGAGGTGTTCGTGGTGGTGGGGACTCTTCTACTAATGTGATAGATTATGTCACGATTGCGACTACAGGTAATGCGACAGATTTTGGAGACCTACTTGCAGCTAATGAAGGCCCAAGCGGATGCTCTAATGCACATGGTGGTTTACAATAGGGAGAATGAAATTGCCAAAAGATACACAAAAGGAAATCGCGTTAACAACGCCAGACATTAACATTCAGCTTCCACAGTCGAAGCCTGAATATAAGTCTATGTTGGCAAACATACAGGAAAAAGCACCTGCAATCGCACAGGCTTCCAGCAACTTCTACAAGTCTCATTCTCAGATGATGATGGTGACACTGGACGTTACGGCGATTACCCCGATACGTTCGATCAAGCATAGCCTTGCAGAGATCGAGCGTACAAAAGAAGCTCTTCAGGAAAGCTATTTCCGTATGAAGAAGGAAGAAGTAAAGCTGAAGAAGCTAGAGCGTCAGCTAGAGGAAGAAACAGATGATCTTGAGCGTGAGATGCTTGAGGTTAAGATCAACGAAAAGCAGGCGAAGGCCGCGTCCTCTCGTGGTTATGTCGAAGGAGCCGTCCGTAAGTTAAACTTCTTCACCAACCAATACGAAAACCTAATGAAAAAGATCGGTAAGGAAGAGCTTACCGAAGAAGACTATGAGCTTGAGGAAGTCAAATACCACATCATGACCTGCATGAAGCAGGCACTAAACGCGGCTCGTTCTCGCAATGGTATGATTGATGAAGGCAACTTGATCTATGTGTTTGATTTGGGGATCAACGCAGCGCAGGCACAAGCAGAAGTGTATTCTTACTTGCAGTGGGAGAATGAAATAATCAAAGAAGGCAAAGCCCCAGAACACCACCACACCGTACAGTGGCTAGAGGCGTGTGCAGAGAAATGGGCGCATTGCCCTGCGGCCTTTGCAAACAACCGTGGATTTGATATCTTTGATCCAACGTCTTTGACGAACACCCCTCAACTAGAGGATAATTCCGATGCCGCTTCAGAAGCTACAGTTCCAACCGGGGATTAACAAAGAATCTACCTCATATAGTAATGAAGGTGGTTGGTACGACATGGATAAAGTGCGTTTTCGCATGGGTTATCCAGAAAAAATAGGTGGTTGGACAAAGGTAGGAAGCAACTCGTTTCTTGGGTCATGCCGTGCGCTGCACTCTTGGAGAACGATTGGCCTAGACAACTACTTAGGCTTAGGCACAAGTGAAAAATATTACATAGAAAGCGGACAGGGGTATTACGATATTACCCCTATTCGTGCAACGGTTCCGCCAAACTCTAATATGACTGTTACTCCAAGCGGAGTTTATGCGACAGCATCAGTCGGTGGAACTGCCACTGTTAATGTAGATATTGGTCAGGTTACAAACGATGCGGCAACAGGCCAAGTAGGGCAAGCAGTTGTCAATACAGACGGTGCAGATGTAGTAGCCTTGGTTCCTGTAAGTGACAGCTTGTCTGCAACTGGCGGCGTAGGTTCTGTAACAGTCGGTGGCAACATTGATGCTTCTGTCACTCTAGAAGGGGTTGAGGCCACAGCAGGTGTAACTGCACCAGCTACAGTCGGTGTTACAGAAAGTGTCCCTGTTATTACATTCACGGCAACAGACGGTTCGTCTACAATCGTGGTTAACCATGCAAGTCATGGGGCTGTAAATGGAGACTTTGTTACCTTTACTGAGGTAGAATCTTTGGGTGGCAATATAACCGCTGACATTCTCAATCAAGAATACCAAGTTGTTATAGACACCACGACAACAAGTGACACGTACAAGATCGTTGCTCGTGAGGTAGCTTCTTTATCGGATATTACTGTTGATGGAGAATATACTCCTACGCCTGTAACTGCAAATGCGTCTGACACAGGTAATGGTGGCAACTTTGTAATAGGTGCCTATCAAATCAACGTGGGTCTAGACACATCCATATTTGGTAACGGTTGGGGTGCGGGTACTTGGTCTCGTGGTGCATGGGGTTCCGCTGCATCTATTGACGCTTTGACAGATACACTTCGTTTGTGGACTCACGATAACTTTGGTGAAGATTTAATTATTAATACGTTTACTGGCGGGATTTATTACTGGGATGCTTCAGTAGGTTCTCCTCTCACAACTCGTGCAGTGGAACTCAGCGAACTGACAGGGTCAATCGATGCTCCAGTTGTCGCAAATAAAATTATTGTATCTGATGTTGACCGTCATGTTATCGCTTTCGGCGCAAATCCTCTAAGCAGCACAACGCAAGACCCGTTGTTAATACGTTTCTCAGATCAAGAGAACGCACTAGATTGGCGACCAACCACTACCAATACAGCAGGTGACTTGCTTGTCGGTTCAGGGTCACGGATTGTTACGGCAGTTGAGACACGCCAGCAAATCTTGGTGTTCACGGATGTATCCATCCACGCCATGCAGTATCTTGGGCCACCATTTACATTTGGGATCAACATGATCTCAGAGAATGTGACAATAGCAAGCCCGAACGCTGCTATAGGTATTGAAGACAATATCTTTTGGATGGGCAAAAACGAGTTCTATATTTATGGCGGTGCAGTACAGAAGTTACCGTGTACTGTCAGAGACTACGTCTTTAGCGATTTTAACTTTAACCAAATCGAAAAAGTGTTTGCTGCGTCTAACACAGCATTCTCTGAAGTTTGGTGGTACTACCCATCTGCGAACAGCGATACAATAGATCGCTACGTTGTCTATAACTACCAACAGAATATCTGGTATTACGGCACGTTGGCTCGTGGTGCATGGATTGACCGTGGTGTTCAAGAGAACCCAATTGCAGCAGGGATAGATGGGTACTTGTACTCACATGAGAACGGCTTCGATGACGGCAGTCAGAACCCTGCAACTGGAATTTCTGCGTACATTGAGTCAAGTCAGTTTGATCTTGGCGATGGCAACAACTTTTCATTTGTAAGCCGCATCATTCCAGATGTTACGTTTAGAAACTCAACTGAAGGGTCTCCGTCTGTTACGTTTACGATGAAAGCGCGGAACTTCCCCGGTGGCAATTACTTGCAAGAAGATGATAGTGCTGTAACGAAAACAGCTACAGTCCCAGTAGAGCAGTTTACAAACCAAGCATATGTGCGGTTGCGTGGTCGGTCTATGGCACTGCGTGTTGAGTCCAGTGAAACAGGTATGACTTGGCGACTTGGTTCGCCTCGTATGGATGTAAGACAGGATGGGCGTAGGTAATGGCAACTAGAGAAGCACCAGTCCCGTACTTCCCGATTGCACCGCAGGTATACGATCAGCGGTACATGGCAGAAGTGGTGCGAGCTTTCTCTGTATACCTTGCTCAAGCACAAAACCCCGGAACGGCTGTATTTAATACGTTAAATCTGTTAAACTTGCCAACACATGAAGATAACTCTGCCGCTATAGCTGGTGGCTTGTCGGTAAATGACGTATATAAAACTGCCACTGGCGAACTGAGGATAGTAATATGACTGAGAAAAAAGTTATACCTTTGAAGAAGGAAACAAAGGAAGAAAGTAAAAGCGTTACGGTCTTTGCAACAGGGCCGAAGGCAGCAGGCGGGAGTACTTTGTAATGGCAACGACCCAACAAAAATTAAACAAGGCTTTAAAAGATAGCGGCGGAAAATGGACTAAAGAAGTAAACGACCTTGCCAAACAACGTGACGCTGAAAAAGGTCAGGTCTTTGACTCTAAAACAAAAACGTATAGCAGTACTGGCGGCAGTAAAAGTAATGATAATAGTAGTGGTGGGATTAAGTCTATTGGCAATGCTCTAAAAAATGCTCCTAAGAATATCATGCGTGACATTGGCATGGGCGTTGGTCTGACAAAACGTGATGCCGATTACTATAGACGAACAGCGAATACAATCGCTCGCACCCAAGGTGCCGCTGCCGCTGATAGATATATAAAGCAGATGAGCGCAAAAGGTGGTGACGCTGCCGCTGGCGTAAAAAATGCCGATGTATCAGGTTCTGTAAATTATGGTCAGCGTATAGGCATGTTAAATGCGGATGGTAGTGTAAATACTAAATATATGAGAAGTGATGACGGTGGTGGCGCAGTTACAAATGAAGCAGCAGAAGATGATATGGGCGAAACATATGCTGAAAACCTTAAACGCTACCAAGACTACATAAACAGCCAACAGCCACAACAGCCACAGGTTACACCAGAGATGCGCCGTGAGGCACTAAACATCTTTGAATCCCAACAAGGTGCAGGGCAAGTGCCATACTACATGGCAGCGGCTCGTAATCAGTATAACCCCAACATGAGTCCAGCATTCCAGTACGCGGCACAGAACTATGATGTTCTTGGTGGATCACAGCGTCTTGCCCCACGTTCTATGGAGATGATGAGCGTAGCTGAACGCGGTCAGATCAATGACATGGCACAGGCTATGGCAGACGAGCAAGCGCGTAAGCAAGCAGAAGAGGCGGAATATCGCCGTGGCATGGATATGGTAATGCGTGGCGGCGGAAAAGGTGGCCCACGTACTGGCCCTCAAATGCCTCGTGATCCTTATATGCCTCGCTTTGGTGGCAAAGGTCGTGGCGGAGTTGAGCCTCAGATTCCACCGATGAGACAACCAGTACTACATGATATAACTGGCCCTCAACTACCACCGGGAATGGTAGGCTTGCCTCGTACACCAGATTATGGTGGTGGGTCTCCTAACCCAATTCAGCGGTCTCCATTTGCATCTATACTCGCTTCTAG
>Ga0208767_1002117_pt1 | contig 15279 bp, 11 predicted proteins | sample VirMetDEL_Mar_21_FD_184514 | JGI IMG/M metagenome (GOLD analysis project Ga0208767, IMG submission 184514) | Aqueous microbial communities from the Delaware River and Bay under freshwater to marine salinity gradient to study organic matter... | ecosystem: Environmental > Aquatic > Marine >... | reverse complement strand
GACTGAGCAGTTGAAACGTCAGATTGAAGGGAGCTGATGTCCGAGTCATTGCTGCTTACGTTAGATTGTAAGGTAGAAATGTCGGAGTCGTTAGAAGCAACAGCGTCAGCAACAGTCTTTAACTGAGTATCAAGAGCGTTATCAGCAGCTTGAAGGGTCGTTACCGAACTGATGTAGTTGGCAGAACCGTTAGCTGTGTAAGCACCGTTAGCACCAAGACCAGCACCAGCTTGAGTAGCGTCAAGTTCAGTTTGAAGACCAGAAGCAGTTGAAGATACTGAATCAACGTATGCTTTGGTAGCGGCGTGAAGGGAATCAGTAGGAGCACCTGAAAGGGTCAAAGCCCCAGTCATTGTTCCACCTGCGAGGGCAAGCTTCTTATCAAGCTCTACTTTTGTTTTTTGACCCAATTGGGTAAGCAAACTAGACATAATATATAATCCTTTGTTGTGGGTTAGTTGTGTTTAGAAAGAGTATAAGGACAGCTAATAACTGTCAAGCTACCTCATCCATTATCAGAATAGCACCAGCTTCAGTTGTTAAGCTATCTCCATCTTCTGCAAGGATATGTGTAACAGCAGGTACATTCCCGCCAAGCTCAACGATCTTCCAGTTACTTCCGTCGTCAACCGCTATACAAGGACCGTCGTTTCCGTCGCCATTAGTAACGTATATAATACGCCCTGATGTACCCGCTTCTGGTAAACTGTCTGTTTGATATGATCCAATTTGCAGAGATTGTGATATATTTACCGAACCACTAATCAAGCCTCCGGACTTATCAAACTTGTTATCAAGCTTGGCTTTAACCTTCTGACCTAACTGTGTAAGTAAACTGCTCATTTCTCTACGGTGTGCTTAAACCCTCCAAAAAGTCGTCGTAATCTCCAACCGCCTCTTCACGTGCATCTAAGAAGTAAGGTAAATCGTTCCAAGCAGTCGTCCCGTCACCTATCTTAATTCTGTTACGAGCCGAGTCGATCTCGATTCCTACTTCTCCCTCTAAAAGAACAGGGTTGGCGGATGCCCAGTTACTGGCGGAATCGTTTCTAAGTTGTATTCTTTTACTAAATGTAGCCATTTGTTATGCTCCTCCTCCGTTGTAAACATCTAAGTTATCACTAACAGTTGCTCCTAAAGCGTCAATCTGTGGGTCACTCAATGCAGCGTTACCACCCACTAATCCGATGATGTCAGGGTCAGCTGTAATGGAATCTGTCACTGCTTTAGCAGCCGTTGCCGTAGTTACCGCTTCCGTCGCACTTCCCGAAGCCACAGCACCAAGTGTATTGTATTGAGCGATTAATGGACTCGGTCTAACAACACGAGGTCTTCTGTACGGTCTAGCCATCTTAGCACTTCCATCTACGCAAAGCTAAAGCCTTACGGGTCGGACGACCTTTACTATCTTTCATCGGTCCTTTGACACCAGACATCCTAGCACAGAAGGAACGCTTACGTGGACCGCCGCCGGGCTGAGGAGCTTTCAAGTTAGAACCTGTAGCTCTGTTATACTTAGCTCTTCCCTTTGCAGTGAGTCCGCCCTTCTTGCTTTTCTCACCTCTGCCTATCGACAAAGATACACTCACTTCTTCTTAAACCCACGCTTCATATTAGCGTAAGCCTTTGGTGTAATCGTTGACTTCTTTTTACTACGACTGATGCCGAGTTTCTTTCTTCTATTAATGTTTGCGTATAATCCTTGTTTCATCTCTGTACTAATACCTCCATCATACGATCTAATTTAGTGTGAACTTCTTTAAGTGCTTCTTCTACCTTTGCGATCCGTGCTTCAACAGCTCTATCTCTTTCCCGCTGTGCAGCTAACTCCACCTCTATCTTAGTCATTCTTTTCTCACCGAGATCAAGACGTTCAATAACACGTTTGATAATCCACCCGATCACGCCAAGAGCGACGACAAGAGCAGTGTTAAGAAAGCCAGAGATAGATTCGATCATGGTTATCCTATTAGTACTACTTTAATGTGTGTGTATGTAAATCCCCAGTCAGCACTAGTACGGTTTCCCGAAGTATCCCAGTACATCCAACCGCCTCTTCCTAATTGTACTGTAACGCTTGAACTTGTAAAACTAGTCAACATAGCTCCGAATTCATCAATGGATGAAGTACTCCTCCATTCTAGCTGACCATCGACTTTAATAGCATCTGTGCCGTTAGCATCTTTTGCCATCCATATAACCCCAACAGCGTCGGCAGTTCCTAAAGTATGCGAAAAAGAATAATTACTTCCCGATGTTAAACCTGTACCACTGTCATTAAACCATCCGCTGTCGTACTTAGATAATACCTGACTATCCACATAAGCCTTGATGCTCTGCTGGGTCGCAAGTGAGGTAGCAGAGTTACTAGCCATATCATCTTCGTCTTTTATCTCAACTGCCGTAGCAGCAGCATTACTTCCACTTACATTTCCTAAAGCTCTAAGATTATCAATAGAAGCTGGTACAAGATTCGTTCCGTTTACTTTGTAGTCACCCGTGATGTTTAAGTCGCCAGTTACGTCTAGTGGGTACTGAGGAGTAGTATTAAGAATACCTACGTAACCATCTTTATTTATTCTTAACTTTTCAGAGAAAGTACCGTTGAAAGCGTTTCTAGTCCAAAAAGCTATACCGTAACCGTTCGATGCGTTTTCGACTACAGTTTTTATAGCAATGCCCCAATCAGTTTGGTCTAATCTGTCTGCTATAGAACTTGATATTAGCGGCATTTGATTATCAACTGATCCTTGATATTCTCTTATTAAGATGCCTTGTTTATTAACAATCTCAATACCTTTAGAAGGAGATGCAGTACCAATACCTACTTTACCGTCTGACTGCACATTGAAGTTAGTGTCTGTCGTGCTTATCTTATCAGATGTAACAGCACCATCCACTAAAGAGTTCGTACCTACTGTACCTGTAACTGCCACTCCAAACCCACGCTGAATAACAACGATGTCTTGTCCATTCGTAGTGTTCGGGATGATAGTAAGTGTATCAGTGTCTGGGTCTACAGTGTACTCAACAGTTGGTTCTTTAATCAGCCCGTCAATACTTACCTCGTAAGCTGTGTCTCCGCTTATCTCTGCTCCTGTAACCGTGTATGTATTATTCGTACCAGATATAGCAGAGAATACCCACTTGAGTGGAGGTTGAGTAGCACCACTGGATACCTGAGCAACTTTGTTATCTACGTATAGCTTCGTTACTGCATCTGTTGTATCTGTCGCTGTACCAACGTTTTGTATGCGAAGACCTAAAGCGTCCCACTCTGTACCGCCCGGTTCTTTCTGTAAGGATTGATCGTTCAGTTCTGCAATCTCTTCCGATAGATAACGGTTGTGACGGTAAGCTAAATCAAGTTCAGACTCTGTAAGTACAGACCCGTTAACAAAGTCCACGAGGTTCTGGTTCGGGGCACTGCGTCGTCTGACACGAACATTAGCACCAGCTGTAGCTCCGCTGTCTAAGACAACTTTGGTTGACGGTGTAGCGACGATTGTAAAGGCCGTTGTTTCAGCACCGTTGATTTCTACCTTAACGTGTTCGTCTTCAAGGTACGGGAAAGTAAAGTCAAAGTCGGTCTGTCCGCCTGTTGCTGTATAATCTACGTAGGTGATAGCCATGATGTTAAGTGTATATTATTAATTATTGAGTGAGAAGAGCAAGTACATCTTCACGGGATACGCCACTTCGTACGCTTCCTTCTACTTGTTCTTTCATTTGTAATATCTCTGGGAACTCTCTAAGCATTTGATTTTGAGCTGCTTTTTTATATCTGCTCAATATTCTAGTGATATATTTAACACGCTCACTAGGTAATCCTACGAATGATGTCGGGTCTAACGAACGGTATCTTTTATCGTTTATTAGTTTGGTAAGAGCTTGTCTTTGAGTCATACCATTTAACACCACTTTAGATTGTAAATCTAACATTCTATCATACGCACTCCTACCGTTAGCTCCTATAAAATCTGTGAGTTCAATAACACCTGCTATCTTAGTGCTAGGAGGAGAGAAACCGTGTGCTACATTAGCTAGTTCTTTTGCAACTTTATCGTCTTTATCAAAACCCCAAGCTAATGGATTAAGTGGGTTAAGTATGCCAGCTGCACCTTCAAACTGTTGAATTACTACAGGTTCCCCTAAAGGGTTCCTTTTTAAATCAACATCCATTCCGGGGATACGCTTAAGTACAACATCAGCAAAACTACGAGCTTCCTTCATGTGTTGATCTCCAGCTATTGAGGCTCCTTGAGGTATTATGTTAGGAATAAAACCTCCAGCCACACCTCCTAATACTTTACCGGGAGTTCCTTCCCCAGCTAACATTTTAAGTATTTTATTAACACCTGCTAGATACGATTTATCAGTTACATTCCTTACGCCTAGTTCGAAGGTTACAGCCATCAGTTTATCTAAATCCTCACTGTTTGCTGCTGCTATTTTATTATCTTCAGATAAATCTTTGTAATCAGCGTATATACCTATGACTGTAGCAAGCGGGTCTAACCTTTGGTAACTAACCCAAGTATCTCCAAATTTTATACTGTAAGGAAGTTTACCAGATGCTAACCAAGCTTGTTTTTGTTTGTAATCAGAAGGACCTCCGCCAGTGATGTTATCTGCAAAGTTGTGAATAGCGTAGAATAACGAAGCATTTAATGCTGTGCCCATCGCTACTTTACCTCGTGCTTCTGCTCTAGCTATCCTATCGGGACTGCCGTCGGGCTTTCTTGCGTTCAGCTGTTCTAATATAGTCTTTCTATACTTCTCCGAACCTTTCAAACCATCACGCAGTGCGTCTATTCTTTGCCTGTATTCAGGCTCCAACTTAGCCCAAGCATCCGAAGCTCTAGCTCTATCTATAACAGCTCTAGCTGGTGCAGATATTCTGTCGTAAGAGAATTTTAATATGTTAGTAGGAGTACGCACAAATGGTGCAATCAAGAAACCACCGGGCATAGCTGTTACTAAGTTTTGTACTTTCTGACCTACATCTCCTAGTTGTCCCGAGAAAGTTACCTCTTCAGCAACTTTTATGTTAGGATCAATCCAGTTCTTAGTTAATTCCCTTAAAGCTGCGTCGTCATCTAAACTACCCTCAATCAATCCAGCTTCTCTAGCTTTATTTAATTTGTTTGTTTTTTCTGTTCTTACATAGTCAGCTATCGCTTTCTGTCTAGCGGCTGGGTTTTGGAATGGACCTTGCACTACTTCTTGTGCTTCTCGAAATAACGCACTTTCTGAAAAGTTTCGATTCGATCTAGTTACTAAAGATTCAAACGTATCGTGTACATATTCCGCTACTTTCTCTGGGTCTCTGATTCCTAAGTCGTAGGCTTTAAGTTTTAACTCAGATAACGCCCGACCTTTGTATTGTACGAATTTATAAAATTGATCTACAGATGTGTTGAATCTATTAGGAAAGCGAATAATACTACCGAACATATCGATAGCCTCTTTCATTCCGTCGCTTATCTCTACATTCCTGAGCACCTTCTGTACGTTATCTCCTGTTATAGAACCTATGCTTGATTTAGAATTTTCTACAAAAGCAGAACCAGCGTCGCCTATAAATTGGTCACCAGTCTCCCAAGCGTTTAATAGAAACTTCCAAGCGTCCACAAAACTCGTAGTCTCACCCCATTGGTTTGAAACTGCTCGTCTCGTAGCCTCGTCAGCACCTACCCAACCACCTATACTTCTTTCAAAGTTTTTCCATACATTAGATAAACCAGTTCCTAAAGCATTGATTGTAAGAGTTCTCGGTCCCCACATTAGTGAGTTCTTATAGTACTCTTGTACCATATCCATCATCTTACCGCCGTGGCCTCCTCTGACTTGTTTATTAACGCCTATCAATGTATTAAACAAATCTCCGCCTCCGTTCTTTTCTGCAATCAAGATACCTTCAACCAACTGGTCCATAGTCATCCCGCCCTTTTTACTTAAGAACTCTTCACGTACTTGTTTATTTTGTAACTCATCAGTGGACAAACTCATTTGAGTACGCATCTGCCTACTCTTCAACCCACGACCAAAACCGCTAGCTAAACTTGAATGCCCTGCTTGTATGTGTAACTGCTGTTCAACAAGTCCCTTTAACCTGCCTTCCATCATTTGCAGCTCATCTTCAGTCATTTTGGTTTTAGCTTCTTTGAACTGTTTAGCTACATTCAATATTTCTTGACCATTAGCTTCCATCAGCTCCTGCATAGCAGCCATCCGACTCATCACTCTATTAAGAGTTATAGTATCTTTAGCCGCTTGCTCCACAAACTGATCTAACACTGTACCGTCCGCTCCCACAAGATCAGCGAACTCAGCTATACCTCCTTCTTCAAGGCTTTCCTTAGTAAGCTTTTTTATTGCTGTGCCTTCTTTCAGTAGTTTATCAGCTATAGCATCTTGTAACGCCGCTAAATCGCCAGCAGTCATGCCGTCTGTTAATTTAACTAAATCCTTAACAACACCTTTTACTGCTGCTTTACCACCAATGCGTACCCCTTTAGCTGTAGCTTGCTCTACAAAACTATTTACGGTTTTATTAAACTCAACTGATTTCTTAGGATCAAACTTTGGCAATGGGGGTTCCTCAAAAAAACCATCAAAAAGGTCTTCAAGTTCTTCACCAGCCATCATATCAATACCCCTACCTCTTTGAGTAGGCAGTTTCATCTCAGCGATCTCACTTACACGACTAACGATGTTATCAGCTAAGTCTGTACTTACTCCTTTACCAAAGAAACTTTTAACAGTGTTAACAATCTTCTCCCACATCGTCATCTTTGGAGTGTACTGAATACCCTTTAATGCTCTTTGTAGTTGTGGGTCAGAGAAGGCCATAGACATAAACTCCATTGGGTTCTTAATCCAGTATAAGTCAGGCTGTCCTTCTGTTGTTACAAGTTTTCCTTTAGCGGCAATCTCATCACGCATGCCGTCTGCCTTTTTAAACAAACGGAACATCTCGGCGATTGGCTTAGGTAAATCTTTTTGTTTTAATACATCGTCAATAAAAGCAGCTCTACCAGCTACATCGTCTATTGCAATATTACCAAACGCATTTCTATCGTAATGTTTAATTACATTGTCGACTGTTACAGCGTGTGTAGATTCGTGCAGTAAATTGTATACTGGGTTATTTTTTACTGAGGAGTCTTGAGCATCTAATACTATACGTCTTCCTTCTGAGTCGTAAAACGATCCTCTTATTTTTGAAGCAACTTCAGGTATATTACTAGCAAAAGACCTTTCTTCAATTCTAGCGTCTATACCAGTCTCATCTCCTAACGCTAACAGCTTCTTAACAATAGGACTATACTCACCTAAGTTACCGTTTGTTCTATCATTTAAGTCTTGTAAAGCTTCCCGTGCAGTCATCGGTTTCCCGGTCTGCATACGTTTTGAAACTTGCTCAACTAATGTTTTATCGTAGAAATCTTTCTTTAAAGCTGGGCTTATCTGTCCGTAAGTAGCATCTAAATCCGCTACTCCTTTAGGAGCGAATGCAACATCTGCTGCGATAACTCTTTCTGGGTCGTTAATATCGACCATAACAGTACGCTTACTACCACTAGGTAACTCGTAAGTTTTAACTATACCTGTACTAGTAGTTTGCTCATTTATTAACTTACCACCAGCCTCAAGCGTTTCCAACTCTTCCCTTGATAACCTCGGAGCAACTTCTGCTACGTCTTCTAAATCTATTTCATCCCAGTTAACGGTACTAAGATCAACCTCTGGAATATCTTCAGGGTCTCCACCTACCATACGGTACAACTCGTCCGTCTCAGCTCTTTGCTTATCAAACTGTAACTGACTATCTATATCACCAACAATGTTAAGACCTTTGGTATCATCTTGATACTGCATTATAGCTGTAGTAATTGCATCTTTTTTGTCAGCACCAGCCTCAATCTCTTTAACATATCTCTTGCTTGCTTTCAATGATACAGAAAACATTTTAAATAAAGCACCTAGACCAGCATCTAGCATCACACCCTCTAGTACATTCTTCATTCTACCTTCCAATTCTGAATCATCAGGGTCAGCAGCTAAGTACTGTGTTACAGCGTTATTAAGTGCTGGGTTATCTATCTCTTTTAACAAGTTAGAGAGTCGCTCTTGTTGTCCATCGAATGCTACAAAGTTAGTGGCTACATCAGCAGCTAAATATCCTTTTACATTTAAGTCAGTAAACGCACCGGGCTTTTTTCCTTTAGTTAACGCTTTTGTTAACTTACCTGCTTTACTTAATCCTTTACCGATAAAACCAAAAGGTAGAGCATACTGAATAAAACCAGCACTCAAGTCGCCAGCTAATGTTTTAGGGCGAGCAAAGAATCGCTCCTCATCCCAGTTTGGTAGTGTATCAAAAGCCAAGAAGTCACCCAAGTTGTACGCACCGTGAGCCATGTCTTCTAGCCCGGCTGGTACGCCCGTGAGAGCGTCTAACATATAATCAGTTACGCCAAACTCTTTAGTTTCTGTTGGGTTGTATTCTAACTTAAAATTATCTAACTTCATGCGTTATTACTTCTTGTAAATTTTTTGAGAAAGTTCAGCTTGTCTTCTTATAAAATTCTCTAATAGCTTTTGATCCTCACTGCTTTCTGGGTCAAGTTCAACATTATATATAGCTTCGTACAACGCTTGTTCTTCCGGAAACTCCTCAGGCTCTGTTGTTGATATTTCAATAAGACGATCTTTAGGTATTAACGAGAATACATCTACTAACTTTTTAAGAGCCGATCTGTCTATATTAATTTCTCTAGTTGTAGGCTCCACTGCTGGTATCTTAACGAGAGCACCTACTCCAAGAGCACCTGTTCTTTCAATATTGGTGTAACCCTTTTTAACAGCTTCTTTATAAGTCATCTCTACTACTTGAGAAGGTTTACCTCCATAAGTAACAGGCACAACACCGTTTCTTATATTCTCAGCAGTATATAAACCTTTAGCTAAAGTGTATAAGGCTATTTTATTTTTAGCTATTTGCTGTTCTTCGGGTGTTGATTTGTTGGATTGTAAAATATTTAAAGTACTGCCTAATTCCTCCTCCTCTAAGTCTTTAACAAAATCTTCGTAATCCTCCCCGGCTCTCATCAACCTCTCTAAATCAGTAAAATCCCCCCTGCCTGTTAAATACTTAGCTTTCCTAGTAGTCGCAGTCCAACCGAATCCGTATAGATCGCTCATTTTCTCTCCGGGCATTGTAAAAGATTCGTCAGTTTTATCTTCAGCTAATTCATCTTTTGATTCAGCTGCTAACTCAACTTTCGGTGCTAATTTTTCCGATTGGGTTTTAAGCTGGGAATCATACTCTTTCAAATATAAATCATCCCAAGCTTGCATATACTTCATCTGATCTTGGAACTTAGCATTTACTATTAGCTCCCCATTTACATCTGTAAAAGTTCCTGTGCTAATCTCTAGTTGTTTAGCGTCTCTCTTACGGGCCATATCAACTAATAACTTATTACTTAATTTTACATATCTAGGATCAACGGAAAACTTACCAGTTAATGTATCTTCTTCACCTACTTGTTGATTAAAATCGTTAATGATCTGCTCATAACGGAATCTAAAAGATTGAGGACCAGTGAATGCTCTAGCGTACTTTTCTTTAAATAAGATGTAGTTCTCATCGCTAGGCATCTCCAAACTCTTAAGAGCATTTTGAACTACAGATACTCCCTTTGAGCCTCTTACTAATATGTTATCAGATTCTTGTAATTTACCTAATAAATAAGCTTCAGCCTCTTTAGTTGTTCTTATAAAAGTGCCGTCTTCCTTTTCGTATCCTTGTCCACTTCTTATAGCTAAACCAATATCGACAGCTAGTTCATCAAATTCCCTAAGTTCTAGCTTAGAATCAGCTACTAAACGACTATCTCTTTGTAATTCTAAATTATCAACTGCTTCTCTAATAGACGCCTCCTCCGCAGAATAACGACCAAATACATCGTCTTCTGCTGTATCTGGGTCGCCCATCTTAGTAGTACCTGCTTTAAAATTAGCTGTATATGCTTGAAGTTTTCTAGCTCCCTCAAAGTTACCGCTAGTGGCTAATTCAACTATGGCGTTCTTTCTTAACTGAGCTAACTCAATAGGAGTCAATGAACCTTGGTTATCCGTCCACCATTTATCAATAGCTTTTGGATTAGATAACTCCCCTCCAACTATAGTAGATGCATTAAATAAAGTAGATACACCAGCACGTTTAACTTCTTCTCTTGCTTGTGCTGTAGCTAAAGTATCGTGTTGTAATGTATAGCGTCTTGTTGTTTCTCTGATAGCACCTTCAAAACCTTCGTTAACAAAAGTACTTTGAAGTGATCCGTATTGATTACGTAATTCATCTTTAACACCAGCTATCAATTCATTTATATCTGCATCTGCATTGGCTGGGTCTTGTACTTTAGCTTTAAGTTGTCTTTCGTAGTCATCATGTAACAACGCACCTACAGCTTGCATCTTCCTCTTCTGATTCAACGGAGAAGTCAACCATCCAATAGCATCTCGACGTACTAGTTTATCTAACTCACCTTCCGTCTTCTTTTTAATAGCTGCAATTTCTTCAGGGCTTTTACGACTTAGCTCCTCTTCAAACATCTCCGCTTCTTGTTTAGCAGCTAAACCGTATTGTTGAAGGAGGTCTTGTCCTACCTTTAAGGTGTCCGCTAAATCCAACAACTTACTACGAGGTACTGGCACCGGAGCCGCCCTGACTTGAGCAACTGCGTATTGTCCGGCTCGTTGAATGGTCGGCTGAATACCGGGAACAACATCCCCTAAGCCTTGTACTTGTACTCGTTCCTTAGCCATAATTATTTCTTCAGCGATCTTCCTGTTACATATCCTTCCAATCCACCACTTGCTACACTCAATACATCTTGTATGCCTAGACCTCGTGGACGCATTGGTTCTGCTATGGGTTGGTTAATACCGATCAATCGTTGTTGAGAAGCTAGTCCGACTTGTTCAAGTCCTAGTCCCGTCGCCGTACCACTAAGTTCTTGTTGACGAAGTAATGCACTGCGATAACCAGCTTCTTGTCTTAGGTAGTCACCCATCAACGCATCAACAGACGCACCTGCTACTCCAGCTTCTCCTGCAGATACTCTAGCCCGTGCAAGTGCAGCTTGTGATTTACGACTTACTTGTTCTAGCTCCCGTCCTACTGCTTCTTGCTCTTGTGCTTGACGCATACGAAGTGATGTTTGTTCCTGTAAAGCCCTTTGTCGTTCCGCTGCTGCTGCTTGTGCTTGATAACGACGTTGCATCTCAGCTTGTTGTTTAGCTGCTTGATACTGCATCTGTGCTTGCTGACGTTGACCGATAGCCGACGCTCCAGCTGATGCTGCTCCTAACGCTAAACCTGCTAATCCAATGCTGCACATATCGTTACTTCCTCTCTAATATAAATGACAGATAGCCTTCGTACTGACAATCGCTAAACTCTGCACCTAACCACTCCAACCATTTAATACTCAACTTGTTACTACGCATCACATAGTTCGTCAGATAATCAAAACCTTCTAACAGTCCCTCCATACGTTCCGCTGAGTGTTTCAAAAAGAACTTCTTGATCCTTGGTAATCTTCTAGTACCTAATAACCAAGCACTTCCGATATTAGTACCTTCGATAGGAGCTACACCAAAAGAACAGTATAAGTTATTCATCTCATCCTTTACACTGTAACATTTTGTACTACAAGCGTAAGACATAATAACAGCGTCTCGTGGGTGATGCATAAGTCCGAGTATCTCTAACATGTCATCCTCCCGCAAGTCGTCGTACAGATCAACTGCATCCATATCGGGTTGTGCTTCATCTATCCTAAGCTCCATATCTTTTACTGCGTGATATAACCATCGATTCAAACTCTGCCGCTAATAGCTTAACTGGTAAAGCAGAATCAGTAACAACTTCTATCTTTGCGTCGTTTGGTTGGCACTGAATAGGAAAGCGGAAGTGACCGTTCTGTGGGGTAAAAGAGTTAAGTGTTAAGTTAGCACCGAGGCTGTCAGGATTGAATGCGTAGCTATACTTATCTCTGTACTTCGGAGTTACTTCAACAGTGAAGTGTCCAGTATCTGCGTAGTTTATACTACCGTTACGAATCGTTTGATAGGTGTAATCAGAAGCACTTCTTCCGCCACGCTCTGTTGGTTGCTTCAATGATTGATCGGAGAACCTGTACAACATATTGTACGACAGACCTAATACAAAGTATGTGTCGTTGTTATAAAATACATTAGCTCCCCACTCAACTGCTCTAATTACTTCTGATGATGTACTCCACTTATCGCTTGTATCAGGAGTGTCAGAAGCTGTTGATGTATGTGTTGTATCGCATTTATAGATAGTACCGTCGTATGTTACATAACTAGCTAAAGGACCACTAACATCTACTGTGCTAGAATCTATAACAGTGAAAGCTCGTTCATTACCTAGCTTCGTGTAGATTGTAGCGTCTGTATTAATGCTTACATTGTACGGTATACCCGATACACGAGTAACTTTAGTAGCTGGGTTATATAACGATACAGTAAGATCGTCTCCGTTCACTTTACTATCCAGATACAACGTATAATCTAAACCTTCGTCTGTCAGTCCATCTTCAAGTGTAAGCTTCTCTAAGTGTAACCCGTCGCTGTCTGCTGTGATTAAATGCAAGTTACTGTCGATAAAATCAAACCCTCGGATGTCACGACCAAAGGTGAACTTCATCCAAGCACTTTGTATCTTTTCTTTATTTGACCAAAAGTACTTATATACAAACAACGTCTTAGCATCGGCTGTCGTACTCATAACAATAGTATTTTCTGCTTGAGAACCTACAATCTTTTGTACATCTGCTGTGATATACTTCGGTACTTGCTGTGTTATTTCTTCAGCATTAAATGTCTCAGTATTGTTATCTACAAAGTATTCGTATACTCCCTCAAAGTCATTCCGTTTAAATGGGAAGTATATATAGTTACCCAGTGCTACTGGTTGTATACCATCTGATAGATCGTACTCAGTAACAGGAGATATAGCTACCGTCTTAGGTGATAACACATCTGCTCCACGAAGTACGAACTGTGAGCCTTGACTGAATAACATCAGCTTCTCTTGGAATGGTACGGCGTGTTCAAGGATCGCTACCTTTGTGTGGCTCAGTCCGACATCGATAACTGCACTGTCTAGTAGCTGCTGTGTGGTAGTACGGAAGAAGTTAAAGTACTCATCAGCTTCACTGAAGATAATGTTGCTATCCGTTAGTATACCTAAGCGGTTCTTAAAGAAGAATATATCTCGTATAGTTTTACCTACGAATGACGGGAATGGATTGGTAAAGTCGTCACCTGCTGATCGTCCGCTCCACCCGCTACCGCTTGTTTTCTCGGTAGGGCCGTAGTAATATACATCCAACTCCCAATCTAAGTACCCTTGCGTAGTGTCTGGAACCTCCGACCAAAAGTCTTCCCAATCAGCACCTACTCCCGGCTTATTACTGTTAGTTGCTGTGTGGTCTTTATCTAATCGATAGTAATCCGATCCTTGTTTTACAATTAACAGCTCATTAGGTGTCTGTAATCTAAAGTCTTTTATCTCGTTACCATTAAAGAATGGAACAAGAGTTACAGGCATAGTTTCTTTTACTAACATAGTATCTATGCCTTCCATCAAACTACCCGGAGATTCGTCTTGAAAGAACCCAACAGTCTCTACCCACGTACCTTCTCCAAACTCTTCCTTTTCTTTCGTCGAAAATCTTACATAGTAATCGTCTTGGTCTATATCAGCATCACCTATCACCTTAACTATAAAGTTATTATAACACTTAGCTGGTAGTTCTGTAATACTATTTACTTCTCTATATACAACTCCCATGCCTTGGTCAGCTAATCCATCTTCTACTCTTACTTTAAACGGTCCGTCGTCACTTGTTATTTTTATAAGCGAGCCTGTGTGAGTAACTTCAAACCCCGTTCTAGTAGAGAGAGAAGCTGTTAAACTTTGTCCGCTCCCCGTGTTTGGTCTTTGTACCCAAGGTACATCCTCTATATCGCCCTCTCCAAGTACAGACCTACCTAAAGTTTTAAAAGTTAAAGTTAAAGGGTATGTGGCATCGTCTGGGTTAAAGCCTGAACCTCGCCTAGAAATAGAAACCCCATCAATAACACCTTTAGTAACATTTAAATCTATTAAAGCTGTGCTTGTTATTGCCGGAGAAGCTGTAGGTTGAGAAATCTCTAATACTAACTTCTCCTCAATCGTCATAGTTTCATTTCTTGTTACTCCGGGAGCTAGTGGTAATACAAAGGTTTCAGTTGTCGTGCCTGTAGAATTTCCACCCAACCATCCAGTTCCTCCGCTTACTAGATTAACAGAAGAAATTCCTGTAGTATTAGATAAGTGTGCTTCAATTAAATGTTTTAAATCTTTAGCTATACGAGTTGTGTCTGCATGTATCCCTCCATTCTGTGACGTACCTGATTTATAAGTACCTGCGGTTGTGCCTCCGTCCGGTATGTGATCGTTCGTGTGTGATAGGCCCGCAATATAAGGTATACTAGAGTCAAAGTTAACAACTTGATCGTCTATATATACATTATAACTTTTCTCGTAATCTCCTAACTTAACAACAATTAAAGCTTCGTCGGGCGGCGGTGTTGATTTCTGCTCGCTATTAGTAGCTTTCTCCACCACCCTCTTCTTATTAACAAGGAATGTATAGTCAGCTACTGTCAGTGCTCGCAGGTCTTCCAATGGATTTGTTACAGAGGAACCTAAACTCAGATAACTACTTGCTATAGATGTTGTAGCTACTGGTATACTTGTACCGTCTCCTACATTGATAACACCCACACCACCTAACGATACCGTCACACAGTACTGGTTCTGTTCAGATCGTTTAACGAAGTGTGTAAATAACTTATCAGAGTCGGTACTATCTGTTGTTATCTTCTTCGTGTATGTAGTAGGTGGTCTCTTTACTAACCCCTCAACAACAGTAGCCCAAGCGTTTATTTGTTCGTCACACTGACCGGGAAACCTGAGATTGTCAGGCTGTTGTGATACGCCCTGTGCGAGATTCGGTACACTGTTTACTAACAGAGGCATCTCTTATCTGTCTAATACTCTAAGTACGCTGTAGTGGTCAAAGATAGTTCTGTCTGCATTTTCAGAGTCACTATCAATCGCCCGTGCTTTCGCTTCGATCTCATCCCGCAAAGCAAACCCTTCGATCTCCCTGCTTCCTAAGAATCGAT
>Ga0208767_1002115_pt1 | contig 15280 bp, 14 predicted proteins | sample VirMetDEL_Mar_21_FD_184514 | JGI IMG/M metagenome (GOLD analysis project Ga0208767, IMG submission 184514) | Aqueous microbial communities from the Delaware River and Bay under freshwater to marine salinity gradient to study organic matter... | ecosystem: Environmental > Aquatic > Marine >... | reverse complement strand
ATAATATAGCCCTTCCTGACATACATGATATGCCGAATATAATACAGTCTTCAACTTCTCCATGATGTTTTTTAAGATCATAAAGATATTCTTTTCTTATTTGTGCGTAAGTTGCTGGTATGTTTGCATTTAAGTAAGCCATTATTTAATTTCACCCCAGTTATCTCCCTTCTCATAATCTACTTTGTTAGGAACTTGTAATTCAACAGCAGATTCCATTATATTAATAATTTGTTCTGCTTGTTTCTGCGATTCAATAGATATATCTACTTCATCATGAATTTGTATGTGAGGTATTATACCATTTTCATACAAAGCTACCATAGATTTTTTAGTCATATCAGCCGCAGAACCCTGTATTAATTTGTTCAAAGCCTTATAAGTAAAAGCTCTTTTTAGTGGTTCATCATATTCTTTTCTAGCTTGTTCTAATGGTAAAGGCTTAAAAACCCCAAATTGAACAGGTTGCCATAAATCAAAATGACAGGCACGACCTAGTAAAGTTCTGATCTTACCTCTATCATTTGCTTTACGAGATACATTGTCCATAAGTTGTTTTACAAATGGTGCTTTTGAATGATATTGTCTAATTAATTTCTCTGCAGACTCTTTCATTAATCCCAATTCGGCCATCAACTTATTTTTACCCATACCATACATTAAACCCAAATTGATCGTCTTGGCTTGCTTACGTTCTATGCCTGCCATATCTGCTACAACTTGGTGGAAGTCTGCATCACCTTGATTATATGCATCAACAATCTCATCTACACCAGTTAAGTTTTGTAGTTTAGCATAGTGTACTAAAATTCTAGGTTCTTGTTGTGAGTAATCAAATGATCCCCACACATGTTTTTCTTCTGGAATAAATATAGATCTAATCATAGGACCCAGTTCAGGATGTCTTGCTGGTATTTGTTGTAAGTTTGGATTACTCATACTAAATCTACCGGTTACAGTTCCTCCTGCATCTGATCTTATTTGATTTATGTCTGCGTGTATTCTTCCATCGACTGCGTGTTTAGTTATTGAATCTATAAAAGTTGTGTGAGCTTTGTTTAGTTCTCTTGCTTCTGCAATAGCTTGAGGTAATTCATGTGGATGATTCTGTAAAAAGTTTTTTGTAAAACTTGGTTCATTACTTTTAGCTGTTCTATCGTAAGGTAATTTAAGTTTGTCGAAGGCTTTTGCTATAGATCTAGCTGCCATAATTTCTACTTCAACACCAGTTAAATTTTTTATTTTTTTAATTAATGTCTCTTCCCTTTTAATTAAATTTAGTTTAATATTTTGTGCTTTTTCTAAATCAACTCTTACTCCCTTGAACCTCATATCAACTAAACAAGGAAATAATTTTGTCTCTAATGTAAAGACATCCATAAGTTCTTGATTATATAATTCTACTTTTAGTCTTTGCCAAAGTTTAAGTGTTGATTCTGCATCACGTTCTGCATATTGACCTACAAACATTGAAGGCAATCTCCACATATCTGCTTTAGGATCTAATCCATATTCTTTTGCAGCTTCTATTAAAATTTTTTCATCTTTACCAATACCTACATAATGTTTAGAAAGTGTATTCAATTGATATGAAAGTCTGTTTTCATCTATTAAGCTTGCTGCTATCATAGTGTCCACAATGGGTCCTTTTATGGTAAGTCCTGCTGACCTTAACCAGCACACATCATACATCGCATTATGGAAGATAAATGTAGTATTTTCTTGATTTAGTATGTCTTGGAGCCATTCTAATACCAGTTTTTTATCCATATTACCACCTTGCTCATGTTGTATCGGATAATAGCCTGACCAGCCCTCTACGGCCACCGCAACGCCAGCAATGTGTCCTCTACCGGTAACATTACCTGATCCTAGCTGTTTTAGATGAGGATCATTAGTCTCTAAATCTATTGCAATTTCTTTATGTCCGCGCAGATCTTTTAATTCATCCGGCATTACCCACTCTGTTTCAGGGGTGAATAGGGGCATTTGTGTTCTTCTCACGAGTAGTCTCTCTCCTTTACCATTTCTAGATAATGTATTGCTTTATCTATATCTTGTATACCACCCTTCTCCGAGTGCCTACATATATACTTTATAGCGTTGCCTTCTGCAAAAAGCAACTTATTTTTATTAATGAATTCAGCTGGTTGAATAGCCATTTTTTTGTAATGATTTCCTCCAACTTGTTTTAATAAAGTTTTTAAATCTCCAAGCTTTACTTTACTATTAACTATTCCTTTTTCTTTTAGTTTTTTATAATTATTTTTCATGTATTCCTTTTGGTGGATGGTAGTGTCCTTCATGATTTTCATCTATATAAAATAATTTTACACCCCATTGTTTTTGTTTATTAGACAAAGATCTATGTATAGGAGATCCATCTCTTTTTCGTTCACATCTTGTTTTAACATCTAGTTTTTCTACAGTTCCATTCGGATGAATAACTACAATGTCTATACAACCATGTTGCCTAACATTTTTAAATACTTCACAACCATTTGCTAAAAATTCTATAATCGATCTGTATTCATTAATAGTTCCTAAACTATCATTTCTTTCTTTTGGTGCTCCTGTTTTCATAATATATAAGCTCGATCAAAGTTCTTTGGATCTAACACATGCAATTCACGCTTCGCTCTCGTCGCTCCAGTATAAAACAATCGATGTAATTCATCCGGATCATAGCTCATCGTCTCTAACGCTGCATTGGTAAGGTCCTGCATAAGCAAAACTTTATCGGCTTCTCCTCCTTTCGCTCCATGTATTGTTGACATAATGATACGCGGGTTTTTATTTATCTGTTCTCCATTCGCCCGCATGTTACGAATGTAGTTTTCTGTGACAGTATCTAAACCGTCAAAGGCCTTATACCAAACCGAGTCTGTAACTAAACCATGTTCAGCTCTACAATCTCTCATAAGATATTTTGTATCAGAGTGTAAAGTTTTACCCGATCTAAAACCAGGTAATACACTTGCACCTAGATATTGATATATATTTTTTATTTCTACATTATTTAATTGACTACCTTTACGCCAATGTTCCCAATTATTTAAAGCTAATAATAATTTTAAAGGTACAGAATTAGATCCTTTGTGTTGATAATACCAACCACGTAATTCACATAATTCTTTTACATCATCAAGAAAATGATTTGCCGATGATAATACTAACCAGTTACCTTTAGACATATCTACTTGTGTTACGTCAGAATATCTACGTAGTATTCCATGTTCCGTTCTTGGTTTATAATCTTTGTCAAATCTATTTTGTACTTTGTTTATAATTTTTTGTGACAGTTCATGTATAGGTCCACCAGGTATTCGATAAGATTGATCTAATACTTTAATATCATTAACTTCTTCTTTGAGTGCTATGAAGTGATCTACATCAGCTCCAGCCCATTTAAATATAGCTTGATCGTCGTCGCCTGCTATGTAAGTTTTCTCTGCATTATTCCACATTGATCTAACCATTTCCCATTGTATCAAAGATAAATCTTGTGCCTCATCTATAAACAGTGCTTCAAACTTTGGTTTATTTTGTTGTGCAATAAAATCTTCTAATAAATCTGTAAAATCTTTTAGACCTTTTTCTTTTTTGTATCTCTTTAGTTCTTCAGATAATAAATAAAGTGTATCTCTTTCTATATCTAATATGTTTTGTCTAGAGTCATAGTATTCTAATAAGTCCATACGTTTAACTCTAGCTGTATTCATAATGGTTAAATATTCATTGTCTGAATTAAATGTTCCATCGTCTTCAGAATATCTACCTGTTTTAATAGGTATGCCAACTAATTTACCAAAGTCTCTATAATTTTCTGAAGTCATCATTTTTTCTTTAGTCATTCCTAATCTATTAAATGCAAAAGAATGTAATGTTCTAAAATATTCTAAATCTTTTTCTGCATCTAAATTAAATTTTTCAGCAGCTCTTGTTGCTGCTTCTCTTGCAGCTTTTCTAGTAAAAGAAAAGTATCCTATCTGTTTAGGCCTAATACCTTGCTGTATGAATTGATCTACTAAATTCAACAATGTTGTTGTCTTACCTGTTCCTGGTGGTCCTAGTATTATTGTTTTCATTAATAAACTTCCTTATGATATTCAACTTTGGAAACAGAAGCTTCTGCCTGTTTCATAGTTTTAATTTTAATTAATCTTGGTTGTTGTTTTTTAATTCTAACTCTTTCTTCTGATATAAAAGTATCATCTAATCTTTTTATTAAATTACCTGTTTTAATTTTATCCATTTCCCAATTATTCTTTTTAAGAAAGGCATAGAAATCATCCATTCTAAAATATGTAAATTCTTTATTCTCATCTGTAAAAGGTAGTTTATTAAATACATCATCTATTGTTCTTGCCGATTGTCTGTTTGTAGTCCAGTCTTGTAATAATCCTGTTAATTGATTTGTTGGATCTAAAGACTCTAATGGTTCTACTTCTTGTAAATTATTCATCATAGGTTTTAAAAAAAATTGTTTCCAATCTTTTGCTTTTGGTACAGGTACAACTAGATTAGCTTGATCAAGACATGCTAATGCAAATAAAGGTGGACTATATAATTGTTCTGATTTTAATTCGATCCGCGTTCCATCTACATCTAAAAACCATTGTGGTGGATTTGATTTGTATTTAGTAAGATTACCCAGTAATGGCATCTCCTCTTCACCAAAGCCTACACCAAAACGTTTTGTTCTACATAAACCTGATTGACAGATCGCGTTGATAGGTGCGTCTTTACATCTATACTTGTCATAACCTTTACGATTAACTGATTTAATTAATTGTTGAACCTCACTATTACTTAACTTCGGTTCCATATATTTTAAATTAGCTTCTACAATCTTATCTTCCCAACTATCGGGATGTGCTTGTTTATAATAAACTGCAATATTAAATAGTGCATTGTTTCTAGACCCCTCACCAAAACCAGTTGATGCCAACTTGTTTAGACAAGGAGGTCCAGCAGGAAACGCTTCTTCTATTTTTTTCTCTTCGATTTTAATTTTTTCCACCTCTTCCATTCCGCAAGAGTAAAGATCATAGAGCTGATAAAATTCCTCAAGTGTACAAGAGGAGCCAGTATCGTTGATAGCATATCGTAATCCTTTCGTTTCATTATAGTAGGGTAAATTTAAGAAATTACCTGTATCCCCACGTTCTACAAGTATCTCTGTTTGTTTAGGAAATATCTCACTACCTTCATAACCTAAAACTTTTGCAATCTTTTTTAGTGTGTTCTGCATAAGTGCTGCAGAAATAAATTCTTTTGTAAATAAAAATACGTGAGCGCCGCCTGATTTAGAACGACAAACGATTAAGGGGAGATTAAGATTTCGTATGCTTTGAACGAGGCTGCGGTGGTCGAAATTGTAACTGTCAATATCAATACAGCCCCAACGACACGTGTTATCCTCACGAATGGGGATAATCCCGAGAGCCGGACCTTTTCCCTGTAAATGATTCTCCCACAAATCATCGCTAACATTCTTTCTGACAATGAATGCCTTACCTTTTTGTTTGTCACCATTGGCTGCGACATCGCCTTTTTGATATTGTCCATATGCAATTTTTAATCCTTCAAATATATTTTTAAATTTTTCGCTCTTCATTATCATTTCTATTTATTTTGTAAAGGGGGACCTTTCGATCCCCCTCACTACAACTAAAACGGTGTTGCCGCTCCAGTTGATTTCTCTTCCACATCTGCTTTTGTTTGCACGTTACCTTTTGAGACGTTACCAGAAAAGTCTTTTGCATTTAAATACAAAGTCTTATCTTTCTGTCCCATGATTCTGTCCATCGTTACAACCCAACCATACCAAGAACCTTTGTCGTTCTTTTGTAGATTTGATTGAAGATTGTAAACAACCCCATGCATAGGTGGTACAGCAAATCCGCCTTTACCATCGTCAATTTGAACAGACTTCATCATTGAATTCCATTTTTTACTGACGCTCAACTGTGTTGATTTCATAGTAATTAAAGCTGGACTATATCCACCTTGTTTGTTTTCTACCATTACATAGTAATAAGCAGTCTCTTCTAAATAGTTACCGTTTGGTAATCTAATTTTAGAGCCTTCTCTCTTACCTGTTTGTATTACCGGACTTCCTGGTGAGTGAGTTGCTACAGGCGCACCTGGACCATCTCCTCTATCAGACCATTCCGGATAGTCTTTTTTATAGTAGCAAGGAATAATCTTGATACCTTTTTTACCATCGTATAACTCGCTGGTAACTGTATTATAGATCATACCAGGTTTGGCACCCTCTATAAATTTACTATCACCCTCTGTTACTTGTGGTGAAAGTTGTCCCAAGATTCTGATAAACGGTAACGCCATATCTTCTTGCGTCATGTTTTCAAAACCTTTTTGTAGATCATCTCCGAATAACGAAACTGATCCTGTGTTTTTAGCTTTTATTTCATTAGCCATTATACATCCTCCATTTATTTTTTCCGGCTGATTTTTGTTTCGTCCTTAATCCAAAGACTAAAGACATCAGAAGGCATGTCAAGGCCGGCCTTGACACGCTCCTCATATAGAGCTGTTAATGTATTCCACGCCACATCAGATTTCTGCTGCGGAGTAAAACCATTAGCAACCGCAAGGTCCACCAATTGGTTCGCCTTGTTATCTTCTCCTTTACCAAAACTTACAGAAACATTATTTTTAATAATATCTCCTAATCCCTGGTCTCGAAGCCATTGATAGGCACTCTCTCTTCTTAAATCATCTTTAGGAAGAGTAGCCCTAAATCTTTTCTTAACAGAAACTTTACTACCATCTGCTAGTTTAATTTCTGATAATCCCTGTTCTTGAAGAAGTTCTGGAATAATTCTAGAACCAATATCATCAGCTTCAGCTTTTTTAGCTTTTAGCTTTTCTTCTAGTTCTGTTATTTCATCTTCTTTTTCTTTTAACATAACACACTGCTTTGCAATGTCTGTTATCTCAATGTTATCCAACATATCTTTTGTGTCTTCTAACATCATATTTTTTACGTCAGTCATTTTTTTCTCCTTTCTGATACATATCAAACTCTAATGGATAGTATCTATACTCACGTTTATCCCATTTCAACATATTAAATTGTCCGTTAGTAACATCACTAACAATTGCTGATGACAATCCAATAATTACTGGGTCACCCACTGCCAATAAATAATCATCCTTTTTAAAATCTTGCAAATTCTTTTTCATCTTTTGCACATAAGGTGCAGTAGAAAATATTGCCTGATCTCTATTAGGCAAACAAATTACAAGATATCCAAAGTCGGATGCACTTAATATATTTATATTAGGCGGTGGTTGTTGTATCACATAAACAAATTTTTCTTGTGGATTAGTTTTTAATAGTTTTAAAAAACTTTCCAAAGAACTAGGTTTATATAATTCAAATATTTTATTTTTCATTTCTTACTTCTTGACAAAGGATATAAAGATCATTATATCAAAAGTCAAGTAGAAAGAATAAAAAAATTATGGATTATAAATTTAAAACAAAGCCTTACGCGCATCAGTTAGTTGCATTAGAAAAGTCATGGAATAAAAAAGAGTATGGCTATTTTATGGAGATGGGTACAGGTAAATCAAAAGTGTTGGTTGATAATATGTCAATGCTTTATGACAAGGGTAAAATAGATGGTGCGCTAATTGTCGCACCTAAAGGTGTTTATACTAATTGGTTATCGCAAGAAATACCTACACATTTAGTTAGGCATGTTAAACCTAAAATGGTACTATGGACAGCAACAACATCCAAAGCAAAGGATAAAGAGTATCAACAACTATTTAAACCTGATTTAGACCTTCACATCCTTATAATGAATGTTGAAGCATTTAGTACAAAGAAAGGTGTAGAGTTTGCTTACAAATTTTTAAGAACTCATAAAACACTTATGACTATTGATGAGTCTACAACTATAAAAAATCCATCAGCCAAAAGAACAAAATCTATTTTAATGTTAGGTAAACATGCTAAATATAGAAGAATACTTACAGGTTCTCCTGTTACTAAAAGTCCTTTAGATTTATATAGTCAATGTGCTTTTCTTAATGAAAATTTATTAGATCATGGTTCTTATTATGCTTTTAGAAATAGATATGCTCGTATGGTGGATAGAAATTTTGGTGGTCGAAGAGTACAAATTGTTGCTAGTTATCAAAGACTAGATGAATTGGAGGATATATTGAAAGCATTTTCATACCGTGTACAAAAAGTAGATTGTTTAGATTTACCTAAAAAGATTTTTATAAACAGAACTGTAGAGTTAACTAAAGAACAAAACGAAGCCTATGCTACTATGAAATCCGCGGCCCTCGCTCAACTCAAAGGTAAGATGGCTACAGCTCCGCATGTATTAACACAGCTCATGAGATTACATCAGATTACTTGTGGTCATTTAAAATCTGATGATGGTCAAATTACAAATTTTAAACATAATCGTATTGAAGAACTAATAGATGTTATTGATGAGATGGAAGGTAAAGTTATTATCTGGGCTAATTATGTTCACGATATAGAGCAGATAACAAAAGAATTAGAAAAAGAATATGGTGAGGGTTGTGTAGTTCAATACTATGGAAAAGTATCATCAGAGGATAGACAAACCGCTATCAAAGAATTTCAAGATCCTAACTCAAATGTAAAATACTTTATTGGTAATACACAGACGGGTGGTTATGGTATTACACTTACTGCAGCTAGTAATGTTATTTATTATTCTAATAGTTATGATCTAGAAAAAAGATTACAATCAGAAGATAGAGCACATAGAATAGGTCAGCATAAGCCAGTAACATATGTGGATCTCATAGCAGAAAAAACTGTTGATGAAAAGATTATAAAAGCTTTAAGAAAAAAAATTAATATTGCATCTACGATTATGGGTGATACAGTCCAAGACTGGATATGAAACCTATAATTATAACTTTACTTTATCTTACTTTTGGTAATGAAATTAAGATGGAAACTTTTGAAATCAATACAACTTGTGATGGTTGGTTTCATACAAACGTGGCACAAATAGAGAATAAAAAGAAAACATTGTTTTCTGGCAGAACCTATCATATGTATAAAGATAAAAAAGTTATTGGTTATATATGTGCAGACGAACCACCACAATAATTAGAGATCAACTAATCCTGTTTCTCTATTAAGATATTTATATTCTATTTTGTGTATATCAAAATCATTCATTAATTTTTTACAAATATCTGTGTGATCAAACTCTCCGCAAGAGTAGACATCCATTTGCATTAATGCAGGTTTAGGTTCATCCCAAATGTGCATTGCTATGTGTGATGTTTCTATAATTGCAACAGCTGTAATACCTCTATTACCAGGCATATTACAATACTTAACATAAGGACCCATAAACACTTTCATGTTTATAGATTCTATAAAACCCATCATCCATTCTTTTAATTGTTCTTCGTCTGTTGGTGGTCGACTAGCTTCGGCGCGAATAATAAGATGCTTATGCACCAGAAGACTATTTTTCATTGCTAGATATTTTCGTATTGAGTCTTACCAGCATCATTACGAAATGCTCGTAGCTTTTGTTTACGATTACCATCTTTGTTATATGATATGTGCAACCATCCGGACTCCGGTGTGCCAGTATAAAATTCTAAAATTGCTTGGTCAAAGTCTAGGTTATTTGTAGCCCATTCAAATAATTCTTTGTTATCTATAGAGTGACATTCGAAGTCTGCCGCCTGGCCTTTAGCATGTTGACTGGTGCTTACGCTGCCGATTGCCTGACAAAGCGCCTGTGAACGATAGCCTGATGATACACTTACAACGCCCCACTCATCTCTGATGGGTTGTAAAATATTTTCACAAAGTAACTTTAAATTTTCTATGTGTTCATCTGTTGGTGTATTATCAATACCCTTACGCTCCGCTGTCTGTGATTTAGTGAGCTCTCTTAAACTGAAGTTAGAACTTAATTTCATGTAAATACCTTATCTAATATAAAGATGACTGCTGTTCCCGCAACAGTTAAAAGAACCCAATAGAACTTGTCTATCTTACCGCCCAATTTTTCTACATCTTCATGTACGTGGGATAAATTCTTTTTGACTCCTGATATGTGACCATACAGGGATAAAATATGTTCTCTTGTTGTTTTAGGTTTCATACTCATTAAACAGTTCCTCTATTTTTTTGTGCTTGTTTTTGAAGATAAGCTTGACCTAATTTATCATCAGGATTCAAACTAGCAAATGTTTGTTCTTGTGTCACTATATTTGGAATACCTGTATTTTGACTTCCTATAAAAGATGGTGCAGAAATTACAGTATTGGGTAAAGTTCCTTGAGATATTGGACCTAAATTTATCTCTGGTAAACTTTCAAACGGATTTTCTATATCTGGAAATAAATCTCCTGCTAAAGGTGTAGTTTCTAAAACTTCTTCAATCCTGTCTAAAACATCTCTGGCTGCCTCATAAGGATTTATTATTCCTAATTGTTGTGCTTGTATTTCAAATATATCTCTTACATCTCTAGATATATTTAAGGGTCTAAACTCACCATTTGAAATGGACTGGTAAGATTTGTTTTCTCCTCTTTTTCTCATCCTTTCTTGTATTGATTCACGACCCATTCCTAATGTTTCTGCAGCTTCTATGTCTTTGTATAGTTCTCGGTTTACATTATATAATGATCTATTAGCATTTATATAAGCATCGACAACATCTGATGGAGTAACAGGTCCTCCTTTTAAAACATTAGCTGTAAACAAAGTTCTTGAGTCTCTAATACCTTTTTTATAATCAGTTATTTTGTAATTAAAAGATTTTGCAGGATCAATTTTAATTTTACGCATACCAATAATTCCTGCTGCTTCATTTCCAAAATCATATTCTTCTCCTCTTTTATTATATCTGCCTGTGCTATCTATAGGAAACATTGACATACCTAATCTTTCTAACTGTTTCCAGTTAAGAGGTGCTTGTGCTTCAATTAAATGTGATATACCTTTATACATTTTATCACCCAATGAATCTCGAGGATTCCATATTCTTCTTCCTGAAGAATCAACACCTCCTCTTCCTAAAATAGGAGAAACATCTTGTAAAGCCTCTGTCCAAATAGATTCACTTATAAAAGGTTCTCCTAGTTCTTTTGTAGATTCAATAATACCTAAAACAAAATCATCTATTAACCCATCCTCATCAGCTCTTCCTTCATTAACTGCATTTATTATGGTTTGTATTGGTCTTGTAATTGTATCGTAAGCGTTAAGATGAGAAAAATCTATATATTCTAAATTTCCGTCTTCATCTTTAAATGGAACAAGAACAGAATTTTTAGACCATTCTGGAACATATCTTCTCATAGCTTCAATTTCATCTTTATTCACATCATACAATGACTGCATAGCAGCAACAGTTCCATAAGGAATAGCTGTGGTAGTAACAGTTAAACCAGCTAATCTTTGTAAACCTCTAGCTCTTAAAGGTCTCACTGTTTTTCCATTAATGATAGTCTTATAATTTATTTCTTTTAAAGCAGTATCTACAATATTAGCACTTGTTCTAATTATTTCTGCAGGAAACGCTACGAAATTTCCAACAGGAAGTTGTCTTAAACCTTTTATAAAGTCAGAAACAAAAGCATAGTTAGGTACATTATTTTTTACTAAATCTGCAGCGCTCCTTTTTAAATATTCATCATTAAATATTTGTTTTACTCCATTGGGATCTACAAATTCTTGTCCCAAAGAAAGACCGGAATTTTTATAAGCATTACTTAATCTTGATTTTTCTCCAAGAAAAGTAAATATTTTCCAAAAATCATCTTCAGCTGTGTATGCATCTTGAGCAAATTTTTTAGCCTTACTTAATTTTGTAAGCAATCTATTTAAACCCCAGTCACTATTCATTTTATTTAATGAACTACCAAAATCAACATCTTCCAATAACTTTCTTAAATCTCCAATTTGAACTTGAGAATTAACTACTCCTAATTCTAATAATTCTTCATAAAATTCATTTGATTTTCTAGTTCCTGGACCTAAAACCTGTAAAGCATTCCAAGCAGCTTTTACATCTTGTGTATTACCAAAAGGTATAATTCCATTAGCTGCTGCAAACGCAGTGGCACTAATAAAGTTTCTAGCGTGAGTAAAAGGTGCTAATATAGTTTTAGCCATTTGAGACATACCTTTAGGATATAAAATAAGATTATTATAAAGTTGTCTTGGTAAACTTTTTCCTGACTCTTGAGTTTTCATAAAAGATTCAGCATAGTCTTTCAACGCCCATTTACCTGCTATAGGATTTAAAATTTGATTAACAACTTCTTCACTTGCTTTGTTTTGAATTTTTTTAGTTTCATCAATATCTTTTAAAAAACCTTTACTATCAACAAACCTGTCTAATTTAATATTTTCTGGAGCTCCTTTTCCAATATTAGCAAAATCTTCAGCGGTTCCTCCAGCATATTTTTGTGCTTCTCCAAGATTATTATATAAAAAAGGTATTCTAGGCTCTGCTCCAACTCTTCCACCTTCTACCCATTTGTCGTAATTTCTTTTTAAAACATTATTTTTTTTAATTAAGTTATCAAAAAATTGATTGCTTCTTACTTGAGCAGACAAATTGTTAACTCCTTCCAAAATTGTAGCCATAGGATTTTTAGATTTTCCTAATAACTTTTCTACAATAGGTCTTGCATATCCTGTTAAATCAGCCATATTATATATAGAACTTTTCTTTCTAAATAAATTATCTTGAGTTACTGTATTTTCAACAGACTTAACCATAAAATCAGGAATTGTTTTAAACCTAACTTGACCAGGTGCACCCTTGCCTAATAAAAACCCTTTGGGCAAAGAAGCTCCCTTCCATACTTCATAAACAAATTGATCTGCTAGTTCATCAGAAAGAGTTAAACCTTTTCTTTTAGCTTCTCCAATAAATTCTTCTTTAGCTTCTTTTATTACTTGTTTTGTTGGTCTATAATTTTCAGCAACATCAAAAGATCCTTTATTTATTTTAAAAACATTATATCCTCTATCCAAAACGTCATTAACATATTTTGGTAATATTTCTTCAAATGTTTTTAAAGCTTCTGGATTAAATCTTCTACCCATTCCTGTAAATAATTCTGCAAATTTTGATCTGCCTTGTGTAAATCTGTTTAATAAATCTTCTACATCTTTAGGATTAGCTTTATATTTTTCTATTAATTTTTTTCTTAAAGATTCTACTTTTTTAGAATCCATAGGATCCATTGTAATATTATATAATTGATTACCTGTTTTAAATTCAGAAGTAGTGCCAGGTCTTCCAGTTTTAGGATCTATTGCAAATTCATCAACAGTAGAAAATATAGGTTTTAATTTTCCATTAGAAGCTGAACCTGACATAAAAACTTCATTCATTTCTTCTAATAATTTATTTCTATCGGTAGGTTTAGCTTTGTCCAAACCAGTTTTTCTATAGCCTTTAACAATTCTATCTGTAATTTTATCTATTTCTCTCATTTGAGTTTCAGCAAACAAAGTATCAGCAGATTCTTTTCCTGTTTTTTCCATTTTAATATCAAAACCTTCTTGAGGATCTAAACCTCTAGATCTAAACCAACTTCCTAATCTTTCTAAACCTTTGTTAACTGATTTTTCAAAATCCGTTTTTCCTGTAATGGCTTTATTTGTTCCTGCTGATTTTCTTAATTTAGAACCAGCCTTAAAAGCAGCACCAAAAGCTCCTGTAAAAGCTGCACCTTCAATACCAAACTTTAATCTGTTTAATAATTCAGTTCCTGGACTTTCTATATCTCTTTCTATTTCTGTTGGTCCTCCTAAAAAATCTCCAAAAGTTCCTGCCTCTTCGACATCACCTACAAAAACTCCTTCTGCTAAACCACCTGCTACAGCTCCTTGACCAAACCTTCTTACCTTTTCTCCTGTAGATAAATATTTTCCTGCTTTTCTAGCAGTCAAAGCTGCTTTAGTTAAACCACTACCCGCTTTAAATGCAAGACCTCCTGGTATACCAATATTAACCATAAGCTCTGTGATTTTTCCAGCAGTTGTTGCCTCTGCTGCTTCATCAAATGGATTAATATCATCAAAGAATTGTTCTACAGCTTCTGCTCTATCTTTATCTACACCTAAATCTAATAATGTAGCTCCTAAAGTTGCTGCCCCTTCAAATATTTTTATGACACCCGATGGTATTGCGGCAGCTATTGAAGTTAAAACATTTACGTCAGAAGTTTTATTGTCTGCTTTATTGATGCCTTGAATTCCTAATTCTCCAAGAGTAGCCATAAACCTCCTTTAATTAAATTGGATATTGTCTGGATAAGTCTTTTACTCCACCAGTTTCATCTTTTAATATAATTTTTCTACCATCTTTTGCAATTACTATATTGAATCCAACAGTTAATTCTTCAGGTTTTATTTCTGAAATAGGTTTTTTAGGAGAAGTTACAACATTAGGATTAATTCCTGTAGTTTCAAATAAAGTTTCTTTAATAACTCTTGAAGAAGAAATACCTTCATTACCTCTATATCTATCAGAAACTTTTTTTAAATCTGAAAGCCAATTTGCAGCACCACCTTTTAAAGTGCCGGCTTCCATTGTCTTTTTAATTTTGTAATCAATTTGTCCTAGTATTCTATCCATACTTTCTTTAGATCTTTTTCCTGCAATGTAATCATTGATAGCTAAAATAGCTGCTTGTTGGTCTACTTTAGGTTCAGCACTCTTAACATCTACTGCTCTTTTTAAGGCTCCTCTAAACCCTTCACCTTCTAAAAATCCTTTTGATAATTCACCCAATACATCTTCGCCATATCTTCTTCTCATTTTTTGAGTTCCTAACAATTCAGCAAAAAGTTTTTTATTATCTTCTACCATTTGTTTTGCACTAACTTCAGGCTCTTCTGTTTTTTTTGGATCCTCTGTTCCTTCTTTAGCTGATTTTATTAATGTATCAATTACATTTCCTATTTCACCTTTTTTAGTTTCACCTGGTAATCCATCACCAGCTACTGTATCAATATCATCTACTGGTAAACCTGTTTTAGGATCTAATCCTTTGTCTTTATAAAATTTATCTTTACCACCTTGAGGGAAAAATCCTGGTGCAACACCTATTTTATTACCTTCATCTATATATTCTTGAGCTGCTTCCATATCTTCACCTGTTTCTGTTTCATCAAAAGCATAATTAGGTCCACTCATTTCTTTTAATCTTTTATATCCTTCAGGTGTGTATGTAGATTTTGCATAGAAGTCTGTTC
>Ga0208767_1002114_pt1 | contig 15295 bp, 24 predicted proteins | sample VirMetDEL_Mar_21_FD_184514 | JGI IMG/M metagenome (GOLD analysis project Ga0208767, IMG submission 184514) | Aqueous microbial communities from the Delaware River and Bay under freshwater to marine salinity gradient to study organic matter... | ecosystem: Environmental > Aquatic > Marine >... | reverse complement strand
GGCGGAGTACGACAGCCTAAACGAGAAGGCCAAGAAGGCGCACCTCGACAAGATGGCCTCGATCGACGCCTATGCTCATGGCTCGACCATGCAGAAAACAGACAAATTCCTCGGCGATATGGCGACCGCGCTCGGCACCGGCAACAACAAGATGCTAGAGATCAGCAAGAAGTTTGGAGCAGCGCAGGCGCTAATCTCAGCTTGGCAAGGTGCAGCCGAGGCGCTCAAGAAGCCGTGGCCGCTGAACCTCACCGCCTTCGCACAGGTGCTCGGGCAGGGTATGGCTGCGGTGGCAGCGATCAAGGGCGTGAACGCAGGCGGGACGACCTCGGGCACAGCAGACGGCGGCGGAGACGTAGCGGCTGCCGAGCCTGCGTCGATCGCACAACAGCGATCACTGACGCTGATCGGCGACCGCTTCAACAGACAGCAGGCGGTTTCGATCGCCGAGTTCATGAACGAGGGCACGGACGACGGCCTCGTGATAAGAGGGGCACGCTAATGACGATCGCATTCGAGGCGGGCTATGTTCTACCGGGCGGCGACCTGCCCCTCAATCACGCTCGCATCCTGCACGCGGGAAACCAGTTCAGGATCAAGACGGTCACCGCCTCGGCGGAGGTGGCGGACCATCCCGGCAGCGCAGCCAACATCGGCGACACGGTGGACCGGTGGCGTCCATACGCTAACGAAGCGACAAACCCGACGGACTTCTCAACAAGCTGGACAGATGCCGGAGGGACAGTCGGAGCGGACGGTCAGACCTTCACAGAAGACACGGCAAACACAACCCATAATATATTGCAGGCGTACACCTTCACGGCGGTTGAGCATGTAATGGCTTTCCGGGTGGAGCGGCAAACGATGCCAGAGGTGCGCTTAGTGGCAACGGACGGAACCACATTCTTCTCCTGTTTCTTTGATTTACGAGACGGAACAATCGGCACCGCTTCAAATTGCACCGGTAAGCTGTTTTACGAGGGTAAAGACATCTACTACCTCGCCATTTACTTTACGCCTGCGGCGGGGACGGGGAACATTCAGATCAGGGGGGCGAACGGGTCAGGGGTAGAGCCATATCTCGGCACAGGTCTCACCATAAAAGTGCTTGAGGCGATGGTTCATGTCAGTAACTCCGCGCTGCGTTACGATACGTTCACAGCGGAGCCCGGGGACGTGTTCTGTATTGCAGCGCACAACTTAGGTTCTAGGCAGGCAAACCTAGTTTTTCAGCACGATAGCAACAACGACGACACATGGACGAACCTGTCTGCTACGATCACCCCGACAGACGACAGCCCGATCATGTTTATTCATGAAGGCGTTACGTCTTCGCGGTGGAGGATACTTGTCGCCAAGGCCGGTCTCCCAGAGATAGGTGTGATGCGGATCGGCGCGGCCTTGCAGATGGAGCGGCCTTTCTATGGCGGTTTCGGGCCTACGCGCATGGCACGGCAAACCGAGGTCACCGGGAACATCAGCGGCTCGGGGGAGCTGTTAGGTCGATCCCGTCGGCGCACGATCCTGAAGTCGTCCTATTCGTGGGCAAACCTGTCTTACGATTGGGTGCGGACAAACCTCGACACACCGACCGGGCTTATTCAATCGGCGGAGATCGACCCGCTCTTCGTCGCGTGGCGGTCGAGCGTGACGCAAGACGTCGACTATGTCATGCGGGCCTCGGCGCAGCCTCCGACAAACACCGGACAGCGCGACCTGATGACCTTTAGCATGTCCGGGGAGGTTCACTCGTATGAGTAATATGGACCGCGAGCCGGTCGAGCTGATCGAGCTGATCCTTCCCCGGTGCATTAACACCTACGGCTCTGGGCTCTGCACGGCTTCAGGTTCTGGAGACGGCAAGTGCTACAACACAAGGGCAACCTGCCAAGACGTCACGAACTACCGGGACACGCCAGACCGGCACCTCACGCCCGATCTTGTCCTCGGGGATGGAGACGCTCCAACACCGACAAGGACGGCTGATCTCTTTGCAGGGTTCGAGGTTCGGTTCGGCACGACAGCGACCGGGACGATCTGGCAACAGGGCGGCACCACAGACAGCGCATGGCTCGGCATCACAAGCGGCAATCTGGTATTCAGAGCGGGCGACGACACGATCTCCAGCGGTGCCGCGCTTGGGCGGGTCGCGGTAGACGCTACGCAGTTCGAGGGGCAGTCGATCTATCTCTACGTCGAGATCGACTTCGCCGCGTCAAGCACAACAGAGATCAATCTGTGGGCCTTCGATCCGGTGGAGCTGACGAACACCCTCCTCGGGACCGACACCTTCACGGCATCAACCGAATGGGCCGACAGTGTTGCCGGGGTCATCGGGTCGACAGCAGGGGCACCGACCGGAGAAGACGGCGGGACATGGAATGGCGGGATCACGATAGCCCGGTTCTACGACAGCACGGCAGCGCCGACGGTGATGCTCGACGAGTACAATCAAAGCCTTTGGATCGGTCGCGGTGACAAGGGCGAGCCGATAGACGAGCAATACATTCTCCCTTGCTTGTCCGACATTGGCTCGGTCGGGACACGGATCAACCTTGCCGGATCAGACGACAACTACGAACCGCTCGGTCGGAGATCGTGGCTTAGTTTTCAGTGCGCAGACTTTGCGCACTCCGACATCACGCAAGACCCCTATCTCACAGACCGGGAGAGCGACCCGCGCACGAAGTCGACGTTCTGGCGAAAGTGGCTGCAACGGCAAAAGTTCGGCAAGGTCGGCGCACTCGTTCGGGTGTATGACGGATACGCCGACCAGATGATCGCCGACTACTCGACCCGCACCTACATTCTCGACAAGGTCAACTTCAACGCCGACGGCGCGTCGTTCTCCTGCCGGGACGTGTTGACGCGCACCGAGTTCCTCAAGGCGCAAGTTCCTGTCCCGAGCTCCGGCATCCTTCTCCTTGATCTGACGGACGTCGCAACGGCTTTTTCTCTGGTCGGAGACGTAACCGAGGACTATCCGGCAAGCGGCACCGTGAGGATCAACGACGAGATCATCACCTACTCGGCTCGGGCTGTCTCAGGGAACGACACAGACTTCACAGTCGCAGCCGGGGGAAGAGGCACAGACGGATCGACAGCCGACGAGCACGAGAGCGGCGACCTTGTGCAGCTCTGCCGACGCTACACAGACGCCACAGTCTCCGAGGTCTTGACCGAGTTCCTGTGCGATGACGCGAAGATCGAAGGGCAGCTCGTGAACCTTGCCGGGATCGAGAGCGAGGACGCGGCCTATCTCAACGCCTACCAGTTAACGACGCTCCTCACGGAGCCTTTTGCGGTCAGTGATCTGATCGGACGCATGTCGCAGGAGTGCGGTTTCTACATTTGGTGGGACGAGCGAACGCAGAGAATTGAGCTGCAAGCGATCAGGGCTGTCGGGTTCAACGAGCTGGACACGCTATGGACGCACGAAGACAATATCGTCGCGGATAGCTTCAAGGTTATGGAACGGCCAAAGCAGCGGCTGAACATCATCAACTTCTACTACAACCCGATTGATTGGTCGGGCGAGCTACAGAAGGCGACGAACTTCACCAACGGCTTGAAGGTGGTCAACGGAACGACCAGCTTGCCGGAGCAGTACGGCAACCTCTTACAGACGAGAGACATCTTTTCGATCTTCCTCACGACCGAAGCAGAGGCGAACCAAACGTCGTCAAGGCTGGCGATCAGATACGCAGACGTGCCTCAAGAGTGCGAGGTCTATGTCGACGCCAAAGACAGAGCGACGTGGGTCGGCGACATCGTGCAAATATCAACGCCCATGATCGTCAACAGCAACGGCGACCGGGTCGTGAGGCGGTGGCTGGTGATCGAGGCCGAGGAAGTAGACCCCGGCCACTTGGCTCGCTATGTTTGCACCGACATCACGCTCGACGGCTCGATCTACCTAATCACAGAGAACGGCATCGGGAACTACACGGCAGCGCTACTCGCAGAGGGCAACGCCTTTATCACAGATGCGTTTGGGCTTAACTCAGACGGAACAGCGGGGGCGACGATAGCATAAAATGGCCGTAGCATGGACAGACATCACGAACGGGCAGGTCGCAGCGGGCGCACCTGTAACAACGGCGCTTATGACCGCCTTGAGGGACAACCCCGAAGGGATAGCACAGCGAGCCTCTGGCGCTCCTAAAATCTTTGGCGTCCCCTACGACGTTCAAGAGTTCACGGCGTCCGGTACATGGACGAAACCGAGCAACGCCGAGACAGGCGACCGGGCGATCGTTTACGCCGTCGGCGGCGGCGGGGGTGGCGGCAGTGGCAACACCAACAAATCAGGGGCCGGAGGCGGTGGCGGTATGCGCTACGAGTTCGACGACATAGACGACCTCGCGTCAACCGAGACAATCACCATTGGATCAGGTGGTAGTGCAAACAATGATGGGGGCGATACCACTTTTAGCGGTACAGCCTCGACGCGGGTACGTGGCTTCGGCGGGAACAGGGGAACGGCAGCCAGCGCTGCGGTCGCTATAGCCGGGGGGAGTGGCGGGGCAGTAGGTGCCCCTTTATTGATAAGTACCTCCAACCCAACGTCTAGGGAACTACAGGACAGCGGCGGCTTGAATGGTGGGTACGGGGGAGGAGTTAGTAACACTCAAGTTGGGCAACCCGGCACAGAATCTGTCTACGGCGGCGGAGGGGGAGGCGCAGAAGGGATCGCAGGCTCCCGGTGGCCCGGTGGCCCATCAGGCTTTGCTGGAGCCGGTGGCGACGGTGAAGGCACAGCTACAGGCTACTTTCCCGGCGGAGGTGGCGGCGGAAATGGCGGCACCGGCGGAGCTGGCAGGGTCACAGTTTACTGCTACCGGAGGGATACCTAATGGCTATTGAGACACCACGCTTCGAGAGGGGCGTCCTTGTCGACTTCGAGGGCTACTTCATTGCGGCCTATCAATGGCTGGAGGGAACACCTGCCCCTGTGTTTAACAAGCCGCAGAAGGGCAGCCCCCTCACACCTGAGCAGATCGTCACCTTTCTGCGTACACCCGAGGCCCTAGCGGTGCCCTCGAACAAGGCCAGATGGAACGGCATCGGATGGGACTTGCCAGATATTCCGCTTTGGGTGGTCAATGATCGGGGGGCGATCACAAGCAAAAACAAGTATTGGCTCGACCGCCTTCCCCCATTGCCAGAGGGCCGGAGCTACGTTGATGTGGCTCCTCCGGTGGACATAGCACGGCGGCCAATATGGGACGGCAGCGCATGGGTTTTCCCGACACGGGTCGCGCTCGTCACCCCTGAAGGTGTGGTCGATAACGTAGTGCTTGAGAACCCTAGAGCAGACCAGCCAAACGTCGAGACGCCTCCCGGATGGGAGCGCTTCGACGATCTGCCAAACGGGAACCCCTTCCCAACACTGCCAGACGGCTCGGAGATCGGTCCGGGGGCTATTCGCGGACCCGGCGGAGATTGGGAGAGACCGGGACCGCCTGTCGATCCGGGCCCTCCTGAATGACGCGACCGCTAACAGATGAAGAGGTGGAGATGATCCGCCGAGTGCTTGAGCAAGAAGCGCGGCGGGCGTGGCTGGCGGGGTCTATTCGGGCATCGGCGTCTTGGGTTGTCATAACCTTGGGGGCGATCGCCATTGGCTACGAAAGCGTGGTCAAGGCGCTGCGTGCGCTGGTAGGTGGTCAATGATTGATTTTGTGCGCAAGTTCGACGACTTTGCCTTCCACCTAGCGGCGGCATTCGTGATCCTGATTGGGTCCACCTTCCTGTATTCGCTCGTTGAAGGCTACGTTGATCCGGTCATGGCACCGCTGGAAATTAGTAACATTCGCCGAGGACCGTCCGAGTTTGACGTTACTTTCGACGGGAAGGCGGTGAAGCTGCGGGGAGATTGCGAGTGGATTGAAAGCCGTTGGTACATCGGGCAGCGTTGGGAGCGTAGCCAACGGACGAAGTGGAACTTTACAAGCAGGCCGCAAATCCGCAAGGGCGGTTTGCTTGTCTGGAAGGACCAGATCGCGGCAATGTCACCGCAAGAACTTGTGCAGAACTCGCACGTTTCGACGGTGCACGATTGCCCTTGGAGAATTTGGCATGTGGTCACGCCTTTTTATGACAGTGATCCAGATGCAGAGATGCCGCAGCTTGGGCCTCCTGTCGTCGACAGGCTGGAGCGAGAGCTTCGATCACTGCGAAAAGAAGTGGAGGCTCTAAAGTGAACGATTACACAAAATATCTTCCCTTGATGCTGATCGCGGCGGGTCTGGTTGCCTCTGGCACTACTGCGCAAGTGCAGATCGGGAACCACGGTGACACGCTTTTAGACTTGAGCGAGAGTATCGACGAGGCCGAAGAGGACGTCGAGCAAATTCAGCGGTTGCTGATCGAGCGTCAAGGGGCTCAACGTCTGGACATTCTGAGGATCGAAACAGAACAGCGGTCCCAAGGGGAGAGCCTCGACCAGATACTGCGTCTTCTACAGCAGCAAACCGGGAACTAGGGACATGGCTCACAGCAACTTCGGGCCGGTGCTCGAACAGATATACAAGCACGAGGGCGGCTTCGTTGACCATCCCAGAGACCCGGGAGGGGCGACGAACCTCGGGATAACCAAGCGCACGCTTGAGGCTTACCTCGGGCGCACGGTGTCGATCGACGAGGTGCGCAACCTCGACCGGGCTGTCGCCGACGAGATTTACAAGAAGAGCTACTGGGCAGCGGTGCAGGGCGATCAGCTTCCATATGGTTTTGACTTGGTCGCGATGGACGGCGGCGTGAACAGCGGGCCGAGCCGGGGCGCGAAGTGGCTACAAAGGGGCGTCGGGGTTCGAGCCGACGGCAAGATCGGAGGCCAGACGATCGAGGCTGCCCGAGCTGCCGACAGCACAGGCATCGAGCTCGCGTGTGGCGCTCGCATGGGCTTCCTTAGAGGTCTTCGGCACTGGGACGCCTTCGGGCGCGGGTGGAGCCGCAGGGTCGCCTCTGTGGAGGCGGTGGGGGTGCGCATGTGGCTCGGGGCATATAGCACCACAGCGAGCACGAAAGACGCTCTCAGGGACGCAGCCAACCGGGCACCGACACAAGCACAGGACGAGAGGCGCTCAGGCGCTACACAGGCAAGCACGACCGGGGTCGGTGGTGCGGGCGGGGTAACGGTGGCAGACATGCCACTCGCGGCGATCGTGGGCGTGCTCTCCGTCCTCACGATCGTCGCTGCCCTTTTATACATCCGGGCCGAACGTCGTGCCCGGTATCACGAGGACCGGCGAGAAGCCTACGCCTCACAACTGGAGGCCGTCACATGATGAAAGGCTATAGAACAGTCGCATTCAACTTGGTGAGCGCTATCGTCCCGCTGATCTCAATCACAGAATGGCGCGAGGTTATCCCAGACACCTATCTGCCGTGGTGGTTGCTGTTCATTGCGTTGGGTAACGTCTACCTTCGGACAATCACCACGACGCCGATCGGGCGCAAGTGTTAGCCTTTATCGCCAAGTTCCTTGGCGGCGGTGTAATCGACCGCGTCCTCGATACCGTCGACAAGCGGATCGAGACAGACCAGAACCGGGACAAGATCAAAGGCGACCTCCTGATCGCTCACACGGCGCACAGGGGCGATTGGATGCGCTCGGGTGGCTTCGTGTTGATGCTCCTCTTCTCGGTGCCTCTGGCGACATGGTTCGGGGCCGTGGTGATCTACTCAATCCTCTGGTGCGCAGATTGCGCCTACCCGCAAGGCTGGACGATCGCCGCGCTACCGGCTCCGCTCGATCAGTGGGCCGGTGGGATCATCGTCTCAATCTTCGGCGTTGTCGGGCTCGACCGCTTCAGCAGATAAAAAGAGACCCGGCACAAAGGCCGGGTCAAGGTGCGCTCCGAGACGACATATAAACTCGGCAGCGTAGGCAGTGAGAGTAGAGCTCGCAGTAGAGACTAGCGTCGGCTATTCGTCAAGCACGGCGGCACCGGCTTTGATCGCAGACAAACCGCACACCATTGTCACGAAGAGCGTCTGAGCTGCGAACGGTGTCAGATCGAGGACGGTGTGCTGTCCCGGTTCGATCTTCGTCAGCGTGTGCGCGAGCTCCTCCATCAGCTCAAATTCCTCTGAGTTCATCGTCACCGGGCCAGCCGTGAGATCACTCAGTCGCATTTTGCTCGACCATCTCCCGGGCCAGCTCCTTGAGCTCGGCCTTCTTGTCCTTCGGAACATACATACAGACGCGAGTGAGACCCTTCTCCTTTTGTCGGAGATCATAAGCTCGCTGTATCTCAACTTGTGGCTTGACCATCTGGTCGACCCTCCTTCTTTGCGTCGATCACCATGCACGCCGTTCTAGCATACCCGGCGACATCTATCCAACTGTCGACGTGATCGGGTGTCTCGATCAGTCGGCAGAGCTTGACGGCGATCATCTCCATCGCGTGCCGAATGGCAGGATCAGGGCAGTCGGACAGGATCGCCTTGATCGCCGCGACACGAGAGAAGTCGACGAACGGGTGACCGTAGATTGCGCCACGCTTTTGCGTGATGTCACCGGCGTCGTCGAAGGCTGCGGTCGCCGACCCCTTGTTAGGTGTTCTCACGAAGTTCGGCTTGTCTGTCATGACTTGATCTCCCTGAGTGCTTCAATGATGGCGATCCTCAGCGTCTTGAGGCTGCCGTCTCGCTTGTGTTCGAGCTCGACGAGCGCGTCGTGCAGGTCGTGCGGGCGGCTCAGAGCGACGTCAAGCCGCTCTGCCAGTAGCTCCGCGATCATCTGCTCAACTTCACGGCGGCGATCAGGACGCCGATCGGTCCCAATAGGAAGCCGAGCAAGGCAGCCATGCCTCTGTTTTCGTCGCTTGCCAAAGCCATAGCAAGACCTGCACAGATTAGCCAAATAATGATAAACAGTTCCATAGTGGTCTCTCCTTAGTTGATGAAGTTCTGAGCGATGATGACGCCCAGAGCGAGGCCGAGGGCGAAGTAGCTCGCGGCTAGGATTAAGGCGGTGGTTTTGGTCATGGTGGTCTCCCTTACTTCTTGGCGCACTCGGGGCCGATCCCCGAGCTGATGCTCTCTGGTGTCGTGAGCTTACGGCCACAACGGCAGCACTTGCCCTCGTGGTAGACAATGGCGTCGGCTGGCATATCGCCCCAATAGGCCGCGTCGAGGACGTAGGCGAACCCCTTGAACCGGACGTCGGTCGGCTTGCCCTTCTTGCCTGCGAGAAGCAGGCTCTGGCCTCGTTGGCTCGACCCGTAGGGCCGCTTGATGAACCCGAGATATTCGAAGTCGCTCGTGTTATCGGGGCCGGTCATGGCCGACAGAAAGAACATGGTCTCGCTGTCCTTGGCCTTCGCGACTTTGTAGGTGTAGCGCTTGCCGGTGCGACCAGAGACGAGCGTGATGGTAGCGTTCCCGGCGAATATGAAGTCGAGGAATTGGTCGCTCGTGACGAGCTGGCCTGCGTTCTGCACTGTTGCTTCGGTCATGTCAGTCTCTCCCGGTGGGTGTGGTGGGGCCGAAGCCCCTAGATCAGTCTGTTTCCCAGTCTGTGATGCGCTCATCTGCATAATCTTCAATCTCAGCAGCCTTGGCGCGATACTTGGCGAGGTATGCGTTGTGATGCTCACAGTATTGGGCGTTGGGGCCAGCTTCTGCGGTGTATTCGTCCAGATGCTGCAAAATGTCGTTGATCTCGTTGATGTACGAGGTGTTGCCCATTTTCGCCATGCGGGTCGCTTGTGGGTAGGTTGTCATGTCAGTCTCTCCGATTGGTTGGCGAGGGGTTCTTCCCCCTCACTCAGTAGATAAGCGCTTATCTTAGGGAGTTCAAGACCTACCCGTCACTTTTCTTTTGGTTCATCCGTCTGACCGCGTGGTAGTTCGTCCAGTATTGGCTGGCCTTGCGCCTCCTGTCCTCCGTCTGGTGCTTTGTCTCCCGGCTGCCGAGCGGCTCGGTGCCCCACGATCGGCGCTTGCTCTCTACCTTTCCGCTGAGAGGCTTCAGGAGCTCCTCTAACGGCACCTCGTCGTCGTCGTGCTTTGTCATACTTCCCGATCCTCAAGGTTGCCCCAATCGCGCCCTGCTCCACCCTCGACCAGTTTGTCGATCGGTGCGCCGGGGAATATGTCGAGATAGCCGTCGACCATGTCTTGCTTCATCAGCCGCAGAGCTCCGTCGGCGTCCTTCGTCCGAGCCTCGTCGATCAGGGCGTCGTGAATAGTCGCCGACATTCTCGTGCCAAGCTGTCGACCTGCCTGTGCCTCACGGTCGAGAGTGGTGTGGTGCCTGATGATCGCCCGGGCCATGATCGCCAGAGCTGCACGCTGCACCGGGTAGTTTGCACATTTAGGGAGCTCGACCTTCTTGCCCATGTAGATCGTCCCACCGTCTGCCATTGGCAGGAAGTTCCCCGAGCGCTCGGCGATCGCCTCCATTTGATGACGCAGGGCGAACGCCTTCGGGTAGCGGGTCGACCATCGCTCAATCATCTCCCGGGCCTCGTTGACCGGCGACCGCATGGTCGAGGCGAGCCCGGTCGGTCCCGAGCCGTAGATGATCCCGAACGATATGCCCTTCGCAGCCGATCGGAGCTCGTAATCCTCGGGGATCGTCTTGTCGATCTGACGACCGGCGCGAAGCGAGGCGACCTCCCCGTGCACGTCCCCGGTGATGCAGTCATGCAGAAGAGTATCGTCCTCGGTCAGCAGGGCGAGAACGCGAAGCTCGATCCCGGAATAGTCGAGGCTAACGAGGAGCTTGCCGGGTGGCGCTATGAAAGACTGTCGCACGCTGGTGAACTCACCGAGGAGCTCCCTGTCTCTGGGAAGCTGTTGAGCGTTGGGGCGGCTCGATGAGAACCGTCCGGTCACGGCGCGGGCGATATTATAGGAGGGCCTGATCCTGCCGTCGTCGCTGTTCTCTGCGAGGTCGATCAGCTTCTTTCCGAAGTTCCGCAAATACTGGTTGATCGTGATCCGCTCGGCGATCGTGATCCACAGGTCGCCGAACATTGGGGCGTCGTTCTCATAGGCAACGACGGACATGGACTTGAGGGCGTCGGTGGTAAACTGGAGCTTGCCGGTCTTCTCTGTCCTCGGCCACAGGGCAAGCCAATCAGCGGGCAGGATACGACCGAAGAAGTCGGACAGTTGGGCTCCGCTGTTCAGGTTCGCGACATTGTCCTCGGTTAACACTGCCCTGATCTGCTCCTCGTACACCGCGAGTTTGCTTTCCCAGATCGAGATAAGCTCGGCGTGGCGTTTCTTATCGAGTAGGAGGCCGGTGCGCTGCATCTCGACCACAGGAGGCACGAGGTCGTCGAACATGGCCTGAGCGTCCCGCACAGAGGCCGGTGCCTTGTCGAGCTCGGCTTGCCAGTAAAGCCATAGCTGCCACGTCACGAGGGCGTCGTCGGCGGCATACTTTAGTTGTTCCTCGGACAGCTCCGGCGCTGCCCAGTTCGAGAGCTGCTGATCTTTGGGGAGCTCGATCTTCATGTCGGTCTTGAGCATCCCGGCGAGCCCGAACTTATCGCCTCCCATTCGAGCGCGTCTGGCGTGAGCGACGTCGATCACCTTCACCTGCGGCTCGTCGCAGTATTCAAACCATTGATACTCAAACCCGGCGTTGAAGGCGACCCAAGTCGCCCCTTCAAACCACTGAGCATAGGCGGCGAAGGTCTTCCCGGGCAGAGCCCAGAAGTCGACGACCGCGAACACCTCGTCGTTGCAGACTTGAGCAAGGCGAACCTCGGACATCTCAGGTCGGAGGCCGGTCGTCTCAAAGTCGAGGGCGGCAAGCCCGGTGCCGATCTGATCGAGGAGGTCGCCGAGGTCGTCTTCGGTCGTGACCATCTGGTAAACTCGACCCATCATTTAGCCTCCAGAAAATCGCGTGGGAGTTTCGTTGCAATGTAATTCGTTTTGTCGGTCTCCCGTCTGCCGTAGGGTATCCCCAACACCTCGCGCAGCCTGTCGTTCTCGGCTTTCAGCTTGTCCAGCTCCTGCTTCAAGAGCGTGATCCGGTCGCTCATCTGTCCCGTGTCCTCAGTCATTTGGCGCATCCCAAAAGTTGCGTTCTGATACGCCAGACAGCCAGTCCCAGAAAACCGATAGTAATCCTAAGAGGAACGACAGAACCACAACGACAACAGACGCCGCAGCGGCAAAACCAATCACCGCCCAACCAAAATCAATGAAAGTCTCCATCACTCTGTCTCCCCTAGCGCTTTAGTGACGGCGGTGCAGGCTTCGCTAATGCGTCCAGCGTTTACGCCGTAGAGCGAGGCCAAGGTTTGCTGAGGAATATGCTCGCAGTGGTACGCCCATGCTACTCGCACTTTATCTTCGAAGGACAGCGAGCGCACGTTCGCGGGTCTCCGTGTTTTTATTTCCGGCATGTGGTTGCTCCCTGTTGCTGTGAGAAATGTCGGCGGTCGAGATTTCCCCCGACCGCCTCTTCATTTAGGCGCGGCGGACGCGCTTCTTCACTGGAGCTTCGTCGACGATCTCCTCCTCGTCAACCTCGTCAGAAGCAAGGCGATCGGCTGCCTCTTCCTCGGTGATCCACTCAACGATTGAGAGCTTCGGCTTAAAGTTCCACTCTCCTTGAGCGAGAAACTTCTCCTTACCAAAGGTGAAGACGGCGATCGGTGCTTCCTTCGGGCTGCGTCCGATCACTTCCTCGACCAGCTTCTTCACTGATCCGCGTCCCGACTTTGTCGAGGTCTCAAACGAGTATTGCTTCCCGTCTGATCCGATAAACTCGAACCCGGTCGACGCCCTCCATCCGTCTTGAGGACGGGTGACGTTGTGATCGTCGAGGTCAGTCTCCGAGACCGCAGTGTCTGGACGGAACGCGCTCCACTTCACACGGCCAACAACCGCGCTTTCTTTCCAGCACACCCAACCCTTTGAGATCGTTGGGGTCAGAAGGATGAAACCCTCCTCGGTGTCGAGGTCGTTGCGATCCTGCCCGAAGGTGAGGTCGCCGCTCTTGCCAGAAAAGTAGACGTAATCGACGCCACCCCCTCCGGTCTTGTCTCCGTCGTCAAACGAGGACGCCAGCGACTTGCGCATGTCGTCGTCGAGCTTCAGGCTTGGCAGGCTTGCCGCTACTGTGGTCAAATCGGTCGTCATGTCTTGTTACTCCTTTAGAGCTTACGAGGTTTAATGGTGAGCACCTCGGACGGTGCTCCCCGGTACGGTTCGAGATCGACGTCAGGGCACTCTGCCTTGACGACCTTCGCATAGGAGACGCTTCCGGCTCTCGTCGAGAGCGTCACTTGATTGCCGTCGACTTCGAGGTCGGCAACCTGTTCTCTTTTCAGGAGAGCCTTGATCTGCTCCCCTGCCTGATCTTGTGCGGCCTTGGCGGCCGCGATCTTTTCCTTGGCCTCGACGTATGCGGAGACCTGTGTCGTGATGTCACCGGCAGCGGCTCTCCCCTGCCCGGTGCTTGTCCCTGCCCCATCAACACCGCAGACGCCGTTAAAGTTGCAGCGTTGTTTACACTCCGCCTTGAACGGTGTCTCGACGCCCTCACGGGGCAGGGCGCTCGGGTCGGTGGCGTTCCGAAGGCGTCGGGAGCGAGCTTGCAGCTTGTCGACGGCAGCGTCTGCACGGCGAACCGGGAACTCTAGGATCGTGTCGAAGTCTGAGCAGTTGATGTAGATCAACTTGCCGAACTTGATCGGCGCACCGAGCATCTCGGGAAGGTCGGCCTTGGCCTCGTCGAGCATCGCCATGCCTATTTGAAGCTGCATGACGTGCTCGGGCTTCGGCAGCTTCGAGGTGTTGGTGCGAGGGTCGATCGACTTGAACTCGACACCGATCCAACCGTCGTCGTTATCTATATCCCAAACGAGACCATCTGGCGTGCAGCTCAGACCGCGCTCGTCGTCACGCAGACCGACCTGATCCTCCCCGGTGAAACACATAGGGACGTTGGCAGCCCGAAGGCGATCGACCATGTAATTTTCTGCGTGCGATCCCCGGCGGGCGAAGCCCCAGTTCTGAGGGCCGTCCTCGGCTGCACCGTTGCGGCTATACCATTGCTTGCGGATACAGGTGAGGGCCTCGGAGGCGTTGAGATACTTCGCACGCTCCTCCGGGTCGAACGTCTTGCGGGCGTCGACGACGTCGGCACCTCTGAGTATGGCGGCTTTGATGTCCATTATTCTTTCCCTTCTGTTGCATTGCCGAAGACCGCATGAGAACGGCGCTTGGCTTCTGATATACGGCGCACGGCCTTGTTGAGCTTGTTGTCGACGAACAGGGTGTCGACGTGAACCGGGCGCTCCTGCCCCATCCGGTGCAATCTGGCGTATAGCTGCGACATCACTGATGGGCTCCAATCTTCCTCCACGACGACAATGTTATTCCCACCGCGCTGCATGTTCAGCGACACGCCCATCGCGCCGATCTGACCGACAACGAAGTCGAGCTTGCCGTCGTTCCAATCCTCGACCGTCTGCTCCTTGGCCTTCGCGCTGACGTGGCCGTCAATGATGTGTCCGGTATGACCTTTCGACCGCAGTGCTTCGGCAAGGGTCTCGATCACCTCGGTGTGCCACGCGCCAACGACGACAGGCAGACCGCTCTCGATCCGATCGGAGATGTAGACGACGGCCTCGGCAACCATAGACAGCCCCATCTCGCGGCGGATCGTTGCGAGGTGCTCGGTGTTGGCAGACATCTCGCGCTCGATCTGAGACGACGACATCGCGTCGAGTGCGGCGATCGGGAACGACGGCTCGATCTCAAGGCGGGTGTGCGTGAGCGGAGGCATATCCTCCCAGACGTCCTCAAGCGTGCGGCGGGTCGCGACTGTCGACATGATCTCGCCGAGCTTCCTCTCGTTTGTCGAGCCTACGGTGACCGGCTTCGAGAAGCGTTGCCCGGGGTATTTCTTCATCTGCACGACACAGAATTGAAGGTTGAAGCGGTCAATGTTTAGGCCGCCAATCTCCGCCTTCACGGCATCAGGTGCAGCCCGGAAGAGGAAGGGGATCGCGTCGTCGTTCCACCGGACGACAGGCGTGCCAGTGAGAAACCAAGCGTGGTCAAAAGCGGTGACGATCCCACCGCGTCCAAGGATCGCCTTCGTGCGCTGTGCTTTGGTCGACTTGAGGGCGTGGCTCTCGTCACAGATCAAAACGGATTTTGTGCCCTCGACCCATGCAGCAATCTCCTTGGCTCGGCGGGTCGCGATTACATATGAGAGGACGATCACACCGGACAGAGGCAGAGGCGTGTCGCCAGTGGAGATGATGGAGGCGTCGAGGCCGAGCCAATCAGAGGAGACGTCGCGCCA
>Ga0208767_1002108_pt1 | contig 15308 bp, 16 predicted proteins | sample VirMetDEL_Mar_21_FD_184514 | JGI IMG/M metagenome (GOLD analysis project Ga0208767, IMG submission 184514) | Aqueous microbial communities from the Delaware River and Bay under freshwater to marine salinity gradient to study organic matter... | ecosystem: Environmental > Aquatic > Marine >... | reverse complement strand
TTGCTAATTTCATTAGTCGTTTCGTTTTTGTTTTCTGATTGGTTCCGGATTGATTTCATCTTTGTTGATGAATTCGTATGTTTTTCTAAATTCTTGTAAACCTTTGATGATATCTCGTGGGTTATTGTATTCATAGTAAAATCTACGATATTGAAAAAATCCCAATGGATTGTTTGGTTTTGTATCTTTTGGAATTATATCATAAAATATGTAATTATTTTGGTCATCAGTCAATTCTGGTATGATTATGATTTTGGTTCTGAACTCACCTGATGCTTTCCAATAAGTGATAAATTGTGATAATGTATTTAAATCAACTACCTCTGTTTCTCTATCATACCAAAAATATAATGGAAATGAAACTCCTGATAAATAATCCAATTGTTTCAATTTCATTAATTCTTGAAATACCTCTTGTTCGAAATCGGTTGCCAAAAAGTCCGTTACTTTTAATCTTAAACTTGGTTCTGTCATTCTAAGTCCTTACACATTTTACACTTTAAATGTTTTTCACACTTTTCATATTCATTAGGTATGATTTTACCTTCATCATCATAACATTCATTGACAAATTCATCTAATCTTTTGATGAGTTTATTAATACTTGGTTTACCACTTGCAGGTGAGAAAGTTTGTATTCTCTTTTGTGGATACATCATATTTTCATACAATCTTCTCTTTAATATTAAATATTCAACATCTATTTTATCTTCTGATATTTCTAATTGTTTTGCCATAAAGTGTTTATACAACAATAACTGATTAGTTTTGTTCTTGTCAGCTTTCATATATTTGTTCCAACCCATTGTGGACGATTTAATGTCAATGATTCTCATACGACCCGTCTTGGTGTCGTGTAGAACAACATCCATAAACCCAACAAATTTTAATTCTTTTGGTAATTGATAATTTAGATTCATCTCAATACCAACTAATTCTGTATTCTTCTTTGGAAAATAACTTGACTTTCTTTTTAGAAACTCATCAATGATAGCAAATCCGTCATTAGTGAACTCAATCATTTCTTCTTGTGTAACTTCAAACTCATCACCATATCGTTCTTTTGCTTCTTTGAATAATTCTTTCATACGATAAATCAATATGTCGTGTAGTGGTAATTCATCTGCTTCTTTGATAGTTTTGTTATAATAACAAACTAAATATGCTTGTAGAGTTTCGTGAATTGAAGAACCAAACAAAGTATAGATATTACCTTTGAAAGTTTCTTCTTTATCTACATAATTTGCTTTCCAAGTATAAGGACATTTGTCCCACATTGCGAACTGACTATAACTTATTTTGCCCATTTGCCTCTTGCTACGACTTGTGCCATAACTCCATAATTTGATACATCTGAAAAACTATCCGTTACGGGTTCGTTTTCTACACCGGTCTGATTTGTGTTTCTCATCAATAATGTTTTTAATCTTTCTATCTTGTCGTTCATTCTGAACCAGATTCCTAACAACGATAATTTAATGTCTTCTGGTGTTTTCAAAATTGTTCCTACTGCGATATTTTGTGGGCCATAATCATATTGTTTTTTACAAAACAATTCATATTGGTATCGTTGAATCTTTTTAAATTCTGATGTCATTTCTGGATAAGTTTGTTCCATATAATCTACAACATCATTTTCATAGTCATTTGTTCTCACACCAAGATTTTCTTTCTCTTGTAATATTTTTGTAGGTGCGTCTTTAATCGCCATTATTTACTCCATATATTTTTTAGTTGTTTTTCATCTACACCATACTTTGACACAATAGAATATACAACATCTTTACCCATAATGTCAAGTGTTTTTTCAATATTTTCTGAACTTTCTTCAAAATAATCACACAATATATCCATTGCCCATTTCTCAATGGTTGATTTCTTTTTAGATTTGGTGTATCGTAAAAAAGTTCTTCCTTTTGGTAGTATGTTGGTGTAGAACTGATAAACTGATTTTGGTTTCAGTTCCCAATATCTTTGGATTTCATTTACGACTTCAATCCACTCTTGTTTCATAGATAGAAATCTATGCACCATATAGTTGTTCCAGGACTTTTTATCGGCATCAGTAATGTTTTCCCAATAATTTTGGTTCTGAACATCTGTAATTTGTTTTATATGGTCAAATAGTGATTTTGCTTTCATAGTGAATAACCTTTTAGATATAAATAAATAGTTGTCTTATAAGTCAAAATGACAAAAATCTTTGTTTTGTTCGTAAAAGTTTTTAAGTTCTTCCCAATTTTCAATATTTTTATAATTGTCTTCGGTGTTTAATTTTACACCTGAAAAAAATCCGAATAAATCTTCATAAAACAATACTCGTGAACTTTTGTGATTTTTTAAATAATCTATAACTTTGATTGATGCTTCTTTTATACCTTGTATATCCTTTTTAATATCTTCGATATCTATCTTTTCAATTTTTAACTTATTATATTCGTCTTTTTCTTTTTGTGTGAAAGTTTCAACTCCAAAATCGGTTGGTCTCCACTTTTCAGTTCTTTTTGCTAAATTTAAAGAAATCGCCTGTTCAAATACATTTCTTCTTGATAAAAAGAAAACTATATCGTGATAATCTATTAAATCTAATTGAATCTTTTTTTGTGGATAAACTCCATACTTAATTCCAAAAGTATTTTCATCTTTATAAATTCTGTCTAAAAATTCTGTAATACCCAAACTATTAACTAATTTATAGATATTATCATCAAATCCAAATTCCCAAACAAATTTCTTTGATGAAACTTCTTGTAGTGTTTTACAAAACTCAGTTGTTCCACTACGACTACAACCCAACACCAATACTTTATTTAAATGCATTTCCCAACATCCAAGTTATTAATGAATACCTTCTTCCGTCTGTTATTGGTGTTACTCTATGTGATAAGAACGCTGGAAAGATAATAATACTTCCTCGTGTTCTTGTTGCGGTATAATTCTTTTCACCGGAATCTTCTGTGATTCCAAATTCTAAATCTCCACCTTGATAATCATTTTCATCAGACAACTGAATTATTGCTGTAAGTTTTCTTTTAGAAGTTTTTTTAGAACCACAATCAGTATGCCACTCATACTTACCACCGATTCCATACTTTAATATTTTTATTCTTTCCATTCTTTGTATATCAAAGTTCCAAATAGATTGATTTGACAACTCAAAAACCACTTTTATTTTGTTGATTAGTGATTCATCTTCAAATATAACTTCTTTATTATCACGAACTTTTTTATTCAAAATATTTTCATTATACTTTCCCGCAAGTTCTGAATCATTTGGACTTGTTTCTTCCAAATATTTGATTAGTTTATCACATTGAGTACCAGATAAGAAATTTTCTTTATGAACTACAAATTTAAAGTTATCATTTTCTATCATACAAAAGTATCTCCCACTGCCCAACATACACAAGAATATCGTTTACCTTTAGTGACTGGTTTAACTCCGTGTCCTGCAAATGATGGGTGTATGATTAATTTACCGATTTCTGGTTCTATGATTGTTCCGTCGAATAAACTAAATTCACCACCTTCGTATTCTGTATTTAAAAATACAATACAAGTTAATTTTACTGAACTAAACTTTTGTATTGAATGAAAATCAGAGTGTGGATTATACCAATCACCCACATCATATCTGTGCGCTTGTAGTCTATTTTCAAATATCCCACTTAAATTATATTTGAATGTTACTATATTTGCTATTTGTATTGCACTCCAAAACTTATCAAGATATTTTTGTTCTTCTGTTCTACTGATGTTCAACATACAAACATTATCATCCATTACTGTTTTATCTTCTAAGTTTTGAACATAATGTCCTCTTTTTCTTGATGAGTTTTTATCGATATGTTTTATCATATACTCACACTCATCTTTAGAAAAAAAGTTAGGTCTTGTAATAAACCATCTAAAATCTTGGTTTATTTTCAAATCATCCATATTAATCTTTTTATACATTATTTAAAAGTATTTCCTTCTATAAAAGTTATTAATGTGTATCTATCTTTTTCACTAAATTGTAAAACTTTATGTGCAGCAAATGATGGGAATATAACTAATCTACCTTTTTTTGGTTCAATCGTTTGATTCCAAATTTTTAGTCCACCACCTTCAAAATCATCATTTAAAAATATAACTGTGGTGAGTTTCGTACAACTATTTACAACTTTTCCGTCTCCTGCCGCAAAATCTGTATGATATTTATCATCTGCTATAAATGTATCTACTGGATATAACTTCCCACAAGAATGTTGAATACCTGATATATCAAATTTATATACCAATGTGTTGGATAACTTTACTACTTTCCATAGTCTATCTAATAATTTGTCATTTTCTGTATCAACATTTTTACAATTGTGTAGACTACCCCAAGCATAGTTATCATCTTCTATACTTTTATTTATGAATTGAATTTCTTTGTCACATTCTTCTAATGTTAGAAAATTATCTCGAACTAAAAACCATTCAAAATTTTTATTTTCAATCATCTAAAGTGGTCTCCTACAAATAGTTCTTGAATAACATATCTTTTACCTTTAGTAACTGGTGTTACATTGTGTGATAAAAATGTTGGAAATATAGTTAATGAACCTTTTAATTTATTCATAGTGTACCATTCTTTTGTATCTTTATCTTGAATACCAAACTGCACATCTCCACCCTCATATTCACTCGGGTCTGTTAATTGAACTATACCCACTAACTTTCTTACTGAACAATAACCTGAATTGAAATCTGTATGCCAACCATAGAATCCTCCATCTTGATATTCAATCAATTTTAATTCGTCGTGATATCCTCTAATATCAAACTTAAAAATATCTTTATTTACTATTTGGATTAATGTATACATTTTTTTCTGTATCCAAGTCCAATCATTAGTAGTTTTATCTGGTCTCATATCATTTAGTGGTTGGTCTGTTAAGTACCACTCTTTTGTTTGTCTGATTTCTGGTATGATTACACTACCTGTTTCATCACCAACACAACCGATAACTTGTTGTTCTGTTTCTACAACTTGCTTAATTATTTCATCACATTTTTCAGATGAAAAAAAATTTGGTATTTGAATTGAATACTTGAAATTATTATTATGTTTATATTTTTCTGTCATCACAACCTTTTTTGTTTTTTTGTTAAGGTGAATTATGAGTTACAATATCGTGTGCAACAATCGTTCCGTAATCTTGTTCCAATAAATTATATGTTGTGTACTCACCTTCAATTCTGTTAATTTCGGTGATTTTTACCCAACCATCTAAATCTTTTACATAGTCACCGACTTCTATGATACCACCCCCATCTTGTAAAAATGTTGGATTATTTTGACCAATAGTAGACCAACCTTTATCTCTCAATAAAAATGGGTGATTGTCAGTTGCTTTAATTGTTTGTCCACTTTCAACTTTGATTCCATAACAATTATCGTGTAACTTCTTTCTTATAACATTTACTTTACCTTCTTTAAACTCATCATTTTCTTCATCATAAACTAAGATACTCTCTCCTAATTGTATTTCATCAATTCTTTTGTAAACTCCGTCTCCCATATTGATAATTTGGTCTTCCATTAAACAAAATTTATTGTGAACCAATACATCATTTGCAAAATAATTATGGTTTGTTGTTATTTCTAATGAATAAGTTTGAACTGGATTTATATCTTCAGTAATATCTGTAATTTCTACTTCTCTTAATTTTCCTTCATAAAGTTCTAAACATTTATCTCCAACTTCTAATTGATTAGTTTCTATTTCATATCTTTTTTTAGTCCACTCTGGTTTGTAAGAACTCCAACCTTTTCCGACAACCCAATATGGGTGGTCAAATGTGTTTTTAGTTTTTTTGTCATCAAAACTTATTTCTATAATGTCGGCGTGTGTTGGTGTGTCAATAGTTGTGACTTTACCTGTTTGAACTTCTTCACTATTGAAGTTATAATTCATAACTTCATCACCAATTTCTATTAATTCAATAGCTTTAGTAGTTCCGTCTCCCATTGTAATTGGTGTTCCTGCTACAAAACATTTTGGTGGAATATTGTGAACCAAAATGTTTGATTGGAAGTAAGTATCGATATCTTCAACATCAAGTGAATACCAAATTGTATCACCTGCATTTTCAGTTATAGAAGTTACTTCTGTTTCATTACCACTTGGGTCTAAAAAGTAATCACCAATCTGAAAATTATTTGGTGTTACCCAACTCCAAGTATCTCCTTGTTTTACAAAGTATCTAACATCATCATTTTGTTGTTGAACATTATAAGGTGCTTTAACACTACCATTAATTAAATAATATCCATATGACATTGATTTCATTATCTTGACAACAATAGAACCTTGTGATGTAGAACCTGATAAATCTGTTGTTGAATATGCCAAATAGTTTTGTGATTCGTCTGGCATTCCATATGGTTGGTAACTCAACACAACATCTCCAACTTCAATATCTTGAACTTGTTTTGTTGTCCCGTCATACATTTCAATTAAACTACCACTCGCTGATGTTTTTCCTCTTTGTGCAACATACTCCCACCTATCAGTTGAAGCTGGACTTAGTTTAATATATTTACCAGCGTCTCTATCTGCAAATATAACTACTTTCTCTGGTGTCATCATAAAGTCTATTTTACCTACACCTAAATATGCTTGTCCGTCTCTATAACTTCCACTATGAACAATAAATTCTTCAATTAAAGAACCATTGTCAACTCCGTCTTGGTAACTTGAACTTGTTGAGTTGTATGTATAAAAATTGATTGCATTAGATTGAATACTTGAATCTAAAGTTGGATTCTTTATAACATAATCTGGAAAATTAACATTTGGTGTATATGATGATGTATTAAATAATGGAATTAATGAAGAACTATATGGTGAATTACCTAAAATAGTTCTAAATGTTTCTTTATTAAATGAACCACTAACAATGTCTAATAATGAATCATCACTGTACCAAGGTGTTTCAAAAAATAAATGAAAACTACCTGAGTATTGTGATTGACCTCTTTGTGAAAAATAAGTGTGAGTTGTGTTCATTTGATACTCAAATGTTACTGGAATATTGTGTCTTGCAAAACTGGAACTAATTAATCCTTGTTGTAAGTAAGTTGGATTCTGTTTTTTACCTGAATAACAATAAATGTAACAAGTGGTATACCCTTGTTGGTTTGCATAATCTGCAATTACATTAAAGTAACTACCTGTTTGCATCGCTGAACTACCAACAATTCCAATATTTGTATTAAATTCTACAAATTTTACTTCGTTTGAACCACTTTCTATGATGTAATCCATACCACCAAGTATTGCAGCATTGGATAAAGTTGGCCAACCACCCACACTTCCTGTTATATAATTGATAAATTCTGTTGTTCTTGTTTCTTGTATTGACATAATAATTTCCTATTTATAAATATCATTCATTGAAATTTCTTTCCAAATTCCTTCTTGTTGTAATATTGGATTTGCTGGTTTGTTCCAATCCTCTACAAAACCATAAAATGTATTGTGGTTTTTTTCTTTCAAGTAATTAAAACGCATATTCATTAGTTCTGTTCCCAATCCTTGTCCCCTAAATTTAGGACAAACATATCTGTTTTTTAAATATGGATACTTGTAATTCCAATCTATAAAAGACCAACCTTTTATTTCTAAATCTTCAATTAAAAACATTGTCCAATTAGTGCTTAAACGATAACTTAACTCGTTAATGGTAAATTCTTTCCAAGGTTTACCAAATGAATCTTGGAAATTAACAAGTTCATAATTGATTAATTGTCTTTGAGATGATGTGAGTTCTTCATAATCATTAATAATTAAATGATTTACAACTTCTCTTTGTTTATAATCAGTTAAATCGACTTCGTAGTGCATTATTTTTCAAGTCCACTACCTTCTAACATTTTTTGTGGAACCGTACCACAATTACCACAACTATAAACTTGTATTGGAACTATGGCTTCTTTACCTGTTGGTGATACCAATGCAGATATTCTTTTCAAAAAATATGCCGGTATAAAAGATGCGTTTCCACACTCTTGACATTGTATAGTGTCGGCTTCATTTAAATCTAATTGAACCGGTGCCTTTGGTGGTGCTGGATTTGGATGACTCATTTAATACTCCCTATTATTTCTACAAACATAGCCATAATGTTAATTTCTTTATCCACTACGACTGCGTCTGATTGTTGATATTTTGACAAGATTAATATACACTCTGCAATATGACCTTTCCCCCAATCATCAACCGTGTCAAACATCAATCTGAATAAATCTGAAAAGTCTGATACTTTAGAATCTGCTAATAATTGTCTGATGTTTTGGAAAGAACTTTTCTTGTCTTGTGTTTTTAATATTTCCAAAACTTTGGTTTTGTAATCACTTTGTGTTATGGTGTTTTCATCAATGGTTAATTTTCCATTGACCACTTGTCTTTGAGCACCATTGATAACTCGTCTGATGTCTGGATAACCACCATTTACAATGGTTGCGATATCTTTTACATCATATTGAATATTTTCGTTATCCAAGATATTTACGAGATGTTGTGCAACTTGTTTTCTGTCTGGTGGTATAATTTGGAAAGACTGACAACGACTTTGTATCGGGTCAATGATTCTCTCGACATAATTACAAGTCAATATAAAACGACAATTCTTTGAGAAAGTTTCCATAAGATTACGAAGTGCTGCTTGTGCATTTGGTGTAATGTAATCACACTCGTCCAAGATAATCACTTTCATATCTTTGAAACCTAATGTTGATGCGAAGTTCTTGACTTTCTCACGAACAACATCTACACTATTCTCATCAGATGCGTTTATATAAAGATAATCACAATCGATATTATTGACTAACAATTTAGCCAATGTTGTTTTACCTGTTCCGGCACGACCGAATAAGAGTAGGTGTGGTATATCTCCTGATTCAAGATACACCGACACCTTTGATTTTAAATGGTCATTACCAATGTAATTATCTAATTGAGTAGGTCTATATCGTTCTACCCATAATGTATGTTTTAGTGAATCCACTAATTAACTGCCTGTGTTGATACCAAGAAATATTCTGAATCATAGTTATCAATTGAGAATTTAATTCTTGATAATCCGGCTGAACTCACTTCTAATGTTGCACTTTCACAATCTTTATTTGCGTTTAAGATTGATGCGAACATATTTGCATTGAACGAGATTGGTTCAATTTGTGCTGACTTTGTGGTTTCTACTGGAATTGTCACACGATTTGATGCGATTGAAGCATAACCGATAACAATTCTTGTTTCACCTCCGTCAGTCAAGATAGTAAAGGTTTCTGCTTCTGACAAAGCACCTTTACCGCTGATGAATGTGTTGATGAAATACGGGTCTACCTTAATACCTAACTCAAATGTGTCTGGAAGATTTTTAAGTTCTGGTGGTGTAGGGATAACCGATAAATCACTTAACATATATTTTGATTTTGTTTTTCTTTTTGTATCTTCAAGTTCCATTGAGATGAATTTATCTCCGGAATTTGACAATGTGATTTCAACATCATCTCCCAATACTGACAACAAACTTGATAGTTGGCCTGTATTGTAAACACCTAATTCACAAGGCGATAGATGACTAAATTGACTCAACACAACACTACCCACAACTGACTTATCACCTGAGATAAATCTTGTTGATAATGAATTGCCGTTTGAAGTCCATTTTGTTGATTTGATTTCTCCACCCAAAGTATATTTTGTGATGAAGTTTGTTAATTGACTCTTGTTCATAACCATTTTACTCCTATTAATTTACAATTATAAATATCATTTGTTAATCTGAAAATCAAAAAAATTTTTCCATTGATTTGATTTTCGTTTGTTCTACTTCGATTTTTTCAATCGGTGGTAAGAATTCTTCTTTGTTCTTAGGATACACTCTACAATCGTGTTTTAATTGTGTTCTCATCTTTTTGTTTTCTCTTGATGAACCCAAGAAATATAAATATCTGTGTTTAGGTGCTTCTCTTTTTCTGTAAAAAGTATGTCCGATTTGTTCTTTCAGGTGTTCTACATTATGACTACCCCATTTGGAAAACACCGTACGACTATGTATCCATTTGTGTGGTTCACCCAACGATACTGAATAGTTTGGCATTAATTGTATATCACGACAATCTTGATACAACCAATTTGTTGCTTGATAAATCGTTCCTAAATGCATTTGTTCAGGGTCTGCATAACTAATCAACATCTTTATATTTGGTGCGTTTTGTTTCAACCACTTAAAAGATTTACCCAATGATAATGATTCAATATTTTTTCCATATCCGTCATCAACATACAATCTTGTTAATTCTAATACTTGTTCTTTTTCTAATGTTGGAATCATTGACTGAACTGCTGAACGACCAACCGGATAACCATAAGTCATACAACCGATTAATGTGGTTTCTTTTTCATTATAAAACTTGTGGTCTTTGTCTCCAATGTAATAAATACCCAAAGCATATCTACACATACTGAAAGCGTGTGTGTAGTGTTTTTCAATAATCATTTTCTTGGCTACTGAACTTGGTATTTCTTCTATAAATACTGAATCTGCGTTTACATATTCACTCATTAAAAAAACCTACTCATTGATTGTGTTGTGTCTTCTACTCCACCCCAATTTAATGCCTGATAAAACATATCGATTTTCTTTGACATTGCTTGTTCATACATTTTGTTGTGGTCGATATACTTTCTAATTAATTCTAAAATTTGTGGTGGGTCTTCGTATCCTTTGTAAGCTATGGAATCAAATCCAAATTCATTTTCTTTTAAATATACCCACTTAATTTTGTTTCCATTACTGATTTTTTCATATCTTTTTCCCTCATACCAATAATCTATCAAAGAATTATAATTGATGGCTGATTTAACGTGAACCGGTGTTCCTTTTTTATAACCGTTAAAAGGACTTTCGATATCTTTTTCTTGATACTTTCCAATACCTTTTACACCTATTGGATTTGCCAAAACATCATAATGAAGATTATTCATATTTCTTTTGAATACTGATATTCTTTCGTCTATTTTTTCCTTTGGAACATCTGCCAAGATATCATCTAATACTTTTGATAATAAGTCTTTCATCGCCACTGCAAAATTACTACGAACCGTATCCAATCCTTTAACGTGAATCTTGTTTACTTTACGACCAGCGTCATTAATAATTCGTAATCCATATCGTTTTTTCGTGATGAACAATCCACTTTTTGCAATCACTTCTTGTTTGATGTCAAACACGTGTTTATCAATATTACAAAACTTCTTAGCAAAGTAATCATATGATTTGTTCAAATAATCTTGAACTTCTCCACAAATCTCCATAATCCTTTGTGTCATCATTGTTTCGGATAGTTCTTGATTTGGAAATCTTTTCTTGACTAATGGAACTGCCGAAGCAAAGATAGAGTCAGTATCAATGTAGATAACATAATCGTCGGCAGTTCCAAGTTCTTTGTTATAAAAATGATTTGTAATCTTTTTACTAAATTTAATCAATTGTTGACCTGTTAATGTAGTGGCTTCAGCATTATCCAAATCATAAAATCTAAATACTGGTAATCCCAACACACCATACAACGAGTTCAACACAATCTTTTGGATATGTTGTCTTCTATCAAAATATTGTTCTCTTTCTTTGTCCCCCTCGTCGTGAAACTTTTTCACAAGTTTTCTCATCTCAACTCTTTCATTAAACCACTTTTCCAACAATGCTGGAATCAATCCTTGTTTATCTGTTCGATACATCACTCCGTTAGATGCAATGGAAACTTGTGCTTCATCAAAGTATTGTTGAAGTTCTCGTTCCGTCATCTTACCCATTTCTTTTCCTTTTTTATTCAACATTGTATAAGTTTTTTTGTTGTCTTTTTTTAGGAATTGTTCTTCGTCCCAACCTACAACTTTACCAACCTTAGTTTCTGGTGAGATGTTTAGACTACGAATAACACTTGGATACATTGATGTAATATCCAAGTCATACACCCAATCGTGTTTACCTGATTGTGGGTCTTGAACATATGCCCCAGCAAATTTGTCCTCTAAATGTTGTTTTGGTCTTGGTGGTTTGTTTGGTGCAACCACTCCAATCTTTTTTAAATAAACCAATATCGCTCCTTCCAACCAACGACTTGACATTTGAATATCTTCATAAGGAATATGTCCAAGATGTGCGATACCACGAGCAACATTTATAAAATCTAACTTTCTATCTAATTCAACCAAAATTCTTACATCTCGGATATTGTAGTCAATAAATGTTTGTAAGTCTTTTGCATATAAATCGTCAAGGGTTCCTGTATATTCAACCTTTTTCATACCGACTTCTATTTCTCCGATATGGTCTAATCGATAACTTGACTTTTGTCCAAAAGTAAATTGTCTATATAATTGTAAATAATCTAATGATGAAACACCAGCGATTGTGTGTTTCTTTTTATATTCTGAATAAATAACTTCCGAGATTGGTGATAGAAGATTTGCTACATTTGCACCCAAAACTCTTACTGCTCTGTTATATAGATAAGGAATATCAAAAAACTCTGAATTCCAACCTGATACAATTGTTGGTCTGATTTCCAAATACTTTTGGAAAAACTTATTTAACATTTCGTATTCTGTATCGTAGAACTCTACAACTTCATCATCTTTTGTATAACTTTTAATTCTTTTTTCAGCATCATAACAATAAGTGAAATATTTGTCTGTTAAACAATCATATAATGCGATTGATGTGATTACATTTTGTGCTTTCTGAACATCTGGGAATCCGTCTGTGACTTCCACCTCAATATCAAAAAACATAATTCTATGTCCTGTTGAGAGTTCATCTGAATCTCCATAGTTATCAACTAAAAATCTTGTAGTTGGTGGAACATCTGATTCGTGTAATGTAGACTCATTTTCTTCCCAAGTTGTGACTTTCTTTAATCTATCACCATACAACGAAACGTGTTGTCCGTTCGGGTGTTTTATATAGGCATATTTTTTGTAAGGTATAACAAGGTGGCCTTTTTGGTCGTCCCACACATGCATTCTTTGTTTTCGAATTTCATAATGGATATTTTGATACATAACTCTATTAATAAGTATAACGAATAAATTTGTAAATGTAATTTATTTTAAGTGGGGGCCCTTTCGAGCCCCCATATAATTAGAAGTTAATAGTCACACCAACATTGGCGTATCTTGGTGTTCCCAAGAATACTTCTGCGTTGTGTGGTAGGTGTTGTTTAGAACCCCAACCATTGTAAGGACTATTATCTAATGCGTCTTGAACGAATACTTCATCAAGTGCGTTAAAGATATGTACATTTAATGTAATATCTAAACCATTGACTTCTGGTAAATCGTAAGATGCGTGTAAGTCAAGTCTTCCGTAGCCTGGGGCTTCCCAAACTTGACTTCTGTCTGCGTCAGCGTCAGTTCCGTCGTATTCACGAGAATCTGGTGACCAGTCAGAATAGTTTTTATCATATAGTCTGTGGATAGCTTGTAATCTTAGGCCTTTGAAAGGTTTAAGAGTTGCTCCAAATACATATGATGTTTGTGGCATATCACCGACATATAATCCGTCAAGTGCATATGCATATTCAGTAGTTTTCAATCCAATGACTTGACCTTCTGAATTATACTCATTTTCTTGATAAGTTCCTTCAGCGTCTCCGTCAAATTTCCAATTACCGAAAGATGCTACGAAAAGTAAATCTAACATATCATTAACTTGATAATTAGATTCAATTTCTACACCTGAGTGCACTTGATTAACACCTCTCAAGAAGATAACATCAGTATCACCTGATGAACCTTGACCAGACTCAACTGCCTTTGTCAAGTTTCTATCTTGCCAATCTGTGTTGTATGCACTTGCGTTGATACCAAGTTTACCAAATCTGTAATCAACACCAAACTCATTGTGTAAGAATTTCTCATTTGCTGGGTCTGATGCGACGGTTCCGTCTGTATAGATTACATTATCCAAGATAGGTGCTTTTTGAACATATCCGGTGTTGAAAAATACACCGAAGTCGTCATTAAGATTGTAGTAAGCACCACCCTTAACTTGATATGTTGAGATTGGGTCTGCTGTGATAACTTCATCTTCCACGGTGAAGTGGTCTTGATATGAATATTCTATTGAAGATAGTCCATACATACCATAAAGATTTAGTTTGTCAGTTGTGTAATTTGCTTGTGCAAATCCACCAATCCAATCTACGGTGGTTTCGTTGTGATATGCAATAATGTCACCAAGTCTTACAATTTTACCTGAAGGTGCATTTTTGTCTGCATAATCTACATAATAATCACCACCTAATAAATCACGAACTTCTCTTGCGTGTTCGATTCTTGCTGTTCTCCAATCTAAACCGAATTGTAGTTCTAATTCGTCACTTACGACGTGATTTAATTTTGAAATTAAACCATATGTATCTTGACGATTGATTGAATTACGAAGAATACCTTTTGAACGATTTTCAGTTGTTGAGAAGTTTGTATCAACATTGTTTGAGTTGGTTGCGATTGCTCCATTCCAATCCCAAGTCCAAGGTGATGAATTATACCATCTTTCCCCTGCAACTGCTGGTTGTCTGAAAGAAGAACCATAAGTTCCTGTTCCACCACCAGAACCACCACTCCAATAAAATACTGATGATAATCTTGTTTTATCACTAAGTGTTGCAAAGTGATTGATATTCACCAATGGTTTGTGGAAGTAGTTTTCTCTCTCGTTTAAGAAGTTCTTGTTGTATCTATTGGTTGTGTTCGCTCCATACATATACCAGTATTGTTTACCTGTATAAGATGGGTCTATTGGTGCGACATTCTGATTGAACAATCTACCAGCTTCTGTTGAGAATTTAGCACCATCTGCGAAAGATGATGTGTCATATCCGTCAATTTCACTTGCTAACTCTTGTGAGTAAGTAGCGATGTTTTGTTTGTATAGATTTTGTCCGTGTCGTTGTGGGGCACCGATTGCGTATAACTCGATTCTTTGGTCATCACTAATTGCATAAGAACTACCGAAATAGTATGCCCAAGCGTCAGTCCAAGTTCCGTCGATTATCCCGTCACCAGTTTTTCGAACAATTGTTCCACTTAAAGCTAACTTGTCATTTAGTAAAAGACCAGTATTGTAGTTGAAAGTAGTTTTAAGAAAACCACCGTCACCAGCTTCTTGTTTGAACTTTCCACCCTTTTCAAAAGATGTTGGGTCGGTTATGATGTTCATTGTTCCACCGATTGATGGTGTTGCTAAGTTTACTGCTGATA
>Ga0208767_1002099_pt1 | contig 15337 bp, 6 predicted proteins | sample VirMetDEL_Mar_21_FD_184514 | JGI IMG/M metagenome (GOLD analysis project Ga0208767, IMG submission 184514) | Aqueous microbial communities from the Delaware River and Bay under freshwater to marine salinity gradient to study organic matter... | ecosystem: Environmental > Aquatic > Marine >... | reverse complement strand
AAATTCGTTTGAAAAAATACTTAGGAGAACACTAAACAAAAACGGATGTAATCAGATAAGATTTATTATACAAAACCAAGAAGATTTGCATTACGATTTATGGAGAGCTGGTTTATCTATCGCTAGGAATTGCTCGGATTGGGAGAAAGCAATACACTTAATATCGTATAAGCATAAAAACTATAGTAAAGAAGAGACTGAAGTCAAAGCAGAAGACACTATAGATAAACCCTATAAATGCGAAAGATTCAAAGCTCTCAACCCAAAAGGCTGTTTAAGGTGCCTGCATAAAAAGAAGATAAGCAGTCCGATACAGCTGGGTCTGGAGATAGAGTTTGCGGCAGAGGGGGATGCGATTACCAATTACACACCCGATACTAAGGGGGGTTGGGACACAGAAGAAGAATCAGTTCTTGAAGAGAAGGCTACTGAGACTACGGTATTTTCGGTGCCAGCACTCCCACCTAATTACTTTAGGGGTAAAAACGGGGGTATCTACCTTCTTGTAAAGGGGGAAGATGGCGAAACAGACGATGCTAAGTTAGTTTATGAGAATGACTTATTTATAATCAAAAGGATGTATGACGCTAATAAGGGGGAATTAGTATTAGTCTCAGTTAGACTTCCTAAAGACGAACCAAAAGAGTTTGTAATAGCTTTAGCTGATATGAACTCAAACCAAGAACTAAGAAAGATACTAGCTAAAAATGGCATTATATGTATGCCTTTTCATGTGGATACCATAATGTCTTATCTAATTGCTAGTACAAAATTGCAACAGAGTGCTAAAGACGCTGAAATTTTACGTCAACAGATGGGGTGGGTCGATGGTGATAAGAAGTTTATATGGGGTACTGTTGAGATAGGAGCTGATGAAGATAGGTATAGTCCTCCATCCTCAACGACAGAGGAGATTGTGAATCACTTAACTTCTGTAGGAGACTTCGACGTTTGGAAGGATATCGTTAGTACATTCGACCAACCCGGTTTTGAGCCGCATTCGTTTGCATTCTTCAGCGCATTCGGCGCTCCACTGATGAAGTTTTCTGCGTACAAAGGCGCGTTCATCAATCTGATACATGGAGAATCCGGCACGGGGAAGACCACTATCCTGCGCCTTATCAACAGCGTATTCGGGCACCCGTTTGAATTGTTATCGAAAGAGCGGGATACCTTAGCACATAAATTTTTTAGGATGGGGGTTCTCAATAACATAGCTTACCCCTGTGACGAGCTGACTAACATCGACAATGTGACTGCATCAAACTTAATTTATGGAATAACACAGGGAAAGGGCGCCGGGAGGATGCAGGGAGCTGTTAACGAGGAAAGGAAAAACACGACTTCATGGAGCACTATAGGTATCGGTTCGTCCAATAACTCGATGGCACAAATGTTAATGCAGCATCGGGTACACGCTTCGGGGGAAATGATGAGACTTATTGAATACCCTATAGAGGATTTGGGTATTCTCAATAAAGATAAGGCTGCTGAATTGTTCGATGTCCGTCTACACGCGAACTACGGGTGGGCTGGCAAACCTTATATAAAATTTATTTTGAACAACAGAAATTTGGTCGAAGAAAAGATCAATACGGTACAGAAATTTATAGATGAGAAAGTCGGTTTTACGAATAAACACCGGTTCTGGTCGGCGGTATTGGCTAGGAACATCGCTGGTGCATCTATAGCTAAAGACGCTGGACTAATCAATAACCGAGTCGTGAAAGTCCTAGAGTGGGTGGTTAACTATTTAGGTCCATATCTACTGGATTCAGTACAGGGTATAACCAAAGTAAATACTCTGAACATCCTCGGAGAGTTTCTTAATGACAATATCAACAATACTTTGATTATAGACTCTTCAAAAGATACGCAATCAGGTCTATCTAAACTTCCATTAGTAGAGCCTAAACATAGACTATTGATAAGAGTAGAGCCTGATACCAATCTCGTGTTTATAGCAACGAATGCTTTTAGAGCTTTCTGTTTAGAGAAAGGTATTATCTATAAAGACATATTAGATGATTTGAAAAAACGTAATGTGTATATACGGGATGTCAAAAAGAGATTGGGTACTGGAACAAACCACTCTAATACGCCACCCGTTTGGGCTATAAAATTACATTACGATATAAACGAGGGTAGGAAAATTGTATGAGGATTCACACAATCGAATATGATGTGCAGTGGAAAGAATTTAAACCTTACTCTTCGTTTTTCGTGCCTGCTCTTAACTGGAAGCAGGCTCGGGAGATTGTGACGGCAGAAGCTAAAAAACGCGGATTCCAAGTAGTTGTACGGTTATCCATAGAGGAGGGTATACAAGGAATCCGCGTGTGGAGGGTTCAGAAGCGATAATTATTATTCGTCTAACCCATACCTACTGATGAGAGAGTTTCTAGCTTGCTTAGGTAAAGTAATACCATTAACTGCTGTCTCCTCTCTATATCGTCTATTCTTAACAGAACGAGATATGTTTTGAGTAGATATTTCAGTACCCGTCAATCTAGCTAATGGACTCTCTCTAAATTTCTGGATATCCTCAGAAACTTCACGCATTCCGTCGATATCCCCAATACGGTACGCTTGGTAATATCTATCGTATAGTCTAGATTTAATTTCTCCAGCTTTACGTACAGCCTTCTTCGCCATGTTGTTTCTAGCATAAGCCTCGGATATTTCTGCGGGTGTAAAACCCATTAGCTGAGATACTGTATCCCAAAGATCGGTTTCTTTGAGTAAATAGCCTTGCCGGGTCCGCGCATCTTCTGATGCGTACCTAAATGACTTCATTATATTTCGGATTGAAGAAGGCAGCATCATCTCGATACCCCGTTCAACTCTTCCTTGATTAATCTCCTCTATACCATCAACAAACTGCTGTGCAGCACCTACAGGAGCACCTCCTAATTGATAAAGCGTGTACAACAGCGGTCCTACATCAGCTAGAAGTTTGTCGTCGGGTCTGTAGATTAAATCTCCAAACCCTGTCCTACCACTTAAATCCCATCTAGTTAACGCACTAAGTGGCCCTCTTACAAAGATGTTTCCAAAATTGACCATGAGTTCTTCTTCTAAATCGAACGGGTCGTCTTCGTCCGAAAGTGCAGCAGCTAAAATAGTGTTAATAAACCCAAACATAGGTAAACCCTTGACCCCTGCAAACGCAAACGCCATGGTGTAGATACCCGCTAACTGCTTAGCTGCTGTCTTAGCAACTTCTTTATCGCCGCGTTTATTCCCCCTATACACATCCCGCATCAATTTACCAATCAAATAAATCTGGGAAAGTGCAAACCTTTTAAACACACCGATAACTCGCCCAAAATTTTGTTGGAATAACTCTGGGCCTAACTCACTCATAGCCGCACCATGAGAAAGTTCTGTCATGTCTAGAGCTTCTTTAATAGAGGCATTGACATCTTTCCCTTTCTGTCTGGCTAACTTAAAAGCTGCAATGAGTGTAACTTCGCGGTTAAACCGCTCTACGTTTTGAAACGCCCAACTCCCTGCATAGAGAGTCTGTGCGATTTTGCTAGTGGCATCTGTACCGGATCGCGTTCTGGCTTCTGCAATATCCTGACCTAAAGACCTACGGATAGCGCCGCGCTGGACGGCGGCTTCCATAAGGGTTCTAATTTCAGCGGGTAACTTATCGCGACCTTTTAGTCCGTAAGCAGAATAATCCGTCAAATTCCAATTACCCAGCCGGAACGAAGTGTTATTGTCTTTACCCCCCGAAAAATACAGCTTTGTTGCATATTTCATAGCAGTCAGAGCGTCAGACCAGCCATATTTTCCACCCAGCAGGCTGTAGGCCACGATGGGAAGCTGTGTGAGGTTGACAATCGCAGACGAAATGTTACCCAGAATAAACCATGTATAGGCGTACTGCCCCGCCATCGCTGAAGCTGTATCAAGTGCACCTGAAGGTGTAGGGTTCTTGAACGCTCCCATTCTTCTAGCAAGGCTGTTCTTAATATCTCCAAGTATTGGGTTTTGAGGCGTCTCCCCGATTTCAGACATAGCTTCTCGGGCAGCTTCGTCTATTTCTTTAACCGATTTGAACTGCGCAAGGTTCATAGCCATTCGCGGGTGTATCTGGTTAAAGACCCCTAACGCATCCAACTCAAACCCTCGGGTTCCTTCACGCTTATGAAACTGCTGCATGATGGAGTTGCTTGGGAATAAATCCAGATACATCTGGTACAGAGAATTTATATAATCTTGGTTTTCCTCAGTGCCAAATTTAGATTTGATAGCTGTAAGAATCTCTCTGAACTCACCCGTTAGATTAGACGCATCGGTCTGTAGGGTTCCTCTAACTCTAGTGAAAGAGTTGTATTGGTTTATGTTGTTTTTCTTTAACTCTTTTATAGCCAGATTACGGGTGAATTCATCCTTAAAAGATTCAACATAACGCTCGCCATTTTGCTCAAATTCTAACCAATAATCTCCTTGACGGTACAACGGGAAATATGGTTTAATTCTTTTCTTAAGAAGGCTAGTAAGTAATTTATTACCTTTACCTAGTAAATCTTCTTTATCTAATTCACTTATGATTTCATCAGAGAATCGCGCATAGGCGTTTCTTAATTTCTTATAGGCTTCTTGTAACTCTTTAGGAAGCGAATTGAACTCATTATATATTTTAACTTGTTGCTCGGAACTCGGGAACGCATCCTGAGTAGAAGGGTCAAATTCAGCTAAAGTGGATTCTGCTACGACGTTATTAAAAGAATCTTGTTTTCTTGGGTACTTATTAAGAGTATCTCTCAATTCTAAAGATAAAGTTTCGTATTCGTTCCTGTAGTCAGAAACCAATTTATTCCTAGCAGAAACCGCGCCGTATATCCTATCTATCGCAGCTTCTAGTTTAGGGTTGAAACTCCCAGCTATTTTTCCTAACTGGTCTAAGCTGGTTAACTTTATAAGCCCCGCTCTAACTGCGCCCGGTGCATTGGATAACTTACCAATAACTTCAGCTAAAGGTTTCTGCGCAAAAGACGGCGCCGCTTGGACTACTTGATTAGCTGCATCTGTAACAAACTCTGCAATTCTATTGGCGTTAGACGGGATATTTGTAGACATCTCTATTTGTCTAGCCGTCTTAGTCGCCATGTCTAATTGCTTATTTGAAAGTTCAAGCTGTGCTGCGCCATACGCAAGATGTACGACATCTGCAGCCGTTAGGTCATCCACTGATACGTTGAGCTTGCTAATCGCCTGCTTGAGCGCACTGATAATTTTTTTGAAGAATTCAGCTAACGACGTACTCATACTCTTAGAGTCGATAGGATCAACGCCGTTCTTGACAGCCTCTTCTATAAAATATGCAAGAAGCTCATCATTGTCATTGCCCGCCTTCTTAGCCGCAATCTTGGCGACTTTAGACTCTACGTTATCAGTTGTAGAGTTTGCCCAACCCTTTATTTTACCGACTAACGAAGCGTAGTTAGCAGCGCCGACCATCTTCTTCATGCCAAGATGGGAACCGACTTCATGCAGGAGTATGGCTATTTCTTCGCCCTGCTCGATATTGTCAGAAAATAAATAGGCTTTACCGTCTACGACAGCCCCGCGAACAACCTCATTGTTCTTGGTTTTAGGTAATTTATCTGCGATACCCGCCGCTTCTGGAGTAGGCGCAACAACCAATGCTTCTCCTAGTTTAGTATCTTTAAATACACGACTAACTTCAGAATTGATCCGATCAACCGTTGTAGGTGAAACTGGAGCAGCACCGGAAGAAAGCCCTGCGGCTTTGTATTCTTTTTGTGTACGTGTCCCGAAAGCGTACCCTTTTACGTATTCTTTTACTTTTTGTTTTTCTTCTGGCGTTAAAGTATCCCAGAAATTCTTACCGTATGTTCCACCTGTAAGTGGGAGGTTTTCTCCCTGCTTACCGAAATGTTTTCTAAGAGATCCATAATTCTCATCATTTATAAAATCTATAGCTCTCTGAGTTTTTTCCCTTAATTTTTGCGCTTTTGCATCTTCTTGTGTATTCACTGTAGCTTCTTGGAAATTCTGAGCTACGTTTTCATCAATTCGTCTACCTTCTGAATATTGAGATACGGAAGCTGAATCAAATATACTAGACGTAGCCATATCCGCAGCTAAACTACGTAAGGCTAAATCTCTATCCATCTGTTGATACGCACCAATAGAATCAGGTTTCTTCGGTTTAACGGAACTGGTAATAATAGGACCAGCGCCTTCCTCTTCTGTGGTGGTAACTACATCCGGTTGCTCTTCGGAGATTGGATCTATAGATGTTCCCTCTAAAAATCCGGGATCTACTTCTGTGGTGGTAACTACATCCGGTTGCTCTTCGGGGATTGGATCTATAGATGTTCCCTCTAAAAATCCGGGATCTACGTTTATTTCTTCTTGCGGCGTTTTCGTGGGGGTAATTGCTTGCTCTTCGGCGTCTCTTTCTCCCATTTCTTCGCCATTTCGGGTTTGTTCTGATACATCCACCGACGCTGGGCTTTGCTTTTGAACGGCATTAGTAACTATCTCCCCCGCGTCTCCCCACGGTATATCCTTGTTAAACGCACCCCATGAATTAGCTAAAGACTTTTCGTTAGTTATATCTACTTTATTTTGAGATACATAATCGTTAAATCCAGCTAATACTTCGGGGGTAAGAGCTGCCTCTACTTCAGTCTTTTTCTGATCAATAAACTCTCCAAGAACTTTACGTTGATTGTTTATTTTCTCAGCTTGAGACCTATCTTTTGGACTTGTTTCATTAAGTTTTGCTAAAGTAGTGGTAGCTCTATCTATAGTAAAAGGTTCGTTTGCCCACGACGATTTATTTTTACGAATCCCTGCGGCTTCAAATACAGAGTTGGGAGTAAGTACCGCAGTAGCACTCGTACTCGGAGCTTTTCCCTGTTCAGCCGCCTTTTTTATTTTTGCGTAGTCTTCTTCAATTTGCTGAAGCGCAGTCGCTCGCTTGTCTGGATCTGATTCCTGTCTAGCGTTCTTTTTATTTTCAAGATAAGTAGTTCTATCATTCGTAGCTTTTAACTTTTTATTTATTTCGTCGATATCAAACTTAACTACTTTATCATCAGGGTCCGCTGCTAATTGCGCATTTAAAGTATCTAACTGCTCACTAAGAGAAGTTTTAAGAGCCGGAAGTTGATTCGTTAATTCATCTTCTTCTTTAAGTAAAGACTCTTGTTCCTGCTGTATTTCAGCTTCTCTAGCAACTCGCTCTTGTTCAGCAAGCTCTTTACGATTTATCTCCTCTCGCCGTACTGCACCTTCCTGCAACATCTTGGCACCGGTATCAACAGTGCCGAACGGACCACCAGCGACCGCACCGCGAACAGCTGCCTCCAGAATGCGGTCAAACTCTTCGCTCCCCCAGAAGTTTTCTGCCTCATCAACGAACTGCTCCGCTGAGATACTGATAGCTTCTTGTGCGCCTTCAGTTAATCCTTCAAGTGCAGAGGCTTTAAGTGTCCCCGCACCAAGACGTCCTACCCCTCGTAGAAGTCCTTTTTTCTCCGCAACATCCGCTACGACAGCTTTCTTCGCGGTATCATCCAGCCCACGAAACCGTTTTAACAGACGCGCTGGCAATATGGTGTCTAAAGCACCTGCAACAGAACCGAAAAGAACGCCTTCAACCGGGGCGAGTTCTCCTGTCTCCTCGTAGATATTCTGGAATATTTCAGTTGTATTGAGGCCAACCCCTACCGCTCCCGCTCCCGCGACCTGACCCCTTGCGGATTGTTTTGCAGCTTCTTTAGCAAATATAGGCGCAGTGCGTGTTTCAAATTTGGCTATCTTATCTTTGAGTTGCTGAGCAATCTCTTCCCTAGGTGGAAGCACTTCTTTACTTAGTTGTCTTTTACTGTAATCCTCAACTAATTCTTTACCAGCCTTATTGACAAGACGTTTAGCGTACATACCTGCAACACCGCCACCGATAAGGCTTGCTACGATGTTACCTGCTTGTTCACCAATCGTTTCAGCTACAAAATTAACTGCATCTCCAACGCCAGATACTTCCTTAAACGATGAAAATTCTGGCCTATTAGTTCTCTGTAATTCCGCTTCTTTTGCTTGAGCTTCCTGTAACTGCTCTTGCGCATATTCATCAAAACCTAAAGCGCTGGCACCTAACGCGGGGAGGACATCTGTAACCATGGACCCAAGACGAGACGCGCCGCGACTAACGCCACGGGTAAGGGCGCGGAAGGGACTACGTTCTATAGGGATCGCTTGTATTAAATTTTCAAATTCTTCTGGGGATGTTCTTCTATCGCCAAATACATTTCCATACCCAGCTTCCATAGCTGTTCTTTGGATAATTTCTTCCTGAGTTGCACCTTCTGGAGCCGTAACATTATACTGCTTTCCATCAGGAGCTGTTACGGTATAATTAGGCATAATAAATTACCTAGATTATTAGTTTGAATTATTGAGTGTAGCAGTCCAACCGCGGCTTAAAGAGTTACGTCTAGCTCTACTGTTTGCTAGATTAGCGAAGTAATCCAATTTATCCTCAATGTATTCCTCTACAAAGTCTTTGTATTCTTGAGATCCAACGTCAGGATCTCGTCCTTCAAGTTTCGCGTTAAATTCAGGATCATTCCCCCCACTAATCTTTTCATATAACTCTACTGCTAATTCTGCTCTTTCTTTAGGCCCAAGCGTTCCATCTTGAATCGCTTTTAGACTCGCTGCGCTCAGAGTAGCTTGTATTTTTTGTAGCTCTGCGTTCATATTTGCTTCAATTTCAAATAGTTTTATTTCTCTATCCCTATAATTAGATGCTTCTTGGAAATTTAGCATTGCTTCTTGCAGATCTCGGTTGTTTTGTGCTGTGGTATTCATATTTGCCGTATCAATTATCGCTTGCTGTGCACGTTGTTCTGCGGCGTATATAGCGTCTGCATTTCCTCGTGCGTCTGCAATTTTAAGGTCTTCTATAGCATCGTTACGGAGATCGAGTGCATCTTGACGGTCTCTTATAGTTTCCAAATCTCCTCTATACTCTTCCAGACCTTTCTTCGCTCCAGCAGCTAATCCTTGTACAAAACTCCCCGGAGTCTGTGCCATCTCCAACCCTGCGTTCATAAGATTAAGCCATGGAGATCGCTCTTCAAATTTATCTAGTTTTTCTTGAGCTTTTGTTATTCGCTCTCTTCTACCAGCTAGAGACTCGTCTAAATTATAACCAGCTAGTTCATTTGCTTTTGCTCTAGCATCCATGATTTCTTCTAGTGTAGGAGCATAGGCTTTTAATCCCTCAATAGGAGGGGCTTTAAAAGGCTCAGTTGGTTTATATAGCTCCTCCGGTAGTTTCAGCTCATCCGAAAAAAGCGTATTTGGCGCACTAGTAGGGCGATCAAGAACTTTAGGATCATATAATCCTGTTAAAGATGTTAGTGGTAGTTCTTCAGATGCTTCAGGTTCTTCAGATGCTTCAGGTTCTTCAGAAAAAAATCTAGGCTTTATGTTCTCTCTAAAAAAAGTACCTACACCATGACTTCCATATGCTCGCTGAGCTTTCTGTAACCTTTTAATCCTATCTCTTTCCCAATCAGAGCTTTCTTGTACAGATAACCCGGGAGGGACTTTTTCATTTCTAATATTTTCTATTTCATTAAATAGTTGAGCTCTTTCATCTACTAGTTTTCCCTGAGCGTACCCAACTACCCCACCCCGAGCGTAGTATTGGTCGGCGTACATATCACTAGGAACAGGAAGCCCGATAAGACCGCCACTAGCTGCCATCATAGGAGGAGGTGCAGCGGCCATTTCCTGCTGGACGATATCCTGCACTACGGTAGTCTGAGGCGGATTAGGATTGCCCTGTCTTATCTTCTGCTGCTCATTCATTGCAGCGACCTTAAGAAAATCAGGGGCGTTAGTCATAGCTATTTGTTCTGGAGACAGCGTAAGGAGATCGTTAAATACTCCTTGGAGACTGCTGAACGGTCCACTCATCATGTTCATGTTCTGTCCCTCTTAAGAACTGAAGGCGTTATATGCGCCAATCCCCGCGCCCATAAGACCCGCTAATTGGTTAGCTGCCGTAGGTGTCTGTCCGTAAGCAAGCGACGTTGTACTCAAAGGTGCTGGTAACCCGCGAATAAGATTACTATAAAACCCGAGCTGTTCCATCGGATAGTCTCGTTGCCGTAAGAAGTCTTGGTAGCGTGTATCAAGAATCGCTTGCTGCTGAGCCTGTCTCTGGGCGCCTATGCCTTCTAGTGCATTTAATCTCTGTAAGGCGACGTTCTGTTGTTCCGACCCTAACGCTCCCAAACCTGACGCAATCGCCATCTGCTGTTGGTCTGCAAACTGCCTAGCCTGTTGATTCAGATCATATGCACGTTCTCTAGCAGCTCTATCTTCCTGCGCGGCGGCCAATCTCGCCGCTTCATTCATCTGATAAGCGCGTTCCTGTGCACCAAGGTTTGTCTGGTACGCTCGTTCTGCAGCGCCAATATCAAATTGCCTGCCTGATAACCCCGCAGCTCTATCTCGTTCAAACTGCTGCTGGGCGTTTTCAAATGCTCTTTGCTGACCTGCGGCGTATATATCTCCTATAGTGTTCGTGAGACCAGTCTGACGCATAGCGTCTATAACCGCCTGTCGTCCACCTCCATAGGTTCCCATCTTAGCGGCGCCAAGATTAGTAGCTATCTGCTGTCTTTGAGACTCTTCTATAGCTTTTCTAGCTGCTATATCACTTACCGCTGATTGGTAAGGATTCATATAGAACTGAGCGATTTCTGGGTTGAATACTCCAGTATCACCTATCTGTCGGAGTTGATAGGCGTCTCCTATTTGGTATTCATCAGGCGCAGCATAGCCTTGAGCGTCTCCAAATAATGTAGGCTGAGAATCTGCCAATCTTCCGTAAATAGCGCGAGCAGCGTCATACTCTCTAGGGTCAGTTAATGCAGCGACACCCTGCTGCATTTGTTCCTGTAAAGGATCGAAACCCGCTACCCGCTGTCCTTGATAAGGTGTATAGGATTGTGTACCTAGAGACTGTGCACGTTTAGCTACATCCGTAATATACGGTTGTAGATACGATGGAATGGTTTGGTTAACTACTGTTTGAGTAGTAGGCTGCGCTGGTGCGGCTTTTTTGCTGCCTTTACCCATGGATTAATCCTCTAAAGGTAACTCATAAGTTGTACAAATTGCTTTGTAACCGTTATTTTTAAATACTTTTGCCCAACCGGGACGTCCTGTAGATTCTATACAGTCGCATTCATTTTCTTTAGCCCAACTTCTTAGAAGACTAAGCATAGGATCTTTCCATTTAGGTAAATCAACGCCACCGGTAAAGTGCATCATCAATACTCGTTTTAATGGGTAATCAACTACTTCTGTCACTACCGCACCATAAACTAGATTGTCTTCGTATGCCGCCCAAAGGTGGTTGTTGTATTTAACAATACTGTCGTATATAGCATTTAAAGTATATCTTCCATAAGTATATTTAACAGATTTCTCTAAATGGGGCGCCACCGCATCCCAATAAGTATCTATATATTCCAGAGGTACATAAGATACTTGCATCATGCGGGGAGATATCCCCCCATGTTCTTCATTGGCGCTTGTCGAATTGTACCTGTTTTAGTTTCGCGAACTCTATCTAACATAGCGTAAAGTTTATTAGCGCCCGCGTTACTGGACCCATTTCCAAGGTGGGATACCACATCGGCTGGAATTATGAACTCACCGTCCGAGAGTCTGGCTGGTTGACTACCGTTGATATTAGCTGGGATATCGTCGCTCATACCATCCCCTCTACCATTTAAGTACCCGCCTTCAGCAAAGGGAGAAACATAGTTAGAAACTAAATTAGTTATCCCACCGGTTAATGGATTCTTCCCAGTAGCAGCGCTACCAAAAGCGCCCCCCAAACCTGCGCCTATAGGCCCACCTAATGCGCCTCCAACAATACTAGGTAGTGCGCCCGCTATCGAACTAAGGAAGCCGCCGCCTTTAGTTTGCTGTTTTCTACCTTCTTCTCTAATAGCATAATCAAGCGCTGCTATGCGTTGAGCATCAGATGCAGAAGATACATTAGTACCTTGCTGATTTAGATATTTACCGATACTATTTTGGATATTTCTATCGTTTTTAGTAGATCCCTTAAATATGCTATCGAATTTATTTAACCCAGCTTGGGGGTTCTGATCCCACCCATAAAAACTAGAAACAAATCCCGGTTGGGAATACGGTATGTCTTTAGCGCCTAAAAAAATCCCACGATCTTGTACTGGATCATACCAAGTATTTGTACCTTGTTTTTCATATCCAATACGTTGCCACTGTTGTGGTCCCGTAATACCCGCATCGGTTAGTTCTGCAGCATAAGAATTTCGCATAGCTACGTCAGTAGGATCCCAATTTTCTGGGTAAGGCGTACTAGCGTAAGGATTTGGGATAGATGCTACCCCTCCTTTACCCGGCATTCCCGTATTCTGTTGTGCTACTCGTGGTCCTTTACCCCCTATACTTCTTGCACCCGGAACTGCCGGAGCTGCCGGAGCTGCTGTATTTACCGAAGGTGATCCTTTAATTCCTAAACTAGCAATACCCTGATTCGCGCTGGCCTGAGTAGCGGGAGCTGGGGCCGGGGCTGGAGCTGGGGCCGGGGCTGGAGCTGGAGCTGGAGCTGGAGCTGAACGCGCTGGAGCTGGGGCTGAACGCGCTGGAGCTGGGGCTGAACGCGCTGGAGCTGGAGCTGAACGCGCTGGAGCTGGGGCTGGGGCTGGAGCTGAACGTGATCCTTTAAACCCTTTACCACCCATAGCCGGTGCAGGAGCTGGAGCTGGAGCTGGAGCTGGAGCTGGAGCTGAGGGTTGGGAATTAGAAAGATTCATCAACGCCCCTTTACCACCCATAGCCGGTGCTGGAGCTGAACGCGCTGGAGCTGGAGCTGGAGCTGGAGCTGGAGCTGGGGCTGAACGTGATCCTTTAAACCCTAAACTACTAGCTGGAGCTGAGCGAGATGTACCTGATGGGTTATGATTATTTAACGTAGCGGAACTAAAATTCCCTTTACCCGGCATTCCTCCTACCGCATACCCCGGTACTTCCTCTACTTTACCTCCCCCTGCATATCCTTTTGTACCGACCTTAGGTGGAGGTGCCCCTTTCGTACCGAACTTAGGTCGTGCCCCTTTCATACCGACATTAGGGAGGCTTGGAGGAGGAGTGGGGGTAGTCGGCTTGGGAGTAGCTGTAGGTGTTGCTTGTGCTAATTTAGCCCTATCGAACATTGCACCCTTCCCTGCAAACACAGGCGTTGTGGTGGGAGTAGGTTTCGGAGGAGTTATCTGTATCTCTTCTTTAGCGGGCGCAACAATAGGGGCTAAAGAAACAGTAGGTTGATTACGAGCGGGTGCGGGCGCAACAATACGAGCGGGTGCGGGCGCAGCTTCTACATATGCACCATTTAAGATATCTGTAATAGGTAAATTAGTAGGGGTTGGAGGAGCTGGAAACCCTAATAAATTAGATATGTCATTATTCTGTGGCGTTGGCGTTGGCGTTGGCGTTGGCGTTGGCGTTGGCGTTGGCGTTGGCGCTGTATAAGAACTTGTAGGTGTACTTTCCGAAGGCGCGGTATTCTCAAAATTAGTAGACCCTTCTGTAGACCCAAACCCTTCTCCATAGGAATCAGAAGATTGTGGAGTAGACCCATAGCCTTTATATTGGTGCCCAAAAGCCGCTCGATTAGCTAAATCACCCCATATATCTGAAATTTCAGAAACTCTGTTAAAAGCCGCATTAGGGTTATCATTACTATTCCTAAACGCATTTACATTTGCTTGGTTTCCCCAAATAGAAGAAGTTGGGCTGACTACGCCTCCATTATCAAAGCTAGGTACATACCCCCCTGCATTTGCGTATAAGGGGCGTTCCCCCCATCTATTACCCCCACGAGGACGGAAGTACGAAAATTCAGAACTGTCGGTACTATTGTCATCGGGGAATCGGACGTCAAATTCAGGGAAAGTATACGGTCCTTCGTAGGGGTATCTATCCTCCATACTATCCCCCGTATCTACTGGAGCGAACGAACCCCTATCCATGTCTGCTGCAAACAGAGGAGCAAGTGCTGCGGCGCCATGGATACCTAAGCCTTTACCACCCGTTATCATCGTATCGCCAGCTGCAGCGGCGGCTTGCCCATACAGCGAAGGATTTTTAAGAATTTCAGCCGCAGAAGAAGGAATCTGATTCGCTAATATTGATTGCGTACTAAGCGCATTTGTACTAAGCGCATTTGCACCAAGATTTCCAAGCGCATTAGCTCCCATACCCCCAAAAGGAGAACTAGACGCTCCTGATAACGACATCGGTAAAGATGGTTCGTACATCGGTAAAGATGGTCGGTACAGAGACTGTGCAAAATTATTAGCGGCTGTATTAGACGCCAAAGAAGATTGACCTGTAGACGATAACGCATTACTCATAAGTTTTGGATCAGCGGCATTCTTTAACCCAAATCCAAATCCTTTCGCGAGATTCGCGCCACCAAAAGCTCCTAGCCCTGCCGAAAGTCCTTTACCCAAATCACCTGATACAAGACCCGTAAGTGCACCTGTACCAAGACCCAATAGCAAAGGGCTAAGCCCAGTTACCGGACCTAAAACAGCCCCAGCAATGACCGGTAAGATGTCACTTAAAAACCCCGCTTCGGGGAGTCCTGTATTTGGATTGACCGTTAACGAACCGCCATGGGCAAGTGCGATCTGCTGGAGTGAATCCACCTCATCCGGTGTCATATGCACCAGAGCAGTATCTTGATTGCGTCCTAAAGAAGCTATGCCAGAAGCAAGGGGGCTATATGGTGCATTCATACTCGTTACCCTTTAGTTGACAGTACGACCCATCGACCGTCAATGACCGAATATATCAAAATTGCAACGCCAGAACCAGAAGAAGTCCAGTCTGCGCCGCCGTTAGTTATGATCCTGTTATCCGCGTCGCTACTCGCACTTTGGTTAGATAACGTCATGTTCTGAGAGGTTGAATTGAAAAGTATCTTGATTTCACCGTTGACCCCTTTGTAAATCCCCGTAAAGGTGAAAGCTGCTGTGGGTCCGCTGATGTGCACAAAAGAACTTTGTCTAGTGAAAGATACGTTGTTTGTCGTTCCATTAGTTGCGGTATACGACCCTATAGGCATCTTGAGGAAGGGCGCGGTTAAGCTATCTACGGTGATAGGCGCCTTAGAATCTGCTTGCCTGAAATACCTATTAATCGTACCTATCAACGAAGTGAAATACTCCTTGTTGTATAGGTTAGGAGGGAAGGGGAGTACGGGAGC
>Ga0208767_1002096_pt1 | contig 15359 bp, 6 predicted proteins | sample VirMetDEL_Mar_21_FD_184514 | JGI IMG/M metagenome (GOLD analysis project Ga0208767, IMG submission 184514) | Aqueous microbial communities from the Delaware River and Bay under freshwater to marine salinity gradient to study organic matter... | ecosystem: Environmental > Aquatic > Marine >... | reverse complement strand
GAACGAGCAAGGAAAAGATGTAGACTTGCACATTGAAGAGTATCAAGAGATAAGAAAAGCACGACTTGGACGTGACCCTGATTTACATTAACGGACTAAATACTCTGTAAGGAGTATTGACTATGAAAGAAAATTATTTTATGGGACAGGACGGTTTCGTCTGGTTCACTGGAGTCGTGGAAGATAGAAACGACCCATCTAAATTGGGAAGAGTTCGAGTTCGTTGTTTAGGGTATCATACGGAGAGTCTTGAAGACCTCCCTACTGCTGATTTGCCTTGGGCCCATGTTATGCACCCAACCACAGACCCTTCTATGCAAGGACTAGGGAACAGTCCCTCTTTTCTTGTTGAAGGAAGTTGGGTTATTGGTTTCTTCCTAGACGCAGTGGAGAAACAACAACCACTGATTATAGGTTCACTGCCTGGCGAACCTCAAGATAGTGCTGACCATACCAAAGGTTTTAATGACCCACGCAGTAATGAGTCCACACAAGACGATTATGTTGGAACACCAACCTATGGGCCTTATCCAAACGAACAATCTGATAATGGACACCAACTAGAAGAACCAGATACAAGTTTACTTGCGAGAGGACAAAAATCTGAAAATCACAAATCACTTATAGACAGAAGAGTTGCAAAACAAATAGCTATACCTATTGCGACTAAACCAAATATAGGAACTGTGTCCGATACTCTTAAAACAACTCAGACTGCTAGTACATTTGATGAACCAAATGCAAAATCTTCACAAAAATTTGACATTCCATACACAGCTTCTCAGTATCCTTATAATCATGTATTCGAATCTGAAAGTGGTCATGTGATGGAGATAGATGATACTCCAGAAAAAGAAAGACTACTTCGTTATCATAGGACAGGAACATTTGAAGAAATACACCCAGACGGAATGAGAGTTGTCAAGGTAGTTGGAAAGAACTATGAAATCATTGCAGATGATAATAATGTCTTTATCAATGGTGATGTAAATCTAACAGCTACAGGTAATTATAATCAACTCATCAAAGGTGATTATGTTTTAGAGGTAGAGGGAAACTACACAAGAAAGATACACAAGAGTGAACAAGTTAAGATTGGTGCAAGAGGTTCAGAGAAAGGTGGTGGTAATCTTGAAGAAGAAATAAATGGTAATCATTCTTTTAATATAGTCAATAGTGTTAAGGGTGCTGTCGGTACAACTAAGACAGGAACAAGTAAAGACTTTGATATTACAATCGGTGGAAGTGAAACTCGTTCAGTGGGTGGTTCACAGAGAACAGTTGTCACCAAAGATATTTTGTTTGCGTCAACTACAGACGAGATGATACTATCTGCGTCAACCAATATGTCTTTATCAACATCAACAGGCATCATGTCTATCAAGTCTGGTGGAGATACTAGCCTTGGTTCAGTTGGTGCAGTAACGACAACATACAAATCATCTCATAGTGAAACTGTATCTGGTTCAGTAACAGAATCATATGGTTCACTTGCAACAACTATTTCTGGTGTAACAGGTATCAAGTATGGTGGTGATGCAACTCATCATTATGTTGGTGCGTTCAAAGAAAAGATTGACGGAGATACATTCGTTGATGCAGAAGGTGGAAAGGTTGACCATGTTCACCCAGTATCACCATCAAGAACATCTGGTACAGATGAAGTGACAGGATTATAGGAGAACAATATGGCAGATTTTAAAACAGCAGATATATGTGGTGCAAGTCCAAACCTAAACGGTGTATTAGAGAAGATGGATAGTTTGAAGAACTCACTGTCAAGTAGTTTAACTGTTGACCCATCAGCTCTCGCATCAACATTATCAAGTGAAGTATCAGCATTAAGTTCAAGTCTTTCAGGTATGATACCAGAATTACCTTCTGCACCAGATGTAAGTTTACAAGCAGAACTAACTTCACTGAGTAATATAGATTTAACATTACCTTCTGGTTTATTAGAGTATCGGTCTAAATTAGATTCTATTACAAATCAGTTTGGTGACTCTTTATCAAGTGCTGGTGTCAGTCTAGATAATTTAGTATCTCAAGTTGCTCCTTTAATACCATCACTGCCTGGGGCTTCAAGTGTAGACCTCTGTTCAGTAGTTCCAAACTTTAAATTACCAGATGGTGCAACTGAAGCAACAGAGGCAGCTGCAGAAACATTGATGGCAGATGCTCCAGGCATTGCAGAAAAAGTTGCAGAGGTTACTGCAAACTCGGAGGTTGCGAATGTACAGGCAGATTTAAAAAAAGTTACAGATGCAATTTCAAATGGAACTGCATATACTAAAGCATCAACCACTGTTGAGATAAAAACTCAAGATGTTGAACAAGCACCAATTAAAGTTGCAAGAGTAAAAGATAATCTAACAACTAAAACAGAAGAGGTTGGTGGTGTAACAGTAACAGTAAAAGAAAGACCCAGAACTATTGATACAAGTGTAGCAAAATATTTTGATAAACCAGTAGAGGTAACAATAGATAGATTTGTTTCTATTGATGCTTTACCAGCAGGAAAATGGAAAGATAAATTAAATAGAGCATGGAGATTTAGACATAGGGATAGTCCAGAATATAGTGAAAGTTTTAGAAATTCAATGATGGAAGCTCCAATGGAGTTGGAAGATGGTAGTATATTTACTCCTCTTACAGAGGCAGGTATAAATGTTTTAAAAAACTTTACAGATTCAAACATAATTCTTTTTAGACCTGTAAAAGTAATTAAGGTAAGAGCAATGTTAAAAGATAAACTTCGAAAGGAAGGTGATTTAGCAGGATTTCCATTTAAAAAGAAAGAAGCAGAAAAAGCTGGTATATATGTATACTTAAATGTTAATGATGTTTTTAAGCGTGGTACAAAAGATGCTGATAATTTCATTGTCCTTCCTAATAAAGACCAATTTGCTTATGTAGATATAAAGTATGAAATGGGAACTACTTACAACGCAAACTTTAAAGATGAAACAAGAGAAGCACTTACGACTTAATGTATAAATAAAGACATAGGAGTCAAAGTATGTCTGCGTACAAAGATGCACAAGCTAATAATGATATCAGTCGTAATGTAAAACAGTATAGAGATTTAGATTTGTTCTTCAGTAAGAAGTCCAACAAAGATGTGAATAAGGTAACTGATATTGAAGCAGTCAAAAGGTCTGTGCGTAATCTAGTTTTGTTAAACTCATACGAGAAACCTTTTCACCCAGAGATTGCTGGAGATGTGAGAGGATTACTCTTTGAAAATATGACACCACTTACATCAGCTGTCATTGCAAGAAAGATACAAGATGTGATAGAGAACTTTGAACCAAGAGCAAGATTGACTGGAGTACAAGCAATACCAAACTTTGACAGAAACTTGTATCAAGTGACTGTTTATTTTTATGTGGTCAATGCACCAACAGAATTAGTTGAGGTTACACAATTACTAGAGAGGTTACGATAGATGGCAATCAATGATAAAAGATTAAGTGTCACAGAGTTTGACTTTGATGATGTCAAAGACAATTTAAAAACATTCCTAAAAAACCAAACAGAGTTTACAGACTATGACTTTGAAGGTTCTGGTATGAGTGCGTTGTTAGATGTCCTTGCATACAATACTCACTATCTTGGTTTCAACGCAAATATGTTAGCAAACGAAATGTTCTTAGACAGTGCATCACTTCGTTCCAGTGTAGTATCTCATGCAAAGATGTTAGGGTATGAAGTAAGTTCACCTAGAGCTCCTATTGCAACTATTAATGTTTCACTTAGTACATCTCAGACACTTGCAACCATGCCTGCTGGAACTGCATTTACAACTTCAGTAGATGGAGTAAGTTATCAGTTTGTTACAATCACAGATGTTACAAAACAAAATACAGGTAGTGCAATTCCTTTTGACAGCACAGAAGTTTACGAGGGAACTTATACAACAACAAAATATCTCGTAGACAGTAGTGATGTTGACCAAAGATTTATGTTAGCAGATGTTCGTGCAGATACATCAACACTTACGGTGAGAGTTCAAAACTCAACGACAGATACAACAACTACAACTTACACAAAGGCAACTGACATAACACAACTGTCAAATGCAAGTACAGTTTACTATTTACAAGAAACAGAAAGTGGTAAGTTTGAGATTTACTTTGGAGATGGTGCAACCAGTGTTGCATTATCAGATGGTAATATAGTTCAACTTAATTATGTAATTACAAATAAGACTGCAGCTAATGGTGCGTCTGCATTTTCTTCACCCAGTTCAATTGATGGTATTACAGGTATCACTGTTACAACAGTTGCAAATGCAATCGGTGGTGGAGAACCAGAAACTATTTCATCTATAAAATTAAATGCACCACTTGACTACGCATCACAAGGTCGTGCAGTTACAGCAGAGGATTATAAAGTTTATGTAAGAAAACTTTTTAACAATACACAGGCTGTTTCAGTATGGGGTGGAGAAGATGGAAGTTTCGATACAAGCACAGGTGTAAGTTCTACACCAGAGTATGGTAAAGTTTTTATATCTGTAAAAAGCACAACAGGTATTAACCTTACAGTTTCACAAAAAGAAAACTTAGTAAAAGGTTTAGCACCTTTTAAAGTTGCATCTATTACTCCAGTAGTGGTCGACCCAGAAACAACCTTTATAATTTTAGGTATTACATTTAACTACAATTCATCTGCAACAACTTTAGGAAAAGCAACATTAGAAACAAATGTATTAACAACATTAACTGACTTTAGTTCTTCTACATTAAACACTTTTAATAGTCCATTTAGACATTCAAAACTTACAGGTTTAGTTGATGATACAAATACTGCAATTACAAATAATACAACAACAGTGACTATGGGTAAATTTTTTACACCATCTCTAAACACATCAACAAATTATACAATTAATTTTGCAAATGCATTTTACAATCCTCACTCTGAACATAACAAGAGTGGTGGTGGTATTCTTGCATCAACAGGTTTTCAGATTAATGGAGATACTGCAACAGATTATTTCTTTGATGAAGATGGTGCTGGTGTAGTAAGAATATACTCTTTAGTTTCTGGTGTGAGAACTTACTTAAGTTCTGCAGCTGGTACAGTTGATTATTCAAATGGAACTGTATCAATCAACGCAGTAAAAATAACAGCAGTATCAAATGTAGATGGTGCAATATCAACACAGATAAGAGTAACTGCAATACCAAGTTCAAATGATGTTATCCCAGTTCGTAATCAAATACTAGAAGTAGATTTAGTTAACTCAACTATAACAGGACAAGTGGATAGCACTACAACAACTGGTGTCGGTTATACCACAACAACATCTGGAACTGCAAGTACAACATCAGTTAATACAACTACATCTTACCCAACATCTTCTGGATACTAATCAATGGCAGATGAAAAGTCAAAACTACTGACTAAAGTTTCACCCCTCATAGAAGGACAGGTGCCTGATTTTATACAGGCTGACCACCCAATTTTTGTTAAGTTCTTAAAAGAATATTACAAGTTTCTTGAAGCTGGTCAAGTTACCTATGAGGTGGTAAACAGTTATGTGCGTTATGAAACTACAACCACTGCATATGTGTTAGATGAAGTAGATGGTGACAGAATACTCACAGAGGAAACTGTACAATTTACAAATGGTGAAATAATCACAGGTAATACTTCTGGTGCGACTGCAACGATACTTGTAGAAGATTCAAGAAATCTAAAACTCTATATTTCATCACAACAAAAGTTTATTACTAACGAAACATTTACAGGAGCAAATGGTGCTCAAGGTAAACTTACAAATTATCGTGCAAACCCTATACAAAATATACAACAACTTTTAGAGTATGCAGATGTAGATAATACTATCTTTGATTTCCTAGACCAGATGAGAGCTGCATTGATGACTTCTATTCCTAATGCTCTTGCACCTAGTGTATCAAAAAGAAAACTACTTAAAAATATTAAAGACTTATATGCAGCCAAAGGTACAAGAGAAGGTCACGAGTTATTCTTCAGAATACTTCTTGGAGAAGAAGCAAACATCTTTTATCCTACAGAACATATGTTGCGTGTGTCGAATGGTGACTGGAGAACAGAAACAACTTTAAGATGTGCTGGTTTTTCTGGTGTGTCTGGTGATGAGATTATTAATCAAAAGATTACTGCACAGACTTCTGGTGCAACTGCAATTGTTAATGATGCGATTACATTTCAAGAGGGAACACAATCTGTTACAGAATTAGAACTTGCAAATATCGTTGGAACATTTATAGACGGTGAAACAATTATTGCCAATTCTACTGTACGAGATGTTGATGTTTCATTTACAGTAGAAGCTATACTTTCCTCTGCGTCTTTATCTAATGATGGTATTCTTCATACTGATGCAGAACCAGTTGAGATAGAAAACTTAGGAAATGATGAAGCAAGATTAGTTGTGAGTGGTATTACAAGTGGTTCAGTCAGTGAAGTAATTGTTGATGATGCTGGTTCTGGATATGAGGTGGGAGATGTTCTTACCTTTACAACTTCAGAGAGTGATACTAAAACTGCAGCTGGTTTTGTAAGTGTTGTTGGTGGTGGTATACAATTAGAAACTGGAACACTAGATGACTCTGAAGTTACATCAGATGTAATCATTATAGAAGATGGAACAACTGCGTCAGAGGAAACATTTAATATTGTTTTAGATAGAACAGATGTAGATGGTGCAAATGCAAATGATGATATTATACTTGACGGAACAGATGCAACAAGTTCTAATGCTGGTTTCTCATTACTTTCTAATACAGTTGTTACAACAAACGATACATATGGAACTGCAAATGATAGACTGTTCTTAGAAGAAGATACTTTCACTACAGCAGAGAGAGGTTCTATACAAAGAATATTCTTATCAGATGGTGGACTATATATTTCAGATTTACCGACTGTTACAATTACAAGTACAGGTGGTACAGGTGCAGCTCTTACTGCATTAACAAATGATATTGGTTCTGCAAAATCTATCAATGTAAACAACACAGGATTTGATTACTCAATTACTAATCCTCCAGAGATAGAATTACGAGCTCACTTTATTCTTAAAGATGTTACAGGTACATTCTCTGCAACTAATACTTTAACAACTCACACTGGTGTAGTTAAAGGTTTCGACTCCAACACGAAAGTTCTTGATACGACATTCGAAGATGTAATCAGGACAGTGCAAGAACAAGAAGGAACTTTCAACGAAGAGATTGCATTAGAAGCTGGTACAACTATTTTAGAACCTCAAGGTATTTTACTTGAAGATGAATTAGACTTTGATGATGGTGAAGGTATACTACTTGAAACTGGTGGTTCTATTTTATTAGATGGTGAAAGTAAACAGACATATAACATTACAATAGAAGAAGGAACAATACCTTTTACTTCTATTGGAAATATTATACAAGAAGACAATAGTGGTGAAATACTTTTAGAGGGTACTCACAACGAACAAGTACAACACGCAAACAGTAAACTTTTACTTAACAGATATAGAGAGAATAATCCTAACTCTAGTTACCTAGTGATTGAAGCTGGTAATACTGGAGATGAGAACGATAGAGTATCTACAGAAGAGTTTGGTAATCTACTTATATTAAATGGAACAGACTCAGATGGAACAGATGCAATGGGTTCATTATTATTCCCAGATGAAACTGGTAATGGTAATATGGTTTATGACCAATCTGCATCTGGTATAGATGTTGGTTCAGATATCATACACGAAAGTGGTATTGACTTCTCAAAACAAAATGTTACTATCACAGATTCGAGTGGTGCATCTGGAACTATTGTTAAGGCTGACATTGCAAAAGGTACAACAGTTGTTGCAACCACATCAACATCAATTGGAAGTTATGAAGGTATTGAAAGTATTGTTGGTGAAGACTTAATTAGAATACAAGACTCTTTCTTTTATCAAGACTATTCATACGAAGTTCAAGTTGGTGCGTCACTAACTTCTTATCTAAACGAATTAAAGAAAGCAGTTCACCCTGCTGGATTTGCACCATTCGGTAAAGTTACAATTGCAACTGCACTTAATGCTGGTGTAAGAAATGCTGGAACAGATACACCAGATATTACAAGTGATGAGAAGTTCTCACCAATCCTTGCATCTGCTCTTGAGAATATCTTTGACCAAGTTTTTGGAATGAGATTGAAAGCAAACAACTCTGGTATCACGCACAGAGATGATAAAATCATTTACGAAACAGGTCATGTTGCTGGAGATAATTTAATCCTTGATGGTTCATCATCTGCAGCTGCATCTAATACACCAAGTAACATTTCAATATTATTAGAGAGTGGTTCTCAACCAGACGGATATGACTATGATGTTGCATACCTAGTTCTAAACTCAAGTGATGGGTTCAATGATGAGGGTGGTAAGTTAGATGTTGAGGCTGGTTCAATCACAGACGAGTATGATAACATACTTGCAGAAGATGGTAATATATTTGCACTAGAAGATGGCTTCATTAAACAAGGTGATGACATACTCTTTGAGGGAACAGTAGTAGATAACGAAGTTGCTGGTGGTGTGATGAAAGCAGAGAGTGCTCATAATGGTGTAGGTGAACAAAATGAAAAGACACTCGCAATAGTACACACAGTTAAGTTAAGTGTTAAACCAACAGTTAGACAAAGTAGAAATCTACTTACACATATTGCAACAAACACATTTGAGTTTGAAGATGTAACAGGTATTCAGTTAGAGAATGGATTAATTCTAACACTAGAGGACTTTGGTAACACTGATTTAGAATCTAATAACATTCTTAACGAAGATGACTCTGGAGATTTATTTCTTGCAGAAGAAGGAACATCACCTCTTGTATCAGATAACTTAGTCTTGAATGCAACACAAGCTCCACAGAGTTTTGGTTTCATTGTATTAGATGGAACAGACGCAAGTGGTTCTAATGCTGGTGATAATATTGATATGGAAGATGCACATGATATTGATACTGCAAGATTAATTACAGAAGACTCTTATGTATCACAGATTGGAGAAGCAAGACAGAATGCTGGTCAGAAGATAATCGTTGAAGATAACAGAAGTAGTGCATTACAATTAGGACAGATAGGTAGTTTTACATTTGCAGAGTTCTTGAGAAGAGATAAGATTATCATAGAGAACAACTTTGACATTAACCCATTAGAATTTAGACAACATATCCTTGCAGAAAATGAACAATCACCTATCGCACTTGAGAGTGGTAATTTCTTTGTAGAGTTAGAAGATGCAAATAAACATACAACCAAATATAGAGATAATGGACAGACAGAATCAAGTCAAGCTAATGGAGAAGAAGCAGATGGTATTTCATTAGAAGCAGAGTCAGGAAGTTTGACAGTAGAAGATTACTCAACGAACTCATTCATAGAAGCTATATTATTAGAGAGTGGAACACAAGTTGGTGGACAAGACCATCTTGCAATTGAAAGTTCTCTCACACAAGATGATGATATCTCAGATGGTTTCTTACTAGAAGATGGTACAGGTCAAGATGCTGGTGATGTTATTATATTAAACGGAACAGACTCTTCATCAACAGATGCTGGTTTTAAACTATTAGCTCAACTTGACGAAGATGAAATACTTCAAAACCCAAGAGTATTCTTGATGGAAACATCAAACATATTTCCAAGTGTTGGTTCAATACCACTAAGTAATTTTACACTAAATAGTACTAGTAGTGGTTATGACCCAGTAACACATTCTTCAGTGATTACAACTAGAGATACTGGTGACATTGCACTTGAAGATGGAACAGACACAAACGATTCCTCAAATGGTTTCTTACTAGAAGAAACAAGTGGGGATAATTTAGATTTAGAGGGTGCAACTGGTATAACACCTTAATAAGTTGTATAAATAATTCAAAAGGATTAAAGAATGTCAGCAATCATTACAGAAAAATTCAGACAACACAATGCGAGAAACTTTTTTGAGTCTTTCTCAGAGGCATCAGCAGATGTCTACTACCTTTTCTTAGGAAAGGCCACACCATTTACCACAGGGACTACAGGAGGAAGTGACAGTTCACCTTCCACACCAGCAGACAGTGTATCCAGAGAGTTTTATAACTGGGACTCAATGTTAGGTGCAAAGAAGGTTACATCTTCAGATATCGCATATGCATTACCTAGAAGAAACTGGGCAAACAGTACAGTTTATGATATGTACGAAGACAATATCAGTTCATCAAACACTGCAACAAGTGGTGCATCAAACCTTTTTGACTCTACATTCTATTTCGTAACATCAGATTTCAGAGTATATAAAGTACTTGACAACAACGGTGGAACTGCGTATAGTGGTACAGAACCTACATCAGAGTCCACATCAGCATTCGCACTTGGTGGATATGTTCTTAAATATATGTACAAGATATCTGCGTCACAAGCTGCAAAATATGTAACAACAGATTACATTCCAGTATTTGATGATGCAACTGTGACTGCAGCTGCAACAGATGGTTCAATAGAAAGTCTTTCTGTTACTGCTGGTTCAGGTTACACAGACGGAACATACTATGCAGCTGTCTATGGAGATGGAACTAATCAAGGAACATCTTCTGGTGCAATAGTTCGTATCACCGTTTCTGGTGGTTCAATTCAATCATTTGGTTTGACTGCTGGTACAGATACAACAATTCATAGTGCTGGTGCTGGATATACATTCGCAACAGTTAATCTAGGTTCAGACTATATCTTTTCAGATGCAGCTCTTTCATCATCTACTACATTAGGTAGTGGAACAGGTGGTGCGATTGCTGTTATCATTGGCCCTAAGGGTGGACATGGTAATACTGCAATAGATGAGTTAGGTGGACACTATGTAATGACTGCAACAACAATCACAGAAGCAGAGGGTGATGATTTTTCAGTCGCAAACGATTTTAGAGAAGTAGGATTAGTTGTTAATCCAAACGCATTTGGAACATCAACTGTTGCAAGTGCTACTACAGCAAGACAAACCTATGCAGTCAAGTTCGCAACTGCGAGTGGTACATTTGATGTAGACGAAAAAATATCACAAGCATCTACTGGTGCAATAGGTAAAGTTGTAGAATACGATAGTTCAAATAAAATACTTTACTACCAACAAGAACGATTTGGTGACTATGGAACAAACTCTACTACAGGTGCGTTTGTTGCTTTCAGTGGTGCAAACTTAATTACAGGTGCAACCTCTGGTGCAACTGGAACACCTCAAACAACAAGTTCAGAAACAGTAACCCTTGCAAATAATAATACAGCAGTATTTACTGCTGGATATGCAAATCCTGAGCTAGACCCAGACAGTGGAGATATAGTTTATATAGAAAATAGAAAACCAATTCAAAGAGCTTCTGACCAAACAGAAGACATTAAACTTATAATTGAGTTTTAAATATGGCACAGAAAACTGATTTAAATGTATCACCATATTATGATGATTTTGATACAACCGATAATTTTCATAGAGTTCTTTTCAGACCTGGCTTTGCAGTTCAGGCTAGAGAGTTAACACAACTACAGTCTATTCTGCAAAATCAGATTGAACGACATGGACAAAATATTTACAAAGATGGTACAGTTATCATACCAGGCCAAGTATCTATTTCAAATGCGTATACTTCAATACAACTTGCATCTACTTTTGGTGGAGAAGACGTTGTCGTTGCACAATACCTAAACACCACAACTCCTGTAACTATAACAGGTGTAACTTCTGGTGTCAAAGCACAAGTCATTGGTGTAAAGGCTGGAACATCAACAACACAACCAGTTCTTTATTTACAATATATTGCAACAGGAACAGATAACGAAACAACAACCTTTAGTAATTCAGAAAATATTACAGCAGATGCTTCAGTAACACACACCACAACATACGCAACAAATGTTGCATCTGCAACGACACACACCTCTGCAGCTCAAACAGGTGTATCTGCAAAAGTTGAGAATGGTGTCTATTATATTAAAGGACAGTTCGTAAGAGTTGCAGAACAAACTCATGTAGTAAGTGACAGTGATTCAACTGCAACTGCAAGAGTTGGTTTTTCAATAACAGAAAGTTTAATCACACCAGAGTCAGATAGTTCACTTACAGATAATGCAACAGGTTCAGCAAACTTTGCAGCTAAGGGTGCTCACAGATTAAAGATTGCATTGACACTTACAAGTCTTGCAGAAAGTTCAACTGCTGACTCTTCTTTCATAGAAGTAGTTAGAGTTAAGAATGGTATCGTACAATACGAAGCAAGATTTACAGAATATAATATTTTAGGTGATACACTTGCACGAAGAACATTTGATGAGTCTGGTGATTATACTGTAAGACCCTTTCAATTTGATGTAAGAGAAGGAACAACACAGACAGTGCAGAACGAAAGATTTGCTGGTGTATACACTACTGGTGCAACAACTAATGATGAGAACACTGCATCAAGTTCTTTACTTGCACTTGCGTGTTCGCCTGGTAAAGCATATGTCAGAGGTTTTGAAATTGAAAAGATTACTAACACATTTAAAGATATAAACAAGGCTAGAGATTTTAGTACAGTTAATGCTGGTATTACAACCTTTGAGATTGGTAACTTTACAAAGATAACAAATCTATACAACACACCAGACATTGGTGCAGTCAGTGGTGAAACAACTGCATATAATACTTTAGGATTATTTGATGATATAACTTCTACAAGAGGAAGTGCATCTGGTAATCAAGTTGGTGTTGCAAGAGCAAGGTCAATACAATATGATTCTGGAACTGCTGGTAACACAGATGCAATTTATAAATTATTCTTATTTGATATCAGACCATTTACATATTTAACTTTAAATGACACACCAAGTCCTACACTTATAGCCTCTCATTCAAATGGTGGTGTTAAAATTACAGGTAACACATCTGGTGCAACTGGATTTGTTTTTGGTTCATTAACTTCTGGAACGCAAATTGTTCTTACACAAGTCATTGGAACATTTAGTTCTGGTGAAAAGTTAATTGCATCTGACTCTGCTGAAACAGGATTAATTATAGAGAATGCAGCTAATGCTGATTTAACAGTATCAGACATTGTTACACACACATTCGCAGACGCAAGACAAATCTTTATGGACGACTCTGATGGTGGTCAAGACTTTACAGCTGACTTAGTTCTTACTGCAACATCTACAACAAGAGTTGGTAAAGTTGTTCTTAATGGTACAGACGCAAACTCAACAGATGCAAATGATGATGTCTTACTAGAAGATGCCTCTGGTAATATAGAAAGAGAAAGTGAAAAGATTGCATCTCTTACAAGTCCAGAAAAAAATACATCTATATTTAAATTACCAAAGAAAGTTATAAAGACATTACTTACAACTGATAACAATAACGCAAGTGACTCACAGATAACAGTTCGTAGACAGTTCGTTGGAACAACTACAACTGGTGGTGTGGTATCATTCACTGCTGGAAGTAACGAAACATTTGTATCCTTTGCAGAGAAAGATTATACAATGTCTATTCTAACTGCTGGTGATGGTACTGGTGGTCAAGGTGATATCGTAAGTGTATCTGGTAAAACATCTGGAACAGGAACAGCAACATTAACAGTTACAGATAATACCATATTAGGTTCTGGTGCAAAAGTTAAATTTATAGGTACAATATTAAAGACAAGTGTTGCATCTAAAGTTAAGACAACACAGTTATGTAAACAATTAAAAGTTGCAACTGGTGCTACTGATGCATTCGGTACAAGACCAACAGACGAACAAATATCTTTAGGTCGTGCAGATGCTTTTAAATTAGTAGGTGTGTTTGACTCAGAAGATACGAGTTCAGATGCTACCACACCAGAGTTAACACTGGGTGCAATCACAGGAACATTTACTAGAGGTGAACAAATCACAGGTTCATCATCTGGTGCAACTGCAAGAATTATTGATACAATATCTCCTATGTCGTATGTACTAGAAGGTGGATTTGGTGCAACAGATTTTACTACATCTGACACAATCACTGGAACATCTTCTGGTGCGACTTCAGACGTGAGTGCTGTTACAGCTGGTAGTAAAGTAATCACCAGTAGTTTTACATTAGATACTGGACAAAGAGATAACTTCTATGACATTGCAAGATTGTTTAGAAAGAAAACTGCAACTGCACCTAGAGGACGATTGTTAGTTGTTTATGATTTTTTTGCACACAGTGCTGGAGAGTTTTTCTCTGTAGATTCTTATTCTGATGTTGGTGGACAGATGGGTTACGAAGATATTCAAACATACACTGCAACAAGAATTGACCCAGATGACCCACAACCAAGTGGTGAGTTTCCTTTAACAGACTGTATAGATTTTAGACCTACCTGTGAAGATATAACTGGTGCGTCAACAACACTATCTGCTGTAGATGAAATTACAGGTAAGTCATTTGACTTCTTTCATAGACAGTTTGACGGAGCAGGTTCAGTTGTTATTGATACTCCACAACCAGACAGTTTCATACAAGCAGACTTTGAGTTTTACTTAAACAAAAGAGCTTCACTATTCTTAACAAGAGAAGGTGAGTTTAAAGTTGTTGAAGGACAATCTGCTGAAGTGCCAGTAGAACCAAAAGATTTAGATGACGCAATGAAACTTGCAAAGATGCTTATACCAGCATTTACATTTAGACCAAGTGATGTTATTGTTGAGAGAATGAAAACTCAAAGATTTACTATGAGGGACATTGGTAAATTACAAGACAGAATAGAGAACATTGAATTTTCAACTGCATTAAGTTTATTAGAAAGAGATGCAGAGAGTTTTGAGATACAAGATGAAAATGGATTAAATAGATTTAAGTCTGGTTTTGTTGTAGATAATTTTTCAGGTCATAGATTAGGAAAAGTTTCTGACATAGATTACAAGTGTGCAATTGATATGGTAGAAAAAGAGTTAAGACCTAAGTGTATTCTTAAGAACTCACAGTTATCAGAAGTTGCAACTACAGATAGTGCAAGAACAACAGCTGGTTATCAAAAGACTGGTGATTTAATTACATTACCATACACACATACTAATCTCGCAGAACAACCTTATGCAACGAAGACAGAAAACGTACAACCATATTTACTTGCAAGTTTTGTAGGTAAGATAGAATTATCTCCTTCTGGAGATGAGTGGTTTGAAACTGAAACTGCACCAGCAGTTATCATTAATCGTGAAGGTAACTTTGATGCGATTGAAGCTGCAAATAGAAATGCGATAGGAACAGTTTGGAATGCGTGGGAAACAACTTGGAGTGGTATTACACAGGTTGATAATTTTTCAAGAAGAGTACACGCTGGTCTTGTTTCAAGACAGATTAATGT
>Ga0208767_1002095_pt1 | contig 15363 bp, 21 predicted proteins | sample VirMetDEL_Mar_21_FD_184514 | JGI IMG/M metagenome (GOLD analysis project Ga0208767, IMG submission 184514) | Aqueous microbial communities from the Delaware River and Bay under freshwater to marine salinity gradient to study organic matter... | ecosystem: Environmental > Aquatic > Marine >... | reverse complement strand
TCTGACTTGCATTATAATTAATACCTAGATTATCTCCTGTAGTTGTAAATACAAAATCTTCTACTAAACATGGTAATGCTTTAACTGTTCCATCAAATGCAAAAAATCCACCTTCACCTGACATCCAAAATATCATACCATTAGAATAACTAACTGCATTTTGTCCAATACATCCACAGTTTGTTCCAACTTGTCTAACACTGAATGTAAACGGTGGACCTACAAATTGAATTACATATGCTGCACTATCGGTTAATACAAATACATAATCTTTACCTTGAACAGCTGCTACAATTTTATTACCTGTATCTAATCTAAATGTACCTGCAGTGTTTGTAGCGGTTGGTTGGTACGTTGAATAATCTTCTTGGTTTGAAAATCTTATAAACATTGGATCCTGTGTAGTTGAATCACCAATCGTTGTTTCAGTTCCAAAGTGAAATAAATGTCTATCTCTATCTGATACCAAAGTTAATCTTGTTTTAGTAGGAGCTCCTGACATTAAACTTGCTCTTATACTTCTTGCGCCTGCTGCACCAGCATTCCAAGTAAATGTTCTACCATTATGAATTGTTGCAACTAATATTTCTCCAAAGTTATCAAGACTCCAGATGCCTGGATCCAAGATCACGTCACTAATTGTACGCTCCGTGCCCCAGGTAGAATTTCCCCATAAGTATGTGCCCCATCCATACCCTGCTGTTTGAAATGTTGGACCAACAGTTACATATGGATCAATTTGTGCGGAACCTGTTCCTGAAGTTGTAGCTGCAGAGTTAGATGGCATTGTAATGTCAAATGCATTTGCAGTTACATTTGATATTTCAAATGTGTTTTCTGTAAAATCTGTTGTTGCATAACCTGATCCTGTTGGAACAGTAACTGATGAAAATGTAACATATCTTCCACTTGATAAACTATGAGAAGTTTTGTTTACAGTAACTGTTGGAGAACCGATTGTAGCATCAAAATCAGCTCCAGTAATTCCGGTATCTAAAGGTGTAATGTCATAAAACTTATCACCATAATATAAAAACAAACCTTGTGATGTACCGATTGCTGCATATTTTTCACCAGCTAAAGATGTCCATGTATGTTGTGCTCTAGCTGCACCTGGAAGAGTTTCATTATCAATAGTTAATTGTTCCCAACCACCTATTTTTTCTGGAAGTCCATATCTAAATCTAACAAAATCACCATCAGTCCATTGAGACTCAGCTCCTGATTGTGTTATTTGTTTATTAAAACCTGGTTTAAACTGTAGTTTCTGAAGCATAGCACCTCATTATATATGCTTTTTATTTAATTACTATTAATTTTTTACTTGTAAATCAACAAAAGAATCAGCATCTCCTAGTTTTCCAACTGGAATAAAATTCATTGCAATACAATATCGTGTTTTATTGGATTTGTGAGTGCCTACAATATGATACATTTCACTAGGAAAAAATAACACCATATCTGATACAGGCTTAACCATAATTTCTTTAGTATTGTACATATTCCATTTGTTAGGTAATATATTAAATCTTTGATCAGAAGTATCTTCAAAAAAAATAGCTGCAGATTTTTCATCCATCTGTGGATAATAAACTCCACTAAACATACAGTTCCTATGGTTGTGAGGAAAAGAAGATTGACCTTTACTTGTTTTACTAATCCAAGACGTAGTTAATTTAAATTCGTTATGTCTATATTCAAAAGCTTCATTTTTATATTCTGTAAAAGCATTTAATAATTGTTTTTTTAATTTAGGTAATTTATTTAAAACTTGTTTATCATAAGAAGTGTGAGTTACATGTAGGTAATCTTCTGTCTCTTTTTGTGCAGAGTTTTGGTAAGCACAGGCTGTCTCTAGTTTTTCTAACACTTTTATTGTTTTAGCCGTGTCTGTATTACCCAACACTTGAGAATAAATAGCTTTAGAAAAAACTGGAGTAATTTTACCTTTCATTGCCACCATGGTCCTTTCTTCCAAATTGCTAATGTTATTCTTTCTCCTTTTGTAACTGGCGTAACTTTGTGTGCCATAAAAGATGGAAATACTAATACTGAACCTGGTTTACTAAATTCTTTTATATGTAATGATTCCCCCCACCAAATATATAGATCCCCACCCTCATATTTTTTTTCAGATAAATTAATTAAAGTTGTAAGTTTAGATGTATAACCTTTGTCAAAAAACTCACCATCATAGTGCCACTCGTATTGACCTGCTACATCAGCTTTGTAAATATTATGATTGACACAATCAAATCTTGTAAAATTTCTAGTGGTAAAATTAAAAAATTGATTATTAGTGCTATCAATTAAATCTTCAATATTGTTTATAACTTCACATTTTCTTAAAGTATTTAAATCTAACACTGAAACCTTTGCAGTCTTAACAGCTTTTTTAGATGGTTTGTCTTGTAATTTAGAATTATGACTTGCTAAAATAAATTTGTTTATTTTTTTTATTTGAGCAGGTTTGTATACATCTTGATACCAATAATAACAAAACTTCATGTATAATTAATAATTAATTTTATTCCTCTTACATAATTTTGTTGTACAAGAGTTGCATATTTAGAGTTTTCAAATAAAACCATTTTATTATCTTCAGGGTCAATTTTAACTTTATCAATACCGTTCTCTATAATTAATTTACCATTGTTGGAATCTAAAAATAAAACTGCTGTTTTACAATCAAAAGATCTGTCTCTTGTCAAAGGAGTCTCATAAATAAAAGGTTCTTTCGTAAACAAAATAGCTTTGACTTGAGTTATCATATTAGGTTTTAATTTTTCTAATATAGGAAATATCTCATCAAAGAATGGTGAGGTCTTTTCATGCCAATCAAAAAAGGTATGTTGAAAATAATATTTATCTGTAAAAGTTTGTTCGTTATAATAAAACCAAGCAAACTCATTTGATCTAATGATTTTTTTAATATTATTATAAGTATCTTCTTCTAAAAAATTTTTTATTTCTCTAATGTTACTGTCCATTCTAACTCCTTTGCTATGCTTTCTAAATGTAAAACTTTAATTTTATTTTTTAATATGTATTTATGTAATTCTTTAATATCAATAATCCACCATTGACTTAAAGTTTCTACAACCATTTTATCTGCTTTAGTTCGAGTAGATCCTTTTTTAGCTGTCGTCCCATCTTTCTGAACTTTTAAAGGTCTTACATCAAAACGAAATCTTTCATTGTATCTATCTTTTAAAATACCAGACACATCCCACAATTGCGTTTTACGCGTTCTTTCATTAGGAAACCTAGCATCTTTTAAATATTTTTTAGCAAATGTTGCTGTACTCATTATTATTTAATCCTTTATATATTCTTTATTATTTAATCCTTTATATATTCTTTTATCATACATTTCAATATTAAGATACTTTAAATTTAAGATTGCCCGATACTGTGATTCTATAATCATTACTTGTATAAAATGGAAAAACCTGGTGTGATTGTTTTGCAGGAAACATAATCATTTTGCCTTCAAAACTTTTATCTACATTCAAAAGATCACAACGTATCTCTCCAGTATAATCTACATTTAAAAATGCAAATTTAGAAGTATGATTGTATCTAACATTTAGTGGATCTTCTTTAATATCACTAAAACATTTTTCTTCTTTTTTTAAATCGTACGGAATCTTTATAAAGACAACAAATGAATACAAACCTGAATGAGTGTGAGGAGGATTAAACTCATGTTTCTTTTGAAAGTTTACCCATAGGTCATCAATATAAAATTTACAAGATTGTGATAAAACATTTATCCTTTGCGTGTGGGCAAATATTATAGGGTTAGCTAAACAGTCTATCAAAATAAAATTTTTAAATTCATCACTAATATCATCTATATGGTATTCTTTTTTAATGTGGCCAATTAAACTTTTGTTAGCATCACGACTAGCTTTGTTAACAGCTTTTTTTAACCATGCAAATGCTTTAGGTGGAACTACAAAAGGTACAGCTCGATTACCACTTTCAATAATAGGTTTTGCTTTATCCCAATTACTTGACATCACTTCTTTCATACCAAAATATTTGCACTGTTTCTCTGTCTTGTGCTTCGCTAGTTACTGCTGATGTGCCATGTAATATCTGATTATTATTGATTACGCAACAATTATATGAAGGAAAAAAAGTATTAATCTGAGGATCTTCATCTCTTTTATATAAAAACAATCCACCCCAATTAGGGTACCATTCTTCATTTAAATAAATTGTAGCTGCAGCCACTCTATGTCCATCATCGTGCATGGGTATATAACTATGTGGAGGCCAACGATAATAATTAACTTGCATACCGAACTTTTTACTAGGGGGAAAAATTTTGCTAAATATTTTTCTTACTTGATTATATATGTTTAAGTTCTGATCTAAAGGTAAAATTGGAATATAAGGTGCTCTTCTAATAAACTCTGGCCAATGATAACTTGTCTGCCATCTTTTTTCTTCAAGAGTATCTTGGACATAAGTTTTTATTTCTTTAATAAGTTTATCAGGTAATACATTAGTATGAAAAACAATATTATTCATTAGTTGTAAAATCAAAGTTGATGACTGTTCTTTTGTCATATTTAATTGGATTATTGCCTGCATGATAGATGTCTCCATCAAAATAAATTGATTTACCTTGTTTAGGTGTAACTCTTTTTATAGTTTTATATCCTTTGTATAAAAAAGTAGGATCACCTTCTTTATATCTCTTATCAAAGAAAAAAGTATCTCCATCAGAGTCTTCTACGTAATAAATTAAACTTTTGTAATTTTTTTCATTTTCTAAATCTACATGAGGGTAATTATATTTATCTTTTGTATGACCTGGTTTTTGTAAAGTTCTTCTAATTCTAACTCTTAAAATATCTCGTATAGGTATGTTTAAATCTGGTAAAATAGAATCTACAAAAAGATAATATGCATCTGAATTAACTCCTTTAGGTGCTAGAAACAATGTATGAACATAAGCTGGAGTCAAAGTAATATTTTTATTACCTGGTGTATTAATTTCTTTATCACTTAAAATAGTTCCATAGTAAAACCAAGGAAAAGTATCGGAGTTTAAAATATCTTTTATTTTGTTTTGTTTATCTAGCGAAACTAAATTATTTAATATCTTTATCATATATAGACCCTTTCAATTTATTATGATCCCAATTTACAGGATGCGTCCAAGAAGACAAGGAGTATTTAGTTCCAGATATTAATGGATAAGCTACGTGTGGATGAGTAACCTGTGAGGGCCAAACAAAACACCATCCTTTCGGTATATCTTTGTTAGTCCATTTCTGCCTTGGAAACTCTACATGACATCCTTTGAAATTAGTATTTAATTTTACATTCAAAGTAAATTTACTTGTATCATTATGTAATTTTACATTTTGTCCTTTATGATGATATTTAATAATCATTGGACAAAACCATCCTGAAATATAACTACCTTGAAATTTAGTAAGCAACAAAGGAGATATTCTTTCTTTGTATTGTATACAAAAATTTTTAAATAAATCTTTTTCTATATCTGTAAAAAACAATGTGTTCCAAGGACAATTATCTGTTTCACCTTCTGATTGATTGTAAACAATATAAGGTGCAAATTCTTTTTTCTTCTCTTCACAAATAGCTACTAATTCATCACAAAAAGATTCAGTATAAAAAGGAGTTATTAATATATCCTTTATAAATTTGTATTTCTTACCACAATCAGGGTGTATACCTTTGTTATATATCACAGTCAAAATTAAAAGAAATAATAGTTTTTAAAGTATTAGTTATTTGAGGTGGAGCTCTATGTTTTACATAAGAAGGAAATACAATAATATCTCCTTCATATACAGTTGGCATCATAACTTTTTTAGTTACAGGATCTACAAGTTCTGTGCCGATACATTTTTCATTATACTTCACATAATAAACTCCAGTAAATGTACATCCATGAATATGCCAGTGATGAGTGTTATCTTTTTTATATTGTTGAAACCAAATATCTTTGAACTGTAATGTTTTAAAATCCATCTGTGTTAGAAAAGTTTCAAAACTTTTCATAAAACTAGGTAAAAACATTTCTACCCATGAACGACTAGGATTGGTGCTGTTGTGAAAATCACATTTATAAATGTCATCCATGTTTACATTATTTTTTTTATTAAAAGGTTCTTGTTTAAAATGTGTTAATAATTTGTTTTTAAACTTTTTATGTTGTTTAAATGGAAACTTAATTAATTTATATTGAATTATCTCTTGCATATAGATGGCATACCCAACCAAATTCTTCCATCGTAGGGTTCTTTATCCTTTCTTTTAACATCATTGTAATGAAAAAACACTTGACCACATTCTCCTTTTGGTAAAGGTTTTCTCCAGTGTTCTAGTTCTTCACCTTTGTAAACTAACATATCACCAGGTTTTAATATAATTTTTTTATTTTCTACATAGATAGGCCATGTTTCTCCACCTAGATTTAAAGTTGTAGAAAATTCACAAGGTATTCTATCTTTGTGTTTATGTAATTCATTACCTTTTTCGTATATTCTTGCATAAGAATAAGTAGGCACTAAACTTAAATTTGTAATTTTTTCCATTGTAGGTTTTAACATAACCAGTAAACATTCAAGAGCTGGATCTCCATACACACAATATATTTTTTCTTTAAACATAGGATCGCCAAAAGTTCCATAAGTTGTATCTAGTGCATGTATTAAACATTTCTCTCGTTGTAAAATATATAACAAATCTCTTCTAAATCTTAAATAATTAAAAAAATAATGAGCCATATCTTTAGATATAACTTTCTTAATTACTTGATAATAATCTTTTTTAAAACTCATAGCCTTGGTGTCCCGTATTCTACCCACCCAGTTATAATATATTTATCTCCTGATATTGGAGGATTGCCTCTATGAGTATGAGTAAAACCAGATGGCCAAAGCAATAAAGTATTTCTTTTAGGTTTAAATCTACATTTTTGATACAAAAATTCTGTTTCTCCACCTTCTTTAATGTCATTTAAATAAACCATAAAAGCCATAATTCTATTTCTATATTGCATGTTTGTGTTTTCACAATGCCAACTATGATAACCTTCACCTGGTGAAGTCTTTTGTATTTTAATATCAAAGATAGTATGTTTTTGAAAATGATCTAAAATAGAATATTTTTTTGCATAAATAGGATAAATATCTTTAAAAAAATGATCTATAAAAGGTTTATTAACATAGGGTAAATCTAACATATTATCAAAGAAAGGATCTGAAATTGTTGATACAGCTGTATCTGCAACATCCCATGAACGTAAATTACGTTCACCTACAATACCTTCTTTTTCGCATCGTTTGTAATATTTTAAATATGTATCAACCATTTTGTCTGGCAAAGCATTTTCAAATATAGCGATATGATCTTCTCGTAATGTACTTTTCATACAAATGGATTACCTCTCATCCAAAGAACTAAAGAGTATCTAGTGCCCCTAGTAACAGGTTTAACCATATGGTACGTATAAGATGGGAAAACTACAATAGATCCTTGTTCCCTGACTTCTTTACATTCAACTTTTCTTTTATTAATATCAAACATAAATTGTCCACCACTATAATTTTCTTTATCAGATAAAATAAGTGACATAGATAACTTTCTAATAGTGTTAGATTTGTCAGGTTCTTCATAACTATCTACATGCCAATCATAAAATTGATTTCTGCCATATATAGTAAATTGCGGATCTTCTGTTCCACTTAATTGTAAATTCCAACCTGCATTTTTATTAGCTAAATGTATATAAGGTTCACATATATGCCTAACCCAAGAGTCTCTTAAAAAAACAACATCTGAATCTCTTAAATTAGAGTTTTTATTTTCTCCTTCGTATCCACCTACCAATCCTTTTTGTTTGGGTAAGTTTAAACCTTCATTAATAATAAAGTTACACATACTTTTAGGTATGACTTTAGGAAAAAACCAATATGCATATTTAAATATCATTCTAAACCTTTATAGGTTTAAGTAGCATAAATTGTTATTGATGTAAATAGATTAGATTGCTTGCCAGTTTAGGCTAGTTGCATTCCAGTAATATTTGTTAGATGTAGGCTCTCCAGCATCATCGTATTCTGTAGCTTCCCATCTTTGAGCTGATTCGTTCCACTCTGTTCCATAAACAAATGTATTTTCATCTACATTTTGAGTTGTAGGTTTAGCAACTGGTGCTTCCCATAATCCAGTGTCATTATTTAAAGTCCAAGAATTGTGAGGTTGTGGTTCTATGAATCCATCTTTTGCTTCGTCCCATGTCCAACCTACAGCTGGCATGTTTTTTCTAAAAGGTGTTCCACCATCACTGTGAACGTTTCCTGATGTATTGAAAGAACATTGTTTCCAATTTCCACCTAATAAATTTGTACAGTATTGTTCACCAACACTTGGTGTTGGTGCTTCCGCATCATCAACTTTTATTATTCTTAAAACTATGTTGTTATTGTCAATTTCTGCAAATGTTGCCATTAGTCTACCTGTACCGTTCCAGTTACTGTAAATACTGCATATTTATCGCCGCCAGGAGTTGTGCCTGTTGTGTTTGTACCTGGTGTAACAGTTAATGAGTTTGCTGAAGGAACTCTAAAAGTTATTCTTCCAGATCCGCCTCCGCCGCCTGGGCCTCCGCCGTCAGCGCCGCCTCCACCGCCACCGCCACCGGTGTTAGTTGAGCCAGGATTTCCTGATCCTCCAGGTCTGTTTCCGCCATTTCCTCCGCCTCCAGTTCCTCCTGGTCCGCCAGAGTTTCCGATGTAGCCGCCTCCGCCGCCACCACCAGCATATGTTGAATCTCCTAAACCTGAAATATTTGCGTCAGGTGCTCCATTTCCTCCAGGGCCACCTGTTCCTCCTGATCCTGCGTTTCCTGCTCCGCCACCTCCAGATGTTGAACCTCCGCCAGGAGTTCCTTCTGGAGGAGTGTAACCTCCTTCATTACCAGATCCAGGGCCTCCACCACCAGAGCCACCATTTGTAGTAGCTGATGGTGTATTAATTTGTCCACCATAACCTCTTCCTCCACCTGTTGCAGAAAAAGTTCCGTCTGTATATCCAAAGCTAGAGTTTTGTCCTTCAGCTGCTGAAGCTGCTCCTCCAGATCCAGATCCAATAGTTACTGTGTATGGAGTACCAAGATCCATACCAATTACTTCTCCAGATGAAAGAGGTGTTGTACCAAAAGATAATCTAAAACCACCAGCTCCGCCGCCGCCTGCAAGGTCTTTTCCACCCCCGCCGCCTCCGGCTACAATCATGTATTCGACTTCAGCAGGTTTTTTTCCGCCACCACGGCCAAATCCTCTTCCTGATGCTGCTCCTATTGATCCTAATAAAGGCATCTTTCTATCCTCCTAATTTTACGCGAATTGCGTTTGTGCTGCAAGTACAGTAAATGTTGATGCTGCAGTTTTAATTGCAGTGTAAGTATAAACATCATTTGATGTTACGTTTCCAGCTGTAGGGGCTGCTCCACCTTGCCATACTGGAGTTACTGTAGAACCATCTACTTGTACTGTAGTATTATAATAAGCTGTTGCATTTTGTTTTGAAATGTATGCAACTGTGATTGATTCACCAACGTCCATAGACGCATCTAAAGAATTTGAACCATCACCTCTTAAATTAACTGTAAAGTTTGCAGTAGCTGCTGCAGTGTCTAATTGTACACCTTGAGTATTTGTATCAAAGTTAATGTTTGAAGTATATGTTCCATTAACAGTTACTTTTTCTGCAAGACCTTGAATTTTACCATTACCATTTAATGTAACTCTTCCAATTCCTTTTGGAGTTAAATTAAAATCAATGTTTGTGTCACTTCCTACTGCTGCTACTTCAGGAGCTGAACCAGTTGCTTGGTTCGTTACATCAAAGTAGTTAACAGCTGAAGCTGTTTTTTGAAATCTAATATATGGATTGTTTGAATCATCTTCAATCGCACCAGCGTCATCAACAATAATATCATTACCATTTGTATCTAAGATACCTGATAATTGTGGAGTGATGTCTGAAGATAAATCTGTGAAAGCTGTGTCAACAACATCAGTACCATTTGAGTAAACCATTTTAGTACCTTTGTCAGTTGCTGCCCATGTTACACCTGAACCAGAAGTAGTTTTAACAGTTACAGTAAATGCACCTGAAGTTCCGTTTTCAATGATGTAAGTTTTTTCTACTGAATCAGGAATTACAACATCAATGTTTCCAGTAATAGTTCCTGTTAATTTAATTACTTGGTCTTTACCATTTGATAAAGCACCATTTGAAAAAGTTAAAGTTGCACCAGTAGTTGCGTTAACTGTAACTGCAGAATAACCACCAATAGCTTGTTCTAAAATTAATAAATTTGTATTTGTAATTTGTCCCCAAGTTCCCGAGTTTTCACCAGTTGCTTGAACCGTTAACTTTAGGTTTGCTGATGTTGAGTTTGCCATAATTTTTTATCTCCAATGTTTATTTTATAAATTTTTTGACAACTATTGTCAATATATATTTTTTAAGCAGCGGTGTCAACTTCTTGCCAACCTGGTGGAACAACTGGTGCTGTGCCAGTATTTACTTCATTCCAAATCAATGTTTTAAGGCTTCCTTCAGCCATTGTCAAGGCATTTCCTGACAATAATACATTAGCATTTCCTGTAACTTCGTCAACATCATTTTCTTGTATGGTCATTTCTTGACCACTTACTTCAGCTATAGTATTTGCATCTAATACTGCTGTTCCAAGATTGATTGTTGCAGCTTGTGCATACCCTGTAGCATCAAAATATTGACCATTACCCCAAGTAGATTGACCCCAAGTTTGCTCACCCCATGCTATATCTGTAATTGTACCTGTATTAGCATCACCTTGAGTTACAACGTCATCTAACGTTGCAGTCATTTCTATACCTATAATATTAGCATCAGGTGCAGGATCCACGTCTCCTTCCTGCATACCCATTACTAAAGTATCTACTTGTTGATTACCATATACTCCATAACCCCATGCAGAATTACCCCAACTCGCTGCTGAAGTAGCTGAAACTTCTACAATTGTATTTGCATCTAAATCAGCTGTGCCCTCATTCATTGTCATGGCCATTGATGCAGATACATCATTTAAAATAATTGTTGAACCATTGGTTCCATCAAAATGAAGTAAGTTTACTGTATTTGCATCCGTGCTAAATTCTGATGTTGGAACAGTTATTGTAGCTTCTGTAACTGGGTTATATCTTGCAATATTAGATTGTCTGTATTCATCAATATAGGCTGAAACTGCATTGGCCCCATTTAAGTCTGCTCCTATAAATGTTCTATTTGAATTATTGTTATTTACTAAACCGCCACCTATAGCATTTCTTCTTGTTCCTCTTGACCATAATGCTCCGTTGTTTGAAGCATCTCTAGCAAAAGCTAAATGCATCCATGTATTGTTTGAAAATAAACCTGATGAAGATGATAACTGTGCACCATCTTCGTAAAGAATTAAATTTCCATTGTTAATTCCTATTGAATAACCATTACCACTTGTATTTCTTCCATCCCAAAGAATACCTGTTTGTGTTGTAGCATTTGAAGCATACCACCAAAATTCTATAGTAAATGCTCCACCATCTAGACCATCAACAGTTCCTGATGCATTTACGTAATCACCTGTACCATCTAATAATAATGAAGCTGTTCCAAATTCTTTTTGAGCCGTAGATAATTGTGCATCTCCATTTACAGAGAATTCATTACCACCTATTGAAGGATTAAATACATCTACAACCGCTTCTTGATATTGAAGCGTTGCGGTCATAGGTTGACCGGTTACATCTGCAACAAATGATGCAAAACCTTCTGCATCACCTTCAGCAGCAGTCATTTCTTCACCAGTTAATACATCAGTTTGACCATCAGCATTAATAGTTAAATCGTCTAATGTAGCTGTTAAACCTATTCCAGTTAAATCAACTACTAATCCTGATATACCCCAAGTTTCATATCCCCAGGTATCAGAACCCCAACCTATATTAATTTCATTATCTACAGTAACAGCACCAAGATTTGCAGACATTTGAATTCCGTCTGAAATATATGCTGTACCAAAAGCACCCCAACCAGTGAAGCCCCAAACAGAACCTCCCCAACCAGAATTTATTTCGTTATCAATTGTTACTGAACCTGTATTTGAATTTAATTCTTGACCTGTTGGAATTACTTGTCCAAAACCATTCCATATGTTTTGACCCCAAGTAAGTCTACCCCAACCTTCGTTAATTTCTCCGGCTGTTGTTTCGTCACCTAAAGTAGCTGTAAATTCTATTCCTGTTGGTAATGCAGTTGTATCGGATAAATCTCCCCATTCACCATTACCATAAGAAGTTGCTCCCCAACCTTTTCTTACAAATGATTCTGCTTGACCTTGATTTATATCTAAAGAAAAACTAGTTGGAATTAAATTTACATTTTTTAAATCACCCCAACTTCCAAAGTTCCAAGTACGTCCTCCAAAACCAGAATTAACTTCAGCAGTTACAGTTGGCTCACCTATAGAAGCGTCAAGGTTTCCACCTCCGCCCCAATAAAAATTACCATAGGCATCTCTACCCCAGTAAGTGTCATTTGGATTTGTTACATTAACGTAAGCATTACCAAACTCACCCCACTTAAGGTATCCAAAAGTATTACTGCCCCATCCGGCCATAGGAGGTTACCTCCTAATTAACCAGAGATCCTTAGAATCGCTGCAGTTGATGTTGGTGCTGGGAACTGAATTGTAAATGTACCAGAAGTTGCAGTTTTGTCTCCACCGAAATCTAATACAGCAACAGCTGCGTTAGCTTGAGTAGCAGATGTATTGTAAATCAATGCACCTCTAGCAGTTAAAGTTACACCAGTAAATGATAAGTTGTCAAAGTCAACTCTTGCTACACCAGCAGTGATTGATGTTCCTGCATTAACTAACGCACCACCACCTGCTGTGTATTGACCAGAAGCAGACACTTCTTGAGAAGTAGTGTATGATGTTGTAGCAGAAGTTAAAGTCGCACCTGCGGTATAAAGAGCTAATTTAAACACGTCTCCACCAGATTGTTTGAAATTGTGATCACCTTCCAAAAGTTCTTTTTTGAAGCTGTTCGCAATTGCTTGTGATATAGCCATAGTTTATCTCCTTATATATTTATTTTCCTCCGACTCGAGGAACACCACTTTGATATTCATCTCGTCTTCGTCTTCCCATTTGTTCTATCGAGAAGCCTTCAACCACTTGTTTATACTTTCCTTCGTATAATTGCAAGAGATCATTTGGCCCCTTTAAGAATGAAAACGCTTCTACTAAGCATGCATACAAAAGTCCGTTGGGAAAAACTTTACTTATGTATGTTTCTGTATTTGTACTCGATAAACCCGGATCTTTCAAGATATAATTTAATTGAATTGTGTAGGTAGCATCTGGTGTAGGAGCTAGAACAATAGTGTCTTTATCCCAATATCCATAATATTTAGGAACTCCAGTTGCACCAGTTGGGTTATATTCTGACATATAACTAGTGTCTCTATACTCTAAAAACTCTCTATTATCAGGTTGTGAACTTCCATCAGAGTCTATTATTTGAGCGGATCTGATTACCAATAAATTATCCGGTGTATCTATAAATCTGTTTGAGGCCACTAAATTAGCTGTAGCATATCTTTTGTTATTATCAGAATCTACATCTCTTAAAATTCTAAATTCTGCATCAGAAATAAATCCATCTACAATAGTAGATGTTAAAACATTGGCATCTACTTCTGTGTAGTCTCTAATTTTTTGTACTAATTCTGCGTATGTCATTATGTTATACTAACTGTTACCCTTCCTAAATTTGCCTGCGCTTCTCTTTTAACGTTTATAGCAGATCCATCATCAGGAACCATACCATTATTTGATTCAAATGAAAAGACTCCTGGTAAAGTTAAATCTACAGTCATAAAACCACCATCTCCTGATGCCTGAGTAAAGGTTTGTGGTCTAGCATTCAATAAACCTTGTGGGTCTGCAGTATGTGGTTTTGGTTCTAACTGTGGATGTTTAGCTTCGAATTCTGAAACATGCACCCTGGAACCATTCCATTCAATAACCATTTCTTTGTATGGAAATGCTTGACCTGATCTATCAGATATAAATTGTGCGTATTTACCATTCGATCTAGACATTTGGATAATAAGTTTTTGGTGTTATGAAAGAACTTGCTGAAGAACCATCTTCCTCTAGTGCTCTTTTTAATTCATCTTCATAAAGTAATTTCATTTGTTGAACAAGTTGAGGATTAAATTTTTGTGATAAATAATATGCAAGTCCTGCAACCATACAAGGTACAAATCTATATGGTACATCTGCTTCATTAGAATAAGCCCCTGCATCTTGTATTCTACTTACATAATAATAATTTAAAAAATTTCCTGCTTCAGTTGATCCAGGAGTTAAATATAAAGTTACAGTTATTTTATCTATAAATCTTTGTACAAAATATTGTGATGGAACACCGGTAGATGTTTTATTTGAAAATGCTTGATACTCTGATCTATTAATTTTTGTTAAAGGTGTATCTACATTTGATGCTCTGTAACTTGCTTCAAGAACATCATCAACACCATATACAGCTGTTGCATCTGAAGTACCATCAGATGTTGATCTATACATTGTATATTCTGCTTGACCTGCAACCAATGTAATTGAATTATTTTTTACTTGCCAATAATGCAAACCTCTATTAGCCCATTCTTGAAACATTATATTTAAAGAACGCCTTGCTGTTTTTATATCGTTACCAGAATAATCAAATCGACCTACACGTTCGTAAGCCTCAGTAATTATATCATCAATATAAAAACCTGATTCAAAGGTTGTAGTTCCAGAGGTAGCCATTTATCCTCCTATGTTAAATTAGGTCCAGAATATTTATCTGTCAATAATGTTACAGCCGCAACAGTTGTGAATGTTGATACAAATACCCCTTTTGGAAATAAAATTCCATCTTCAGGGAATGAAAAGTTAATTACATCACCAGCTGGTATGTCTGCAACAAATAAAGTTGTACCTGTAACACTAGTTGTTTTTAACTCAACTACACCTGCATTTGTAGCATCAGTATTAGAAACAATGATACCTCTCATTCTTACTCCTGGAGCAATAATTGCATTTGAAGTAGCTGCTGTAAACCTAGTTGCTTGTATATCGCCTTTACTTGCCATAGTTTTCTCCTATTAAAATTGTGTGGGCCCGAAGGCCCACATTAATTATTTATTACGCTACTACTGCGCCACTGTTAGAAACAATAACCCAACCAATAGTATTTGCCCAAGCTAACATTACTGTGTCAT
>Ga0208767_1002094_pt1 | contig 15363 bp, 23 predicted proteins | sample VirMetDEL_Mar_21_FD_184514 | JGI IMG/M metagenome (GOLD analysis project Ga0208767, IMG submission 184514) | Aqueous microbial communities from the Delaware River and Bay under freshwater to marine salinity gradient to study organic matter... | ecosystem: Environmental > Aquatic > Marine >... | reverse complement strand
TGTTTGCATCTCCATATAAATCACAAATTAAAGTTTTACAGAGTATTGGTCGTGGATTAAGATTGTCATCTGATAAAGAACAACTCACACTATTTGACCTGGCAGATGATATACAGTATAATAATAAAGTAAACTATACATTAAAACATTTAACGGATCGTATATCAATCTACAATGAGCAGGGATTTGATTACGACATTATACCAGTAAAACTAAAAGAATAAATATTATTATGGAATATGCAGATATAGAAACAACTGATTCACCATATCGTGTGTTAAAGATGATTAACGGCGAAGATGTGTTGTGTAAAGTATTGCAAGAATATAGTGATGCTTTTGTTGTTGAAGTTCCTATGGTTGTCACTAAAACAAAAGTATATGATAAACCTAATCATTTAGTAGAACATACTGGATTGCAAAAGTGGATGAACTTTACTAACGATGTAAAATTTATTATTAGTAAAGAGAAATTGTTAGGAACTGCTACTTTATCTCATGAAGTAACTCTTTATTATAAAATGTTAGCTAATCGAATCATAGAAGAACATACAAATGAACCTATTGATGATGATGAAGTATTAATGAAGATAAAAGATAATATGGATCGTTTGGCTGAATTAATAGAAGATAAGGATGATGATGAAGAAAGTGAATATGAATATGAATATGAATATAAAGATGAAAAGAAAATACTACATTAGCTATATTCATTTTCCCTCGGAGTCACGCTGTTAATTTTAACATATAAATTTAAATTTGTCAATGGATTATTTGAATTATATTAAGAAAAAAATTAACGAATTGTCAATGGGGAACGTTGTTATATTTCCCAAAGAACGTCGATATAGGCCTGATATGTGGGGCCATAATTGTTCCATAGAAGGTTGTTGGATAGAAACTGCTCTAGGTGAAGAATGTAACTGGTGTGGTATGAAAAGAGAAGAAGCAATACTTGACAACCTAGAAAAAACCTGAGATAATAATAGATGTCTAAACAAAAAGGCATTTATTATGAAAAAGTATATTTATTTAGCAGGTCCAATTGCAGGCCTGACAGAGACAGAAGCAACAAGTTGGAGAAAAGATGTAGCCTCTCGTTTGAGTGATGCATCTAATGGAAACATTATTGGAATATCTCCTTTACGTTGTGAACCAATCAAACCAGGAATGACTTACACATCACCTGGAGCCGTAGAAAAAATGTGGAGCGATCCACGGGCTATCAATGCAAAGAACTGGTTAGATACCGAGAGTTCTGATTTAGTTCTTGCTTATCTTCCTAAAGAGATGAATGAAAAGCGACCTTCTATTGGTACTATTATAGAGATTGGTTGGACACTTGGATTAAAAAAACCTTTAATTGTTGTTTCAGATGATAATCTAATGTTAAATCATCCCTTAATAGAGTGTAATGCTGCATGGCGACTAGATAATCTAGACGATGCTGTGGAAGTGATCTTAGGCCTATTTGGGGAGTATGTGTTGTAGGAGGACACACAATGCCCCGTGAAAAAAAGAAACCAATTCACTATGTAAATAATAAAGAGTTTCTAGAAGCTATTATAGAAAGAAAAGAACTAATTAAAGAAGCAGAGGCTGCAGGAGAACCTGTTCCTCAAATTAGTAATTATCTTGGAGAGTGCATTTTAAAGATTGCAAATCATTTATCATATCGTCCCAACTTCATTAACTACACATATCGTGAGGAAATGATTAGTGATGGTATTGAAAACTGTTTGCAATATATAGATAAATTTGATCCTGAAAAAAGTAAAAATCCGTTTGCTTATTTTACTCAGATTATTTACTATGCATTTGTTCGTAGAATTACAAAAGAAAAGAAACAACAGTCTATTAAAGAAAAAATGTTAAAGGAGTCTAACATTGAAGCTCGTATTTCATTACAAGCACATGATGACGAAAGAGACTATCAACAGCAGTTTGTTGAAATGTTAGACAAGTATACTTTTCACAGTGATGACTAAATATGAAAGTTGCAATTATTACTGATACACACTTCGGAGGTAAGAACGATAATGTCTCGTTTGCCGCATACCAACAAAGATTCTACGAAGGAACTTTTTTTCCAATACTTAGAAGGGAAGGCGTTACAACGATATTTCATTTGGGCGATGTGTTTGATCGGCGGAAGTATGCTAATTATAACTCTCTTAAATTAGCCAAAGAAATGTTCTTTGATCCTGCCAGTGAATATGATGTTCATATGGTTGTAGGAAATCACGATTGTTATTATAAAAACAATAACGACGTAAATAGTGTTTCTTTAACGTGTAAAGAATATGATAATATCACACTCTATGAGGATGTTCCACAAGTAGCAAATGTTTCGGGTGCAGACATTCTTTTCATTCCGTGGATTGCACCTTCACATTATGCAGAATCACTAGATACCATTAGTAAAGCTCCAGCAGATGTTGCTATGGGACACTTGGAAGTAAACGGCAACGAGATTATGCCAGGTTTGATTTGCGATCACGGACTAGATAGACATCTATTTAAACGATATGAAAGAGTTTTCTCTGGTCACTATCACGCACAACAGGATGACGGCCATATTCGTTATCTTGGTGCTCCTTATGAAATTAATTGGGGAGATTATCAAACTGCAAAAGGATTTCATATCTATGATACTGATACTAGAGAGTTTGAGTTTTATCAGAATCCAAATAAATTATTTCATAAAATCTTTTATGATGATAGTAAAGGTGACGACTATTTGAATTTAGATTTATTGCAATATGAAAATACATATGTAAAAATATTTGTAATGAATAAAACAGATTTCTATACCTTTGACAGGTTTGTAGAAAGATGTTATAATGAAGGAAACTTTCTTGAATTGAAGATTGTTGAGGACTTTAGTGATCTTGATCCAAACGCTATTGCAGATGAAGAACTGGAAGAAATTGAAGATACAATGACTCTTTTAGAAAAGTATGTCGGTGAGATTGATAGTCAGGCTATAGATAAACCTAAACTTAATAAACTTTTAAAAAACCTATATGTTGAAGCGCAGGAAGCAGAATGAACGTATTTTATTTACATAAAGATCCATACGAAGCAGCAAGACTAATGTGTGACAAACACACACCAAAAATGCCTGTAGAGTCAGGTCAAATGCTTTCGACTGTTCATCGTTATTGTGACGGTACGGAAACTATTAAGTTGAATAAGGCTGGTCGTCGTATGAAACATTGGTATCTCGATGACAGTTTTAAAGAAAATTTACTTTACAAAGTGGCTCATCTTAATCATCCCTCAACAGTATGGACTCGACAGTCTGATGGTAACTATTCTTGGCATTGGCATTTGTTTCGTGCAATGTTAGAAGAATATACTTTTCGTTATGGTAAAGTTCATAAGAGTTCGGAGTTACTTGACATTCTAAAAACTCCTCCAACAAACATTCCTAAAGGAGAATTTGCTCCTCCTCCGCAATGTATGCCAGAACAGTATAAACAAGAAGATGCTGTTATTGCATATCGCAACTACTATATCGGTGAGAAGGCTGGATTTGCTAAATGGCAGAAAGGTCGTTCAATTCCGGAATGGTTTAATTATGATAATATTCAGATCGGTTAGTTGGCAGAATTTTTTATCTACTGGCAACATACCAACAGAAATAGAATTAGATAAAAAGAATACAACACTTATTATTGGCGACAACGGATCAGGCAAATCAACAATGCTTGATGCGTTGTGCTTTGGTTTGTTTGGTAAAGCTTTTCGTAATATTAAAAAAGAGCAACTTGTAAATTCTGTAAACGAAAGAGATTGCAGAGTTGAAGTTAAGTTTGATATTGGTCGAAGAAAGTTTCACATTATTCGTACCATCAAACCCGGACGTTTTGAAATCTATTGTAATGGTAAGATGATTAATCAAGATGCAAGTGCCAGAGATTATCAAAAACATTTAGAGAACAATATTCTCAAATTGAACTACCGATCATTCACACAGGTTGTTATTTTGGGTTCATCATCCTTTGTTCCTTTTATGCAATTGACTCCTTCTCATCGTAGAGATGTTGTGGAAGAAATTCTAGACATTAAGATTTTTTCTATGATGAATGTAATCCTTAAATCAAAATTGAAAGAATTGAAAGAGGATCAAAAAGAGGTATCACATCAATATGACTTAACTAATATCCAAATTGAAATGGCAGAAAAACATATTGAGCAGACAAAAGAAAAAAGTAAAGAAAATAAAGAAGCTTTAGAAAAAAAGATAATAGAAAATGAAACTGAAATGATGAGATTGAATGAACAGGTTGCAGAACTTCAATCAAAAATTTCAGAATGGCAACATAATGTTTTACCTTCTCATGCAAAACTAAAAGAAGAAATTAACTCTCATAACAATATTCAATATAAGTTTAATGAAAAAATTAAAAAGATAGTAAAGGATATTGACTTTTATAAAAATAATGATGAGTGTCCAACTTGCGAGCAGTCAATTGATGAAACCTTTAAGAATAATACTGTTAAGGGTTTAGAAGAAAAGCAGAATGAAATTTTTAATGCTAGAAAAGAACTTGAAAAGAGAATTGTAGAACTAGATACCGAAGATGGTAAATTTAAACAGCTCGAAGAACATAATCGAAATTTGGAAGTTGAGACTGCTAAGAAAGTAACTTCATCTAAATCTATTCTTTCATTTAATACGGATCTGCGAAAACAAATTGAAGATTTGAATAAAATAGATTCTAATATGGCTGAAGAAAAAACAAAACTTAAAACATATAAGAATCAATTAAAAACAATTCAAAAGAGAAAAGAAAAGCTAACAGAGGATAATAATTATTTGGCAATGGCCAAACAGTTACTACAAGACTCCGGTATAAAAACAAAAATCATTAAACGATATCTTCCGATAATGAATAAACTTATCAATGGATATTTGTCGGCGTTGGAGTTTCAAGTTAAGTTTGAACTTGATGAGCAGTTTAATGAAACGATCAGGTCTCGTTATCGAGATGTATTTGGCTACTCTAATTTCAGCGAGGGTGAGAAGATGCGAATTGATTTGGCTCTATTATTTACTTGGCGACAGATTGCCAAGATGAAGAATAGTACCAATACAAATCTTTTGATACTTGACGAAATTTTTGATAGTAGTTTGGATTATAATGGAACAGATGAGTTTTTAAAAATTGTAAATACTTTGAGCGATGAGAACGTGTTTATTATCTCTCACAAGTCTGATTTAAGTGTAGATAAATTTGATGGACTTATTCGATTCGAGAAGGTCCAGAACTTTAGTAAGGTAACAGTATAATGGAATTAGTAAAAGAAACGCATGAGATTTTAAAGAAAGAACTACAGCCTTTTGACTTTGAAAATCCAATTATGGATCCAAAGGTACTTGTAGAAGAAATGCACAGAGTTCGTCGAAAGGATGGTGGTATAGGTCTTGCGGCAAATCAAGTCGGTGTTGACACTAGAGTACTCGTAATTGGCATGGGAGATTTTACAGTAGAAGGTGTCGATGATTTTTCAAAGGCCTTTTTCAATCCAGAGATTACAAGTTATGGAGAAAAAGAAGAATACATGATTGAGGGATGTTTGAGTTTTCCTGGACTCTTTGTAAAAGTAAAACGTTCTGTAGATATTGAAATTAAATATTTTGATGAGGAAGGTGTTCAATGGTTAGATAATCTTACAGGAATTACTAGTCGTATTCTTCAACATGAGATTGACCATCTTAACGGCATTACTTTCTTACAAAGGGCAAATCCACATCATCTACAAAAGGCAAAGAAAAATAGAAAGATGACCAATCGATATAGAGAAAGACAAAATTATATTGACATTTAATAAAATCAATGTTATCATTATCATATGAAAAAATATAAAGTTTTAGATTATATTGCATCAAAGTTGGCAAATCGATTACCAGATCGACCAGTAAGATATGACTCTATTACTGATGAGGACTATATCACGATTTTAAGTTGGTGTGAGGAGTGGGAACCTGAAGATGTGTATAATACAGCATATAAAGCTTCTCAATTACCTTATATTCAAACATGGGAACAGTGGTCAGAAAACATGACACCACTACCAGATCCAGTTCGTTATCAACTTAAACATGGATTAAAGATACATGAAAAGGCTGGTAATCTAAAAGTATTACAAGCCTATGCATACTTTTATGATAAAATGGACAAATGGATTCCTAGAATTTTATTTGCCATATTTTTCATATCAGCATACTATATTTACTTCTAAAAAGTATAAATAGTATTAGAGATGCCGAAAGGATCTCTTGTTTATTGAACCTTGCTTAAATTAAGGAGGACCAAAAAATGGTAAGTACAAGCAAAGCAATTTCTAATATTTGGGATCATTTTAATTCTTTTGATCGCAATCTTCTAACCCCATATGCAGTAGGATTTGATCGTGTCTTTGACCGACTCAATGATTATGCACTACATCAGGCAACCTCAACAGGTTTCCCTCCATACAACATTCGTAAGGAAGGCGACACTAGTTTCACAATTGAACTTGCTCTTGCAGGTTTGACTCGTGAGGATTTAGAAATTGAAGTTTCTGATGGCGTTCTTACAGTTCGCACCGTAGCCAAAAAAGAAGAGGCTGAAGGTGTTGAACTTCTACATCGTGGTATTTCTTTCCGTCAGTTTACACGAAAGTGGACTCTTGCAGACGACATTGTTGTCAACGATGCAAAGATGGAAAACGGTATGCTCTTGATTCATCTTGAGCGAATTGTTCCTGAAGAAAAGAAACCTCGTCTTATTGAAATTAAATAAGAGGAGATAACATGGAACCATTCATAGGCCTCATAGCGGCCGGTTTGCTTATGGCAATGGTATGGTTTTGCTACGGGAAAAATTGACAATGAAAGCAATTGCAATATCTCTCTTAGCATATGTTACGGTATCTACTGTGATATTATTACCAATCTTTGTAAAAGCATTTGTATAATACCGAGGGGTAGGAAACTACCCCTCAGTTTCTTTAGGAGAATAAAACGATGTGGCCATATACGGCTGAAGAAATGAACTTAGTAAATGGGTTAGAGGATAAGAATATGAGAAAAGGTATGAAAGTCCCATCAGTAACTTTCAAATGTAGAGTGCGTGATGAGTCTATTGGTGGAGACAATCCCTTTAAGTGGAAAGATAAAAACACCGTCGAGTTTTTCGGTGATAAACGAGTATTAGTATTTTCACTTCCTGGTGCATTTACACCAACCTGTTCAACGTATCAGGTTCCTGGATTTGAAAAAAACTATGACAAGTTTAAAGAACTCGGCATTGATGAGATTTATGTAATCTCTGTAAACGATGCGTTCGTAATGAGAAAATGGATGATTGACCAAGGTGTGGAAAAGATTAAATTTATTCCTGACGGCAACGGAGAGTTTACTCGTCGTATGGGTATGCTCATTAATAAAGAACATCTTGGATTTGGTTATCGTTCGTGGAGATATGCCATGATTGTTACTAACGGTATTATCGAACATTGGTTTGAAGAACCAGGTATTAACGATACTGGAAATGATGACGATCCTTATGGTGAAACTTCTCCAGCAAATGTACTGGTTAAATTATTGGAAAAATAATAAAATGTGGAAATATATTATTAACTTATTTAATCGTCGGGAAAGTTCTTGTGTAGACGCTAATTATCGTAGAGCCATGAACGTTCACTATGATGATGTTTGTATGTAGGAGAAAAATAAAATGTTCTTTTTAGGACTAATGTTGGTAGGTCTTGTTGGAGTAATGGTTCTTGCAACAGATGAGAGTGTTGAAGAAGCACAAAAATTATTTTATGGCCACAAAAAGTATTGACATTTATGTTAAATGATGATAGTATTATATTATGAGTAAAGTTAAATATAAATTCGATGAAGATGCTGCCCTAAAAGAATTAGGGCAGTACATTGATTCTACCTATACAGCACACTATTCTACCAACAAATATCAAGCGACAGATATGATTATCGATGCTGGACACGGTGAAGGTTTCTGTATGGGTAATATCATGAAGTATGCCAAACGTTATGGCCGTAAGGACGGAAAGAACCGTGCCGACCTTATGAAAATTTTACATTACGGTATTATTATGTTATATGTGGAGAATGACAATGAAACTAAGCGAAAAAACAGTTAGTGTACTGAAAAACTTTTCATCCATCAATCAGAACATTCTGTTCAAAGAAGGTAACAAACTTCGTACAATGTCAACGATGAAGAACATCTTGGCAGAGGCCGATATTACTGAGACTTTTCCTAAAGAGTTCGGTATCTATGATTTGAATGAATTTCTTGGTGTCTTGAGTTTGACCAAAGAACCAGAACTTAACTTTGATGAAAGTTATCTTACGGCAAATAAAAAGATTAAATATTTTTATTCTGATCCGTCTATTTTAACAACTCCTCCTGAGACATTCAATGCACCTGAGTGTAATGTTGTGTTTAGTATGCCGAAGGACTATCTTACTAATGTTCTTAAAGCTTCAGCAGTAATGCAACTTCCTGATGTTGTAATCAAAAGTAATGGCGAACCCGGTGTTAAGATTACCGTTACTGATCTAAAGAACACTACTTCTAATGAGTATACTGAAACTTTGGACATTGATGCAATACCTTTTGAATCTCGATTTAAAGCAGAAAATCTCAAGATGATTCTTGGAGACTATGTAGTAAACATTTCAACTTCCGCTGGTGTAAGCCAATGGGTTGGAACTGATGTTTCTTATTGGATTGCAATGGAAGCACTAGACGAAGTTTAAAATGAACATTCTTATAGGTGGAGAATATAATGGCGGACTTATTGTGGGTGGAGAGATATCGTCCTAAAACTATTGACGATTGTATACTTCCATCATCTATTAAAAAAACTTTTAAAGAGTTTGTAAAGAACAACGAACTCCCAAATCTTCTGTTGTCTGGTGGTGCTGGTATTGGCAAGACAACCGTTGCAAGAGCTCTGTGTGAAGAACTTAACACGGACTATATGATTATCAACGGATCTGAAGAATCTGGTATCGATGTTCTTAGAACAAAGATTAAAAGTTTTGCTTCTACAGTATCTCTTTCTGGCAACAGAAAGGTTGTGATACTTGATGAGGCTGACTATCTTAATCCTCAATCAACGCAACCTGCTCTCCGCGGGTTCATTGAGGAGTTTCATAAAAATTGTAGGTTTATCTTTACTTGCAATTTTAAAAACAGAATCATCGAGCCTTTACATTCTCGGTGTTCTGTTGTTGATTTTAAAATCAATGGCAATCGACAGAAGTTGGCTGGAGAACTTCTTGACCGATGTGTAAACATTCTCAATGAGAATGAAATTACGTTTGACAAGAAAGTCGTTGCTGAATTGATTATGAAACACTTTCCCGATAATAGGAGAGTGTTGAACGAGTTGCAGCGGTATAGTGTTTCGGGCCAGATAGACTCTGGAATCCTTGTCAATCTTTCAGAAGTCAATATGAAAGAATTGACTCTCCACCTAAAGGAGAAAGAGTTTACTAAAGTTCGTGAGTGGGTTGTGAATAATATAGATAATGATCCCACCAAAATCTTCCGCAAGATTTATGATACGCTTTATGCATATTTGGAACCGAACACTATACCCGCTGCTGTTATTATTCTAGGCGAGTATCAGTATAAGTCTGCATTTGTGGCTGACCAAGAGATTAATCTTTTGGCTTGTCTAACAGAGATTATGACTCAATGCAAATTCAAATAGATGAATTATTAGAAGAAGCTTGTTATGTCCATTCTATCGGACATCAGAATGTTGCTGTTCTGTTGTCCGGTGGAGTTGATTCCCTTTCTGTAGCTTTTGCTCTTGACAAAATAGGCAAAACCATTCATGCTTATAGTTTTAGATTAGACCAGCATGATAACTATGATAATAAAACAGCTAAATATACTAGTAATGTATTTGGTTGGCATCATACAGAATGTATTGTTGATACGAGTAACTTAGAAAAAGATTTTATCACTTTGGCAAAAACATATCATTGTAAAAAGAAAACTCATTTCGAATGTGTTTATCCTTTTATGTATGTTTATCCAAACATAGTAGAAAAACTAGTGTTTACTGGATGGGGAGCAGATGGATATTACGGTGTGAGTAAGAAAGCAAATATACATTACAAACATACAAAAGAAAAATTTGATGAGTTTAGAAAAGATTATCACAAACCAGAAAATACTGCCGGACTTTGGTGGCACAATAGAATTGCAGAAGAATATGAAAAAAAACACTGTTATCCCTACATGGATGAGGACATTATGGATTGGTTCTATAAAAAAGATTGGTATGAATTAAATCAACCAACACAAAAACACCATGTCCGTGAAGCATATAAAGAACAATTTGATAGAGTAGGAAAAGTTTTACCTCATAGAAATCTACAATTAGAAAGCGGCGTTAGCGAAATCTTTGAACAGATATTGAATAATCATAAAATAAATTACAAGGATCGAGATAGAGTTATGGATGTTTGTAGAGACTGGTCTAATACCAGTCAAGCTACATTGGAAAATTTATTTTGAAATACGAACCATATACAATTGAAGATGTAAAAAAATCAGCTGAGAGAAAACTGTTTACAGTTATTTCTACCTTTGCTGGCGGCGGCGGATCATCCACCGGATATAAACTTGCGGGTGGAGATATACTTTGTGCTAATGAATTTGTTGAGTCTGCTTGCGAAACATACTTGTCAAATTATCCTGGCACGCCTATGCTACCAGACAACATTTTAGAATTAACTGGTGTAGATTTCTTAGACAGAACTGGTATAAAGTTTGGAGAATTAGATATTCTTGATGGTTCTCCTCCCTGTTCAGCTTTCAGTATTGCAGGTCGTCGTGAAAAGGGTTGGGGTCAAGAAAAGAAATACAGTGAAGGAAAGAAACAACAAAACATTGAAGATTTGTTTTTTGAGTTTATTCGTATTGCAAATGGAATACAACCAAAAGTAATTATTGGCGAAAACGTAAAAGCAATTATGTTTGGTGAAGCAAGAAAGTATTTTAATAGAATCATTAATGCGTTTGAAGATATTGGATATACAGCAGTCGGAAAGTCATTAAACGCCGCAGACTTTGGAACACCTCAAGGCAGAGAAAGATGTTTCTTTGTTGCAGTTAGAAATGATGTTCTTGCAAAAACTAATTTAAACTTTATGAATATGGAAACTCTTTATCCAACACCGACATATAACGAACACGTTTCTATTCGTGAAGCTATTGAAGATATAAAAAATGATCCTACTGAAGAAAAGGAACTCTATGAGGCTGTTCAAAATGGATTTTTAAATAACTGGGTTCCTCTATTACCAAAGAATCCCGATAGACAAGTTAAAGGATCAGAGTATCATCCAAACCAATCTTTATTTAATTTAATTCGTCCGTGTCCAACTCTACCAAGTCCTACCATTACACAACAAGGACAGCAGAAAGGACTGTCTGGTGTTTTACATTATGAACTTGACAGAAAATTAACAACACCAGAACTAAAAAGAATACAAGGTCTTCCAGATAATTTTAAACTGGAGGGTACATTTAATCAAAAGGCTGAACGAATTGGTCGTATGGTTGCACCAAAGTGTATTGCGGCTTTGGCAACATCAGTCTATGAAAAAATATTAAAGGAAGTATAGTTATGGCAGATTTTACATTTGCACATCGTGAAGAAGGTTTTGACGAGCACATTGAACATTCAATTAGAGGATACTCAAATTTAATGTCAGACATTGTTGGATTCTCTCGTTACTTTATAGAAGGAGAAACTAACGTTGTAGACATTGGATGCTCTACTGGCAAAATTACTCAAGCAATGTTACAAGAGAATCAAGATCATTGTAAGGATGCAAATTATGTTGGTATTGAAGTTGCAGAAGGATTCTTTGATGATATGGATCAAAGAAAAAAACTTATTGCGGAAAATTATCCTTGGGCTAATGTAGACTTTATAAAGGATGATGTTCGTAATTACAAATTTGAAAATTGTTCTTTGGTAACTTCAATCTTTACATTGCAGTTTATGCCACCTAGACATAGACGTTCTGTTTTAGAGCAAGTCTATCGTGGACTAAATCATGGTGGTGCATTTATTTTTGCAGAAAAAACTGTTTGTGAAGATCCAAGGATGCAAGATATGTTGACTTTTAATTACTATGACTATAAAAGAAAACATTTTACCACAGAAGATATTATGGACAAAGAGAGAACCTTACGTCATATGATGAAACCAAATACATGGAAAGAACTAGTCAGTACAATTTCTGTTGCAGGATTTAGTATAGATAAGATTCAACCATTTTGGAGAAACCATACGTTTGTGGGTGCAATTGTAATTAAGTGACATGGCAATCTATCTAAATAAAGAAAGCGAAAAAGTTTTATCATTAAGTGATGAAGATTTTTATGAAATGGAATTAAATGAAAATATGTTATTAGAACTAGAGCATGATGGTGTTGGTTGGACAATTAAAAAAAGTAAAGCCAATATCGTAAAGGTAAACATTTATGAAAGTTAGACAAATAACTTATGCAGATCCGTGGCCAGAAATTCTGACATGGGAAAAGGATCCTGTTCGTCCAGAATTGAATAGAGAGTTTCGTCATATGCATGGCCGTGAAGTATACACTAATGAAGGTGCTATTATATGTGTGGCCTACTGCAATGATGTTCCTAAGACAGTAGACGATTTAACTACAATGGTTGGACTAGATCATGCAGTATTTTATACTGTTTGGAGTAAAGTTGGTGGTGCTGGTCGTCTATTAGTAACCGATCTTTGGAAACATATGCTATTGACAAAACCACATATCAAACGTTATGTTACACTATCTCCTAAAACAGAAATGGCTTGGAATTTTCACATTAAGAATGGAGCAATTCTCTTAAATGAAAATGAAGAAAGTGATAATTATGAATACAGCGAACAAGAGCTTATCCGAGAAGATCCATCTTGGCATAAAGAGAAAATAAAAAGAACTGATTATGGACCAGAATACTAACGGTTGGAAGTCTAGAGATTCTTATGTTCCCGAAATTACTGTAGTTACCGTTTTATTTGACGGAAGAAATACAGGCATTCCTCATAGTGTTGGAATTTATAACGAGGAATGGGTGAATCGTCTTTATAGGGGTATAGAAAGAAATTATAACGGCACCTTTGAATTTATTTGTTTGACGGATAAAAATTATAAATTTATTCCTGGTGTAAAAGGAGTTCGTTTTGAAAGATCCGTAGATCAGTATGGTTGGATGAGTTTGATGGAGATGTATCGTCCAAATCTATGTAAAGGTAAAAGAGTTACATTTGGTTTAGATACCATTATCACAGGTCCACTGGACGATATTTTTTCAGCCGAAGGTAAGATTGCAGTCTGCACCGACCCTCTTGTACCGAGCACAATATGCAATGCAGTTACGTTATGTAATGATGAATTTTGTGAGGAGTTTTGGAATCTTTGGAAAAACAACGAATACACTATTTTAAAAGATAATGTTTTAGAACTAGCTGGTGGATCAGCTCCATCAGAAATGATTTTATTAAGAAATCATTATGGTAATAGTCCTAGATTGGATAAATATTTTCCTGGTCGTATTTTGAGTTATAAAGCTCATATTCGTGATGATCTGGGACATGAAAGAATAGACAGAATAAAAAATGCAAGTGTTGTTTACTTTCATGGACATCCAAAACCACATCAAATATCAAATAGAAAATGGGTAAAGAAACATTGGGCATGAGTAATTATATACATCCAACATCCACAGTAGACTATGATGTAAAGCTAGGAGATAATAATTATATTGGACCATATTGTTATCTTACTGGTAATTTGACTATAGGAGACAATAACAGATTTGAAGGATATTGTTCAGTTGGTACTCGTCCAGAACATAAAGATTATTGGAAAGAAAATGGTTCTACACAAATTGGAAGTAATAATGTTTTTCGTGAATTTGTTACCATCAATGCGGGTACTGAAAATGTAACCGAAGTTCACGACAATATTATTATGCTGAGAGGATCGCACGTTGCACACGATTGTATTATTGAGAATGGAGTAACCTTGAGTGTCAATGCAATTATGTTAGGCCATGTTCATGTAATGAAAGAAAGTAATTGTGGAACAGGATGTCTTGTTCATCAGTATCAAGTTATTGGTTCTTGGTCAATGATTGGTATGGGTTGTGTTATTCCTAAAAAGTCTGATATTAAACCTGGTGGAGTTTGGGTAGGTAATCCAGCAAAGTGGTTAAGAGAAAATACACATAAGACTAATAATATAACCAAAGGAGAATACAATCACGAAATAGTAAGGTGGCGTGATATTTTGGGTCATCATTTACCAACAAAGAAAGTATAATGTTCAATCCTTGTCTATTAGTCATGCAGCCTAGAAACATTAAGCCTGCACTAGAATCATATAAAAAAAGTTTTGATATACCTATTGTATTTTTCAGAGCGTTTACAGAACCTCAGGTAACGATACAGTTAAACAAGTATATAAAAGAACACGACTATACTCATTACGTTATTATTGGTGATGATGCAATTGTGACTAGACAGGCAGCCGATACTGTGTTAAAATATACAGAGAGTAGTGAGTGTGATGTTTTTACTGGTTGGATGAATATGCACATAAATCCCGATGGTGGTTTTAGTGATGAGTCAACCGTCAATCAAAATATAATTCGTTGTGATGATCCGAGTTGGGGACCTCAGAGAAAAGAATACGGCACTTGGATAACTATGGATCAGATGAGACAATTACCATTAGAGCTTGTGCGAACCAGTTACGCTAACTTTGCATTGACTGGTATGACCAAAGAGTTGTGGGAGAAGTATCCTATCTCATGTTGGCCCAGAGGTAATTCGTCTGACCATCATCTATCATTACGATTACAAAACGATGGGGTGAAAGTATGGACACACCCTAAGGCGTTTATCAGACATTTAAGACGTGGTTGGTCTCCTTTACCTCACCATTGGTTAGTTGGTAATGTGCCGCCGGAGATTATAGAATGGCAGAACTAAAAGATTGGTTGAATAGTATCAACTACACTAAGAAAGATATCATGGTTGATGAATATGAGGAAAAGAAGTACCCTGCATACATCATTAACAAATGCCTGTCGGCCCATACTGATTGTTTGTTTTATGTGAACGAACTTAACCGTCTACATCATTTGGACAAACGCCTTCAAAATGACTTTTTACTAAATAGTCTTAGAAAACGTAAAAGGTTTGCAAAATGGTTACGTTCTTCTAAAGTCAAAAATCTTGACTTGATTAAAGAATATTATGGCTACAGCAATGAGAAGGCCAAAC
>Ga0208767_1002093_pt1 | contig 15380 bp, 19 predicted proteins | sample VirMetDEL_Mar_21_FD_184514 | JGI IMG/M metagenome (GOLD analysis project Ga0208767, IMG submission 184514) | Aqueous microbial communities from the Delaware River and Bay under freshwater to marine salinity gradient to study organic matter... | ecosystem: Environmental > Aquatic > Marine >... | reverse complement strand
TACCTTCTGGATATTGTAAAGCCTCACTAAAGCTAAAAGTTTGACTGTTTCTATCTTTTACTTCATTAAAACTTTGAGTTAAGTCAGCAAAATCTGTATTAAGTCTTTGTGCTTGTGTAGGTACTCCTATAGACCTTTCTACAGAAATGCCAGAAGCAAGTGTTACTTTATATTTTAATACTGTAAGATTGGAGGTTATTTTAACCTTAAGTTGTCTGTGTCCTGATGGTAGAGTAATTATATCAAACTCTGTACTTTTCCCAGCTATTAATACTGCTACAGGTGAATTTGTTAAACTCCCTGTTGCTGTAAAAAATACTGCACCTGTAGCATCTCTAAGACACTTTACACTTAAAAATGATAGTCCTTTCGCCATTAACAGTTACATCCACAGTGGCCACTACACATTTCAGCAGCCTTGTTATACTTCTTTTCTACATTAGCTATAATTGCAGCCCTATCAGTAAGGCTTCCTGTTATAGTAGCTAATTCAGCCTCTGCTGCTTTTAATAATAAAAATATTTTTTGTGCTGATACTAAATCGTCAGAGCATTTCATGCACTCACAATTACAATCAAGCAAGTCTTCCATCTTTTTGGCTAAACAACATAGAATATCACAGCTTACTAAAACTGCTGTACTACTAACTACAGCTCCGCTTTCTAAATGTGATATAGTCATCACTCCTCCGTATCCTGCCCCTGAGCTTACTAATTGAGTTGCTAAATTTATAACTCTAGTATTGGTAGCTCCTCCTGGAAAGTTATAATTATAACTATAATCTCCTAAAGAAATTTGTACTGAGTTTTGAGAGTCAACAGCTGCTCCTGTTACTGTTACCACCGCCTTTTTACAATCCGCAGTGAGAGATACGTTTAATGCCATGTCGTTTAAATTTTATAAAAAAAGACCTACAGGGGAAACTAGTCCCCTGTGAGTCTTATGTTAAATGCTGAAATTACTCAGCTGATTCCATCAAATACAATACGTGTACAGTAGCTGCACCTGTATAAGTACCAGTTGTAGTTAGTTTTAACTCACCTGAAGAAGTAATCTTGTTAGCAGTTAAAGTAACATCATTGAAATCTGCAATAGATCCTGTAGCTAATACTCCCATTAGATCTGTAGAACCACATACGATTTTAACGTTTGTTCCACTAGCTAATGCAGTTTGCTCGCTAATGTATGCTTTAACAACTAAAGCTCCCTCTGGTAAAAATACTCCACTACCGCCTGAAGGATAATCTCCTGCAGCTCCTAGAGCACCAGTTTGAAAACTTGCTGTATAAACTTTTCCTAATTTACTCATTTTTTTATGTTTTAAAAATTAATATTATAAGTTAACTGGTGCAAAGTTTACACTAGCTGCGTAACTATTAGCAGCAGCTTCAAACGCAACGTTATCTGCATCACCTGCTGGTAGAGCAATGTAAATTTCAATTAAGTTGTCTACTCCGTGAATTTGAGAGTGAGAAGAACCATCTTTAGTAGCTACTAAATGATACATATCATATGCAGTACTTGTAACAGCACTTTGAGCTGGAGTATTAGGTAATTCTACTCTGTTGTAGAAACCATACTGTGCACCTCTTAATTCCTCTTCTAATTCTTTTACGTAGAAACCATCACCAAATCCTCTTGATCCTGCAGTTTGGTATGTAACAGCCATAGTAGTTGCTCCACCTTCTGCGTTATCAAAAGCTGCGTCCATGTGTACTAACTCTTCTTGAGTTTGACCATCAACTCTTACTTCGCCTTTTTTGAATCCTGTAATATCTAAAGTACCGTCAGCGTTATCAGTAACCGCTCCGTTTACCCAGTAAGGTAAATCTGCATCAATAACTGCTTTAAGTGAAGCACATTGAGCTGCTGGAGTAGCACCACTTGCTACAGTATACTCGTAATTCTTGATTTCAAATGGCTCAGCACCATTAGTAAGATTAATAATTTTGAAAGAATGTGTACCTGCAGCGCTTGCATTAGTAGATAAAGTAATTCTCATTACTTCAGCAGTTTGTGCAACACCTGATTGTCCACCCCATGCAACGATGTCTCTACCGTAAATCCAAGGAGATACAATATTTACATCAATTCCTGAAGGACCACCTTGTACAATTCTAATTTGATCAGAGTCAGCGATAGTATCACCAGCAACTAATGAACTAGGTCCATCAGAAGATAGCTTTTGAATATCAACAGCTCCGTCAGCTAAGAGACCGTTAGTGTAAGCTACTGCTGTACCGTCTCCAATTAACAAATGTCTTGCCATTTTTGTAAAATTTTATGCGGTTTATTATTTTTATACCGCTATTAATAATTATTCATTCTTTGTTACTTCTCCTAGTGAGGTTGAATACCTCGGATCAGAGATAGCTTCTAAAATACTGCTTACTGTCATAGCCACAATTTCTTGATGAGTGTGCTCTGGCAGCTCGCAGTCAATCCCCAAAGATAAGGATATTTCGCTTGGCTTTCTGATGTACGTTATTTTTACAGTGTCTATTATAAATATATCACTAGTGTATATGTCTATAGAGTTACCTCTCATCGTTGTTAGAGGAGAAGTATGTTTTGTAGTATTAAACGGGTCACTTAAAAGCGTAAATATGTCGTCTTGTTGTGAGAATCTATTACCTTCAGTTATACTATCTGAAAAGGCAACTGGCTCTCTTCTTTCTGCATATGTAGTATCCATAAACTGTAAACCTTGTGGAGCAGGAGCTGTTTGTCCTGCAGCTGGTACACCAACAGCAAATGTTCTATTTCCTAATGATGCATCATAGTTTATCCAAGGATGTGATTCTACCTCTACTACTATTACAAAACTTCCTGGGTAATTTAGAGTTTCATACTCTTCCCAGTATATATTAAATCCTATTCCAGGATTATCTAAAATATCTTGTTTAACTGTTTCTATATTTTCAGGATAACTTTCTGGAGTCCATCCTCCTGCTACTAATTGTGCAGAAGGAGACCATATCACAGCAGATGTAGGATCAGTTCCTGTAATATCTGCTACCATATTAACCCCATTTACAAATGCTGTAGAATCACCTGTAGCATTATCTGTAATAAAATTGTTCAAGCTTAATACAAAATAGTATTGAGAAGGAGCGTTAACTAATGAATAGTCTATAGCTCTACAATTGTTTATCCACAGTTTTGATTGCTGATTTACCAAATACATATAATCTCCTGGTAGTTGGAAAGTGTCAACAAATATCTTTTTCTTTAGTTGCTCCTTAAAAGATACTGGAGCTTCATACTCACGCACAAGTGTACGCAAGTCATCTATTCTTTTTTGTGATTCTTCAAAACCTTTTCTGTAGATATTATTTCTACCATACTTAGTATTGATGAATCTAAACATGTTTTTGTTTAATTCAATGTCTATCTCTTGTGATAGCAAACTGTCAGCTTGGAGTGAATTAATCTTATCCACTCCTTGCTGTACAGCTATATGCATTTCAGTTACATTCATTAAGATGCTAGTTGTTTAAGTTTTGCTCTTAAAATTGTTAATTTACCTGAGTTCTTTTTGTCATTCAAGTGTATAACTGTGTCATCCATAGTTTCTCCTAGTACTTCGTCGATAAAGATAACTTGGTTACCTATCTTTCTTAGAACGCCTGCAGTAACCATTGTTTCAATTTCTGCTTTTAATTCCAAGTGCTTATCTTCACATACTTTGATAAACTTCTTAGGTGATTTTTCCTTCATATCATAAAGCATGTTTTCAACTTGCTCTCTTGTCAATGTATCAGGATTAATACTACCTAATAGTCTGAACACTCTTCTCATCTGCTTCTCATCATTAGATACTTTGATAAATGCTTTATCTGCATCTTTTTTGATTTGAATATCATTGTTACGTAGCATATCCTTTTTAGCAATGTCGTGAATATAGAAACGTTTTTGAGAGTCCCCAATCATTTCTTCTTCTGATAATGCTACATGTGGATGTTTCAATGCAAAATGATATTTTAGATAATCAGTAATGTCAATAGGATGTCCATCTTCTGTCTTTCCTACTTCTAGTTCTACACCTTCAAAGCCTACTGCGACAGTAAATTCTGCCCAGAATTTTTTGGTGTGCTTTGGCCACTCCATGTGAGCGGGATCTACGTCTAACATTCCGTCCAAATATCTTTTTTCATCTTCCGAATTAAAAGGTTTAAGTGGTTGTCTGTTGACATATACGCTACTTAGTTTCCTAACAGCGCTGGCGTTAATTTCTTTAGGTAAGTGATTATTAATCGGCTTAGCCCTTAAATAAACTTTTTTACTCATAATACAGTACTTTTAAAGTGTTAATTAGTGGATGTAAAGTATAACTCTCCAATATTTTTAAAGTAAGGATGTGGGGGTGTTACCCCCCACGACCTTAACCAAAAACCAATATATAGACTTGCGAATGCACGCCAAATTTAAGAAGCGATACACTGAATATCCAACGAAGTATCAAATCTACGTAAGCAGATACCCGCTGTTTTCAACATGTGTACGCTCGCACCGTCAACGTCTGATGCTCTTGCATCTGAGCCAGAGAAACCTCTAGGAACTACAGAGCCAGCAACACACCAACGCATCATCTCACGACCTTTCTTAGAGATCATAGTAAGATTAGCTTGTCCGTCATAGTTAGACTGGTCAACAAATACCATACGGTAAGACTCTAACGAGTAACCAGTAACAGGGTGCTTTCCACGAGCTTGTGCAACTGGACCGTGATCAAATAATGGTAATTTTACCACATTGATTACATGACCATCTACGTGCTCGTATGTAGTGAAGTAACCAGTCAATCCTAAGTTACGTCCGCTACCTGTGATGAATCTGTTTTCACCACCTACTTTGAAGGTGTTACCTGCAAAGTGTGATTTTAGAGCTTCATCAAACTCTCTTGCGCCACCAGTACCAGTATACAAAGTAATTTGCTTCTGGTTAGCGTCTGTCATTTGGTAGAATAAATCACCAATGATGTTTTTCAACTTAGTCTCAGTCATAGTTGAGTAAGTATCAGTGTTTACGATTTGCTCGAATAAACCAGGACCTACAATAACAGGCTGTCCATTCTCATCTTTCATAAACGTGTTACCGTTTGCATCATAAGTTTTTTGTCCGTACCAGTAGTACATTTCACACTCTTCTTTAAAGTCAAGCATGTGTTGGTACTCTTCGTAATCCATCCAAAGTTTTGTAGAACCACCACCTTTAGTAGGTAAAGAGAATTCTGCAACGAAATCTTTTGCATGTCCTGACATGTGGTAAGATTTACGTACTGTTGTAATTTTGTTACGAACTTTTCCTGGAGCTTGCCAGTTAGAAGCGTTACCTCTTGAGAAGTCAACACCTACTGGTGCATACAACTGAGCCCAAAGATCACCTGCAGTATAACCTGAAGTTAATACTGTAGCTGCTGCTGGGTTTACTAATTGTAATGTATACTCCCATCCTGAACCACCTACATAAGGAGTAGGCTCTTTCATGATACGTGCTAGTTCACCTTTTGAGTTTACTAATACGTAAGGAAATATAAATCGTTTATCAGGGAATACTAACGTGAAAGTTGATCCTCCCTGTCCTAAATTTGCTCCTGCATTTGTCACAGCCACTGGACGTGTTCTCAATTTGTGGGTAGCCACACGATATTCATACTCTAAACGGTCGATTGATTGAACATTACCAGCTCCTTCTGTTAAGAAAGATAGTGGGAATCTTTTATCATCTTTACCCGCTAGATGCGTGATAATCGGAGAAAGTTCAGTTGGCTTAGACAACAATGCATTTGCCAGACTGTTCATGTCTGTCATCTGCGAATCATTATAAAACGTCTTTTGAACGCTAATGTTCGTTCCATTTAATTGTGGCATAATTATCTAATTTTTATAAAGTTAAGTTGCATTTTAAAATTGCCATTTGTTAAAAATTAAGATCTAAATCATCTAAGTCTACTTGCTTACTCTTACGTCTTTGACGTCCTTGTGCGCTTTTAACTTTTTCTTCATTTCTAGAAATTCTCTCTTTCAATGATTTAACACTTTGTGTTTTAGCTTTCTTCTCTATCAATTTTGATAAATCAAAACCTTTGTACATCATGTAATCAATTGCAAGTTTAGTTTCTATCTCTGCTTGCGAGTGATCTAGATCTCTCTGTGTGCGACCATCTTTAGTCACAGGTGTTGAGATATAGTCAAAAAACTTTGACTTCTCTCTATTTGGAACTGTGATACCTGCGAATTCATTGCTGTTTTCAATGGTCTCATACACATTATTCCAAAACTCTTGCTGCTGAGCTTCTCTTTGTTGTCTCTCTTGTTTTTGAGATTCAACTAATTGTTGTCTAGAAGTTTCTTGCATTTTGCCTAATGCTCTTCTAGCTGCTTCAGCTTTCTGGTATAACTTACCAGTGTCTTCATAATCTGTCAATAACTCATCAATAAAGTCTTTGTCGTGTCCTTTTGTTGCAAAATAATCTGCTAAAATTCCCTTTTGACTTCTTGTATCGTCTTCTCCCAGTTCTAACTGGTTGTAATCTAATTGAGGATCATACGCTTTCATAAATTCTTGGGAGTCTCCCCCGTTTAGAACATACTCTAAATGATCTTTTATCAATGGAAAGTTTTGGAACAGTTCATCTAATTGATCTTCTGCCATCTGCTTCCCTACGTCTTGAGTCATTGCTAGTAAACCTTCTGGAGTATCGTCGTACTCTTTTTCAGTTTCATATCCCAACTTCTCTAAGATCTCTGCGACTACTGTAGATTCTACAGGATCTCTTTCGTCGTCCTCTTCATCCTCATCATCTTCTTCTTCTTCCTCTTCGTCAAGGATTTCTTCTTCCTCTTCTTCAGATTCTTTTACTTCTTCTGCATCCGCCTCTAACTCTTCGTCAGCTGCTTCTGGTGAATCTATTGCTAAGTCTTCTGCAACTTCTGTGCTTTCAGATCCACCACTGATAACATCGTCAAACGAGATGTCATCTAATCCAATGTTTTCTTCTTCTGGGTTCATAATCTATATAATTAGTTTTTACAAAAATAGTTAAATATACATGTCTTGGTACACACGCATATGTTTTTAGATATGTCTTTACTATATATCACTTAAGCTACTATATTCAGATCGAACTCCCCCCATTCGTTTTGCAAAATTCTTAGCGAAGTTTGCCATTTTAACTACGGATGTTGGATATTCTTCTTTGTTAGACATTACTTTATTAGCGGCTTGCTTAACTGTTAAGTTTCTTTTCTTTGCCCAAGCAGTAAACTTGCCTCTATTTTCTGGTTTAATATATATACCACCTCTTTGGTATACTTTATTATAGTCAATTTTAGTAGCGTACGGATCTCCTTGTGCACCAGTGCCGTATAAAGCTGGCATATCGCTGGCATCCTTTGACACATCTACTGGTAATACTGTTGTAAAACCTGCTCGTGCAGTTTTTGCTAAGGGTTTTAAAACTTTGTAAGCATCTTGACCAAGTCTCTTACCTTCTCTTATCAAATCATTTACTTTTTGTTTTTCCCTTCCATAAAATCTTCTTAAAACTTTTTTAGCAAATTCATCACCTTTAGCTGCATCTCTAGCTGCTTTAAACATTCCTTTATAATAGCTTGGCTTTTCAATTACCCCTTTTAGATAATCAACAGTGGTTATAAGAGGTCTGCCTGAATTAGCTGCACCTAAGGAATAAATATCTTCAACTTTATCTATTGCAGTCTTTTTATTTTCTGGCATCTTTTCAGCTGTTGCTACCTGCAGTACATCAGTTAAATTTAAAGGCATACCTTTAAAACCTCCACCTTGATAAGCTGGCGTCTCTATAACTGTACCACGCTTTGGTCCTGTAGGTAAATCTTGAATACCTGGTGGTACATTCTGGTATGATTTTACTAAATGCCCTTGATCGTCTACTTTTGTAATATTGATAGGGGCTTTCATACCTTGTGTGTTGAATGATGTATTTGCTGGAACATCTGGGAATACCATGCTAGCATTTGTATTACCCATAGCTTGTTGCTCTCGTAAACCTACTTGCTGTTGTTGAGGAGTTTGTGCTACTAATGGCTGATTCTCTAGCATTGCTTCTACATTTATACCACTATTAGCCATCTTGTATAAATCTAATATGCTGCCCTGGAATCCAGTAGCCCTAGCCGTATCTAATATTTCTCTACGCCTTTGATTATTCAGCATTGCCTTCTCTAGCTATTTGATTTTTTTCGTTGTCGTTATTTATCTTAGCATTAAGCTCTTTTTCTCTAATATCCAACTCACGCTGTTTGTTTTCAAAATCCTGCATCATCTTCTGCATATTGAAACTATCTAGCTCTGGATTTTTTCTAGACTCTGCTGAAATTAAAGCAATCTCAATATCCTTCTGTCTATCCTTTTCACTTTCTATTAATTGCTGCTCAGTCTTAGCTTGTTCCATTTGTAGTTGAGCTTGAGCCTGTGCTTGTTCAGCTTCTTGTTGTGCTCTCTCTAATTCTTCTGCAGCTTTCTCCGCTGCTTTTAATTTAGATTTAATTTGAGTAAAGCTCTCTGCTTCTAACATCTCTGCAATTGTAGATCCTTTAGAACCATTCTGCATCATAGCTTGTGCAAGTTGTTTCATTTGATCTAGTCTCTCTATGTCTTTACCTGAATCAGATACAAAGATGCCATAGTTAGACTCCATGTGTTGTAGAGTATCTATATCTAAAAAGTCTGCAGTACCATCAGGCATAACAAACATTCCTTGTTTACCTGTAAGCCAAGCCTCTTTAGAATAATCAATAAGTGCTTGTAAATCTTTTTGTTCTAGTCTTCCAAACTTACGGAATAAATCTTCTGTAATATGTGATGACTGTAGTATAGCTTGTTGTGAACTTGCTTTACCTTCGTAAGCCCCAATAGTACCTTGTCTTTGTCTAGATACACCTGAAAGTTTTTCCCACTCGTTTAGTATAGAATCAAGTAGAATTACATATTGCTGAATAGTCTTTATTGACATATCAAGAACTGACTGGTGTTGTGGGTTTAGTTGAATACCTTCTTTGTTGTAATCTACCCAAGCAATACCTGTACCTTCTACGTAGTACATAAACTTATCCATATCCCACTTCTTTGGGATAAGGTTTATATCAAACTGAGCAATAATATCTTTTGATCTTGCAATTGCTAGCTCTAATCTATACTTGTAAATATTGTAATTTAACTGATAAGGTATCCCAAGTGATACTAAGGAAATATTATCAGCATTTATATCAGAGTATTTTCTACCATTAATAGGAAGTTTGCATGTAGACACATTATCCAAAGATAGCCTTTGATTAGCTACAGGATTGATGTTAACATACATTCTACCATCAATTCTAGTACCTTCCCATACTTCATTTACCCATAGATAAGTTATTTTTGCCCCAGCCTCTTTCATCTCTGCAGGCATTCTAAAAGTCTCATCAACTTCTATCTCCTCTAAAGAACCTGTCTCTGGGTCAATGTATTCTAAAAAGCCTATTCTTTTTCTAGACTTCCAATATACATGTACAACTTCTATTAATCTATTTCTGTAAGTATTAGGGTCAGAACCTGCGCGTGACTGTCTGTATAATAAATAACTCTCTGGATCAGATTGTCTGGGCTCCTCTAACTCTAATACTTGCTCTTCTGTTAATGACTCATAAAATGTATCTATTACTGTAGAGGCATGTACATATTTTCTAACTAAGGCCCAATCCCCATCTTCTACAAATTCTAAGTCTGGGTCTTTATCATAATCTACATCTATAGGATTTAGAATATCATAAAATGGTTCTTTGTTTCTTACTCCTCTGTGAGTATATACTTCTCCTGATACTAAGAAATGGAACCATGCTTTCTGTAATTTATCATACACCTCTTCAGATTGCATAATATAAGTTAAAGCATGTTGTCCCTTAATAGCTCTATTATCTACATAGCTATTCTCAAACTGATCTGCTATTTGTTTTGGGAGAGGTATATCCTCTGGAGTTTCTATCTGTTGTAATAATTCTGGGTTAGTATTTTTAAGAGCGTTTAGAAATTGCATCTGAACATTCTGGTAGATGGCTTCTTGTTTTGCTTGCTCTTTCTGACTAACTGCATCTCCATTCTGTACGGTAACGGTGTAATTAAGAGGTCTTTTAGACTTTTCACCCAAGAGGAGATCAATGATAGGTTTGATAATAGGATAGTTACGCATTTTAGAGGGAAAATTGTTACGGCTCTTGCCGTAAGGATGTGTAACGTAACGATAGTCATCCTCATAAATTACACCGTTGTAGTAATCATATAAGCGTTTAAGGTCATCCTTTCTTTGGTTGACCCCTTGATTAGAAAGATCTATATAGGCTTCTACACAGCTCTCTCTCCACTGTTTATTTTTCTTTGATAAAGGCAGCTTTTGCTGCGGTATTTTGTCTCCCCCTAGATACATATGTTTACAAAATTAAGTTTTTTTATGTGCATTTTTACAAGGTGTAAGGTTTTTCCATGTTTCTTTATATATATAGCACTATTGATAGTTCTTATCAAACCAATCGTTTGCAGAATTATCTTCTAATATCTCTTTTACCTCAGCATTATAAAGTTCGCGCGTGTGATACATACCTATCATAAGTGCCATTACACGGTCAAAGTTACCCCTATGGTTAAATTTTATAAGCTCTTGCAGTAATGCCATATCATATATCTTATGCATGTTTAGGAGAATACCCCCATCTTCATCTACAGATCTTACAGAATTCAACCAGTCTCGTATATATAACTCCCCTTGCCTTTTACGAGCCTCTGTTGTATGCATACCATATTGCCTCTTTACATTCTTAGAGCGTAAGTCTTTTTTATCTAACATCTCAAACTCTTCTTGCAGTCTGTGTAACTTTCTATGCTGCCTTGCGTATTGTATTACTGCACCACGATCGTTCTCAAAGCCTATCTTAGCATTATAATAATCTGCTAACATAAATAAGTTTCTATTATACTCATCTTGAGAGTGCGGCCTACCTACATAACTAGCAACTATCATATCATCAGGCTTAGATATATTATTCATACGCTTTATGACATATGCAGCTCCTAAAGAAGTAGAATCTGCAGATTGATTTTGACCATAGGGGTCATGACATATGATATACAAATTGTGAGGGGTTTGATTCTCCTGATTCTTAAAAGGGCCCTCATATAAAACTATTGCCCCTTCTAAATTATCCTCTTTACGATGTGGATACCTTAAAATTGGTCTAAGATCCCCATCAGGTTTAAATTTTATTTGATTATCTCCCCCATAATACAAACTACCTGCTGTACCTATAGTGTGTAGCTTATTAGCTTTAACTTTATTGTAATGTTCTTGCAAAGATCCTATATCAAATAAGTTACCAGCTACTTGCAATGTAGCTTCTGCAGGACACATTGGGTGCTCAGCTATATATTGATCATAAGCTTTTGGGTCATTAGTACCTTTTTTCTTAGTCCTATTAGTTTCTTCAAACTCTTTAGCTTCCTCTATAAAAGAATTACCATCTTCATCTATAAATCCTTCTAGATTCTCATAAATAGGAACAAAATGTCCGCATTGCGTACCCATTGCACCATCATCCCATATATTATTAAAAGCTAAGCAGTCATATGATTCAGGATTATAAAATATCTCTTCCATACCTGCAAAATCTGCTCCTTGTGTACCACCTGTACCAAATGCTACCATAGTACCGAGTGTTTTACTACCTTGACGCATTGTTGGCATAGCAACTTCCCATGCTTTTAGGAGTCCTGGAAAAGATCCTGCCTCTTCAAAAAATATAAGTTCACCTGCCTTACCCCTTACTTTATCTGGATCATCTTTAAGAGATACCCCAATAATCTGTGACTTCATACCCATCTCTACAAGTGCCCCATTTACGTTCTTCTTGTACCCAGATTGTTTGTGCATTTCCCTATCTCTAAGTCTAGGTTGTGTCCATGCAGTATTATCATCTACAAATGATAGAATATCCCAAGCTTTAGATAGTAGACCATCCCCAATCAAGTATTCTTTCTGTCCTGCAAATACATAATTCTTACTATTACGCAAATGAAAATAGTTCCTAGCTAGCATTGCTGCTGCTTTATAAGAATATCCCTTACGACGTGCCTTTAACACTGTCATATGCTTGTTTGTTTTCCTGCATGTATCTATTGCAGTAAAGTATTTCCAATCTCCATCGTAAAATGCTGGGAATGTACGCTCTCTTCGAGCTATGACTGTACCATCAGGAAGTTCCTCATCAACAGACCTGTCAATAGGACAATAGTTTAGATAGAAATAGTGATTACCTGTAATAGTTACTCCATTATGAGTATAACCATATAAACATCTATTTCTTTCTTCATCCCAGTACTCATAGTAGGGTTTTGTACCAGGTAGTGCATTTGTATAGTAACCGTTTCTTATATACGAATCAGCTGCTGGAGCTAATCCTTTTGTATCTTTAAAAACTTGTTCTTTATGTTCAGTAATTCCTGACATTTCTCGTATTCTTCTGTTTCTGTAAAATGCTCTATAAGTAAATCTAAAGTTCCCTCATCTCTTCCATCACTATCTAAAGGATCAAAAGGTAAGTAAAAATTTACAAGTTCTCCATCACTTTCTGCTGCTTCAAATATATCATCGAGAGTTATTTTTTTAGTCACAAGGTTATACGCATTATTCATTGCACTATTATAATCTTCTAAATCTTGTAAAAAGTCCATGGTGCCTAATTTACGAACTATATTTGTTAACTACAACTCCTCCGCGTGTATTTGTGTTAATTTGTTCTTGTTTTTTTACTTGTTCCTCTAGTTTTGATAGCCCATCTATCACATCTCCCATCTTAGAAAGATTAGCAACTAAGTCTTTTGCGTGAAATATTGGTCTCCCATTATCATCCATAAGTGTAAGATCTACTGACTCAAAATACTTTTCCAGCTTTACTACAGAAGCTCTAGCAGACTTAAGTAACTTAACTGCAGAACTCTCTTTTAGCTCCTTATACTTATCACAAGCCGCAAGAACTTTACTACTAGGCTTCCACTTTACTTTACCATGTATCCCAAGTACAACCTCATCATGCCTTTGCGATATATCATACACTGCATAAGGGGATCTATGATCATGCATAAAATAAACATATGCAAGCTCCTTTGTGTCCAACTCCTTAAACTCTAAAATAGTAAGTGTGTAAGGTGAAGGGACTGCTACATTATCTACTATTTCGAGTAACTCCATTTTTATTTATATTATTTCTTCTAGATGGTTTTGAAGAAAACTTCCCAAAGTATGGTAGCCTTACTGCATCAAAACTCCCATCTCCCATTACCTTTGCAACATATTTAAACTGAGTTGTAACTATAGCTTCTACTTTTTCTAAAGGTAAATTATGCTTTGTTGCTAGTATCTGTATTATCTCCTTTTTGGATTTTGCCATCTTGAGGTTTCCATTTATTTATTGGACATGTAGTAGTTTTCCACTTTGCTTTATGCTCTATCAAACACCCACATTTACCACATCTCATCTTATCCCTAATTATATGCTCACAGCTATTACAATCAGATAGCCTTTCTACATAATCTTGATGTGATACATTAGGGGCGCCTTCAGACACATACTTAGCAAGGTCCTTACTAAAACTCTTGGTCATCTCCCATATGCTAGGTAGCTTCTTATTACTCATACCAGTTTATATTAATTTTTACACTCTTTGTGTCTAAATTTAAAAGCTTACTAAGTAAGTAGTTCTTACCTTCCTTAATAATTGCTTTTTTATCTTTAAACTTCTTAACGTAGTTATTTAAAGTATTATAATCCTTAATACCTAGGGCTCTAGCGGCTGCTTTTTTAGAACTAGGGCTACATATATTAGCCTCTCCTAAAACAGTAGCTGAATCCACTAAGGATGCTAAAACCTTTAGCTCCATAGTAGTTAGGTTAAAAATACCGTTCCAAACTTGTAAGAATTTGTACGTAGAGTTTACGTTAATCGTTATCTTCTGTTCCATTCGCTTGTTCTTTTTCTTGTACATATAAGTATGCAGCAAGGATAGCTTCATACTGCTCTATCTTTAATTTTTGGTTTTCTAGTAGTTCATATACAGCATACTCTACTTTTATAGGTTTGTTATCTATATATATTCTACGCTTATTCTGCTTCTTCAGTGCCTTCATCTTTTACTGTTACTATTATTGTATACTCGTGGTCTCCTATAAATACTTCTATGTCGTATGTACAATTTATATTATCTTCTGTCCACATATCTAACTTTGTTTCAAATTCGTCATATAGTATAAATAGCTCTTCCCAACTATTTGTCTGAAATTTCGTTCTTATCATCTGTAAATTCTATAGTTGCCCTTGAACCTTCTACTACTATCTTAGATGTAGTGGACTGTCTGTTAAATTCCTCTATATATAAAGCTATGTCTTCCCTGCTACACAAGAATGACAAAAATACAGACATCTCTTTCGCAGCTCTAGAAGTATTAGCTTTTAAATTAGAGACTTTCTTAGTATGCTCTACTAACTCTAAGTAATCTTCTAGATTTATCGTAACTGTCCCAGGGATTTTCATTAGAATTTACCTAATACTTGGAATTCACTAACAAATAAATACTGCACATCATCAATATGAATAAGCATAGCCTCCGTATTAGGATCTACCATAATCATATCACCCTTTTTACATTGGGTAACTTGAGGGCCTACCGCCAATACTTCTACTATGTTTGTTTGTAATGCTTTTGCTGTTGTATCATCTAAGATAATTCCTGACTCTGTAGTTTTTGAGTCTGGACGTGGTACAATTATCCACGCTCCGAAGGGTTGAAATGTAAATTCCTTTGCCATTATTTCTATAATTTGGTTAATGTTACAAAGTTATAATAAAATAATTTACAAATCCAAGAAAATTCTAATTATTTAACATTAGCTTAATATCTTACAATAAAAAAAGCTATTTATTTGCCATATGAATACTACCACAAAGACTGACATGAGTAAATTACTCTACATCATAATTATGATTGTTGTGTATACTTTATCTGTGGTCTAGATACAGGTTCCCCCTTTAGGACACCAATTTCAGTTGGAATTTTACCTATCTAGTAGTGCTTCCGGCGCTACCGGAGACCCATGGACACTAAAACTAGTGTTAATTCACCACACCTACTTATGTGACATGTGCCCAACCTAGAGGCTATATCCGCCCTTTCCGAGACTATTGGAGAAAACTCTAATCCTTATTTAGGATCTACAATCCAACTTCTGACCCCATAACTACCTTTTGGCCCTCTGGGGTGATACGCAATATGCGTGTCTCTAACTGCCGCAATTTTCGCAGTCTGGATCATCTA
>Ga0208767_1002092_pt1 | contig 15390 bp, 18 predicted proteins | sample VirMetDEL_Mar_21_FD_184514 | JGI IMG/M metagenome (GOLD analysis project Ga0208767, IMG submission 184514) | Aqueous microbial communities from the Delaware River and Bay under freshwater to marine salinity gradient to study organic matter... | ecosystem: Environmental > Aquatic > Marine >... | reverse complement strand
TAGATTATGGTTAGTATTAACACAACTGTTTGTAGCTGCGTGTTTATATTAGGCATAGCACTAAATACTATTGCTCCTATATTTAATCCGTATATTCTCAAGTCTTGTATCATTATGATATTCCGTATTTTCCTTTCTGTTCATTATACTTAGTATCTAGTTCAGAAGTAGTAAATGTAGTATCGTATGCTCTTATTTCACCCAAATAACCATAACCACCATAAACACTATCAGGGTCATTAAAGAGATAAATGTCTGTATCTACTGTTTGTTGCGGTGATACATCACCAAAGTCGTGATTATTGTAATTTGTTTCATTTGGTTGATAACGGTGCAGTCCAAATTCATTATTACTATAATCCCAATCAATTACAACCATAAACCAATCTGTATTGTTTACAGAACCTACATAGCCACTATTCACGTCTGCATTATAAGATGTATCACGAACGAAAAAATTAAATCCTTCTACACTAGGGTCGTAATATCTACAATAAGAACTACTATTTGCAGCATTCTTAGAGTGAAAGATTACATTTAATCCACTAACACCTGGACTAATGGAAGGCAATCGCATCCAAAATAAAAATGTTAAAGTTTGACCTGATTTAGTGCTTAATGCTCCACCGTGTACAGAACTTGGAATCTTAAAGTAGTCATCTCTAGTAGATAGATTTAAGTAAGTTGCTCCATTTACAGTACCTGTTGAAGGAACAGATGTAACAATTTCAGCGTCATAATCATTACCACTTACATCAAACCAAGTTGAACCACTACCAGTCCAAGAATTAGAATTATTAGCGTCTAACCAAAGAATTAAGTTATCTTCTAACGCTTCTGATGCACTAGGCATAAATAGTCTTTTGTTTGGCATCTCTAGTAGTTTATATCATAAGAAACAACTTGTGCTTTTGTTGTTTTAGCATTTATAGCTGTTTCGTGTGTATTACAAGCCGTTCTAATCCCATCTCTTTCTGTTTGTATATTACTAGGAATAGCAGTGCTTTTTTCACTCTTTCTCGTAACATACCAATCAGTGTCCGATAGCTTATCATTCGCTAATTGTTTTGCTTCTTTTATCTTATTTGCTTTTAAATCTGCTAAACTTTCAGTCCAAGTTTTATTGCTTACAGGATATGTAAATTGACTGTTATCTGTATCAAAATAAATATTGCCAAGTTCTTTTATTCTACTATCATAAGCAGGAATGATAACATCGTAAAAACCGTGTACTTCCAAATCATCGTCAGAGAGTAAATTAAAACCCGCTATAATATTACCGTATGATTTTGGTACTGTATTATAGACTTTAATTGTTCCGTTGTAATCTTTTGCTTTCATATTATGGTGTTGTATCTACTTCAAATTTGTTAATAGCATATGCAATCTTGGCTGCACTATCTGTATCATCTAGACAGGTTACTTGAATAATATTAGGTTCTGCTGTATCTAACTCTGTATCACCTACTCTGTAAAATGTATCAGTTGTAAAGTCCGAGTCTAACGTGATAACTGCACTTGTAAGAGTACCTGTCATAATTATATCTATCGTTTGACCTGTTTTTAAACCTTGTATCGTTAGAGTAGCTGTTGTAATGTTTCCTGTTAAAAGAAATACACTTGCATTTGCTGCGTTTAAGTTTTGACTTCCTGTTGAACTACTTGTTTCTTTTTCTGTGTATCTATCCGCTAACTCTGCGTGGTCAACAATGTCATCGTTTAACATTGCGTTAGTAACAAAGTTGTTACCATACACCTCGTCAAAGTTGTCGTTTAGTTTGTCAAAGGCAGTTCTTAATGGGTCGCCTGTACCATCGTTTGCTGCTGTTCCTAAATTTACTGTCTGTTTAGCCATTTTATACTAATGATTTATCTGCTGTTAAAATTGCACTATCTGCTCTGTATCTTGTATCGTCTGATGTTATTGCTAACGTTTCTATTTGTCCTGCCACTAAGCTACTTAAAAAACAATCAGGTGAACTAAATGCAGGTATAGACTCGGCAATAGTGTTATCTTCATCACCGAACTCTGTAAAGCAATATATCTTACCCCAATTAATTGTGTTAGCCATAATTACTAATTCATACAAGCAGGTTCACTATCAATGTCAATAGTACTTTCATTGGAAGATGCTCCCCACCAAGAACTACAATATATTTGACCCCAATTAATAGTATTTGCCATATTAATACAATACTTTTTTCTTGTTTTTGTTATTAGTCTTGTTAAGGTACTGCGTCAGTTTCTTAACGTTTACTGCTTTAGGTTTGTATTTCTTTCTTACAGTACCCATCCACCAAATATATCTTTATCTGGACTTACATCCTCATTATTGTTTGTGTAGTATTCTGGATATTTAGAACTAGCGTTAAAAGACAAATGTTCTATAAGTCTATCCGTGTAATACTGTGCTGTATTTCTTTCCTTTTCTAGTAAGTAATCTACCTCATCTCTTGTTGCATTTACTGCATTCTCTGATGTGTGTTTAAACACCCCCTTGTTCGCAATACTATAAGCAGCGAATGGTAAGTACTCAACCATTGCCCAATGTATTAAACAAGGTTTTATCCACTCGTTTACTAATGTAAGGTAATCTCCTGCTAAGTCATCATCTATAATGTGCTGCTTGATTTTGTCTATCAAATCAGAACCGAGATAGTTCTCTATATGTTTGTCTTGTGCAATCTTAATGTATTGTATAAACTTGTCAGTATCTACATTACCACTCATTGCAGTAAACTTTACTATGTCTTTCCTTGTTACTAAAAGTGCTTCTGCCATTACCTACGTGGTTTTAAAAATCCATTGTTTTTCATATTCTTAGGAAGTTTTGCAACTCTTGGGTCATTAGTTTCAGGTTTAAACCCTTCTTTTTTTGCTTTGTTTACAGATATTTCTGCTTGTGGGTTTGTAGCATCTGGTTTTACACCTTTTCCCATATACGTTTTACGCATCCAAAAATGATGACAATCACCACCGCCTTTGTACAACCATATATCGTAGGTATCTGCACCATTAGGCCCCCATCCTGCATTTACTGCTCTTTGGCTCATTTGCATTATATCTTCTTTGCGATAGATTTTCTTTGCATTTACCATCTTCTTACAGAACTCCCTGCTGTTTGCTTGTGTTTTAAGAGGTGCGTATTGGTATCTTACCTTGAACTTTAGTCCATCTGCTTCACCATCTTGTTCACTACCTGCGTTTGGTCTTGCAGTTCCTGTACTTGCTAAACCAATCATTTTGTCAAGTGCTTCTTCTTGGTCATAATCAACAGGTCTTTCATCTACAAGTTCCCACTCGTCTAAATCTTCATCTTCTCCAAACTCATCTAACAAGTCAAACATCTTGTCATCATCAAAAGTCTTTGACAACTTAACCCCTGTTTCTTCTTCTCTTGCTTCGTTAGTAATAGCATTGTCTGTTTCAATAAATTCAAGGGGTTGTAAGGTCTTGAAATAAAGTTTTAGACTAATACCATTAACAGCAAGAATATCGTCAATAGACTCAATTATTAGGTCTTGGTAAGGTCTAATAGTGATGTTGTGGAATAACAAAGATGCTGTCTTGATTTCGTCAGCGTTGTTTCCAAGTCCACTATTCCCATCTCTTATACCTAAAAGCAAAGGTGATGTTACCCTATGTGCTACCATTAACTTAGTAGAACATTCACTTGATAAATACTCGTAGTGTGCAGGTGCATCATTTAACGGTACATCGTCTATTGTAGTCTTGCTTTCTGCATTGTTGTTAAAAGCAATAATTACCTTTTCACCTCTTGCACCTGTAAGTTTGTTCATCACATCATTTTTGATGCTCATTTGCTTTTCTCTATCTGGTACACCGTTGTTAAAGTTTACAACCTTAGTTCCACTAAAACCGTTTTGTACATCGTTAATTAGGTAATCAGATATTTCTGATTCTAATTCACTATACGCTAAACCTCCCTGATAGTCCACAGGACAGTAATAGTCATACCCTGAAACGTATTTCTTTACAATTTTAATTTCAGGTTCTTTACCGTTACCAAATCCAAACGCTGCTATTCGTTGTGGTTTGTCAGCAGGTTTCTTACTTCCCCAATCATTGTGATAGTAGTACGCTTCAATTTCCCCATCTTCATTACACTTTTCTGCTCTTAGTGTTTGTCTTGGAAAGTGTTCACTTCTTACTACTTTTCCATCTTTGTACAATACTTGGAAAGATGCTTCACCTAGTAGTTTAAGGTCAAGTGATATTTTACGCAAACAGCTATCGTGAAAGATAGAACGTAAAGCAGCGTATTCATTTGTCTTTGTGCTGCTGTCTAATGCATCTAAACCTTTTCCGTATATCATATTACTGATTCCGTTAATTATTGCGTTAGATGTCGTAGAATTAGTGTATAGGTCTATTAGGTATTGGTAGTAGTTATTGTCATCACCGTATGCTACCCAATCCTTCTTTTTATCTTCTACTACTTTGGGTCTGTTGTAAGATGATAAGCTAACAACGTGTATGCTGTCTGTATTAGCTTTTATTTTATTGTTTCTTGCCATTATAATACTATAAATTCGTTATCATCGCTTTGATGCGTGTAATCTGTATTGTTTACGCTGTAACTGCTTATTGTTTGGTTAGTGCAAAAGATTTTATCTCTGAATATAAGGTCATCTCCTGCTTTTATTTCTAAAGTGTAGGTAGTGTCCTCTACAAGTGAGAAAGTGTCTGTATGCTGATAATAATAGTCCTCTTGGGTAAATGTAGTAGCTGTTTCGCTATACACTTCTTTGTTTGTAGTTTCGTTTACAATCTTAATGGTGTACGTTGTACCTGATACATAAGAACGTGGTATAAAACTAAACGTTTGGTTGCTATCTGACTTTTGTAAAACAATCATACTTATACAATAACATTATCTATTTTTTGTTAAGTATAGACATAAAAAAAGGGTAACATCTCTGCTACCCCTTTATTAAGTCAAATTCTATTTATGAATTAGTACCCTCTGTAATAGTTACAGTAGCACTAGACATTGCATCAAATGGGTCTGCTGCTGTTGGACTATCCACAAAGTTTGCAGGTTTCAATTCCTGTGCGTTAAAGGTTAAAGTATAACCGCTTAAATCAGCCATTGCTGCGCCTGTTACGATAGTACCACCTGTTACTTCTGCACCGTGTTCTAATCCCATAACAAACACATTACCGTTGTAGTCCTCAACTGCAATATGTGGTCTGCCATAAGCTAATAACTTAATTTCTTTGTTGTCCTCTTTAGATAACTTTTTAAAAGTAATATTTAAAGTTTGGTCAAAGAAAGTAGTTCCGTTTTCTCTTGAAGAAGTTACAGTTTGTTCAAAGCTGCTATTCCCTTTTAGTTCATATTTGTAGGCAGTAAAAGTACCATCCATATCTGTAATTTCGTCATCCGTTTGAGTTACAGTTCCGAAATCTCCGAAATCTGTAAAATATACCGCACGAATCCCACCAACTACATCTTTGCAAGGTTCTTTTCTACCACGTGTTAAATCACAAGCCATATTTTTTAGTATTAAAAAAGGGTGAGTAGGCTCATTGGCTCACCCACCCCTTTAGGTTATTTAATTACTTCTTAGTTTGCAGAGTTTGCAATACCGTAAGTTACAACATCTTCAATAACTCCAACTTGCGCTCCTGCTGTAAATCTCATTACAACTCTTACGTTGTCAGAACCATCAAGGTCAGCCATATCTAATACTTTTACTTCGTTGTGGTCAGCTAAAAGACCTGTTCCAAAGAATAAGTTAGATTTAGTAGTAGCGATTGCATCGTTATCAGCTAATCCGTTAGCTACAAACAATTTAACACCGTCAAAAGAAAGTGCGCCATTGTTCCACCATTGAGTACCTTGAGCGTTTGTACCTGCAGCACCAAGTCCAGAAGCACCAAATCCACCTAACGCTCTTACATAAGCTCTTGCAATGTTTTGAGAAACGTAGATAAATAAATCTTCTTCACCATATAAAGTAGAAGGAAGTGCATCTACAATGCTTCCTAATTCTGTAATTACGTTAGAAGCTGTTACAGTAGTTCCTGCAATCTCTTGTGCAGCAGGTAGGTCAGCATCTTCAGAAACTAATTTAGTAATTCCGTTGAACTGTCCGTTATTTGCTGTATCTCCACTCCATAAAGAACGCTCTGTACGGTCTGCTACTTTAGCTGCAACGTGTGCAATTAAGTAATCAGAGAAAGAACTTGGTAGTTCGTGGTGTGCAGAATATCCCATTGAGATAGCTTCCCAATCAGAGATGAAATCTTTCTTACATAACTGTAAGTTCACTTGTTGGAACTCAGGTTGTAAGATACGCTCTGTAAGCGTGATAGTAGAAGTAGCAGAAAAATCACAAGTTGCATCTTTTACGATGTCGTTAGTAGATAATTTCTTGATTACTTCTTTAAACTTTACGTTTGGTTTTACGGTTACACCACCATTCTCAATAGTAGCTCCGCTTAATAACGCTGCTGAAATGTACTGTCCTGCACTTTCACCTGCGTATGTAGTAGTAATACTAGTAGTTGTTGCCATTTTTTATTTATTTATTAAAATTTCCAAATTTACCAAGTACACGGTCTAATGTGTTACTTGCTCTTTTTTGTGCAAAAAGGTTTAATTCTTTCTTTGCACTTGCTTCGGGGTTATGAGTAATTTTCTCAACTTCAGAAAGTTCCTCTTTAACTTCCTCCACAATATCTTCCACCGCTTCTTCTGCTAATTCCTCTGCGCTCATTTCCTCTTTAGGCTCAAGCATAGATTTAATTTCCTCAACCATTTCTCTGATTTCAGAAAGTTCTGCTTTAGTAGCGTATTCTATTTCTTTTTTCTCATCTTCCAATGCTGCTTCTACTTCTTCTTCTGATGCTTCTTCTTCCTCTTGTGCTTCACCAATAGAAGCGATAATACCTTCTTCTTCTACGATTAAGGCTTGTCCATCTTCTAGGGTGTATTCACCCACAGGTAATGCTACTCTTTCATCTTCTGTAACGATAAAGACTTCTTTACCTGCTGCCATTTCTTCAGCTTCAATTACAGTTCCATTTTCCAAAGTAGCTTGTGCTAACTTCACTTCTTCTGTTTCAATAGAAAGAAGTTCTTTTGCTTTTGATAAAATTTCTGTTGCTTTCATATATTGTACAATAAATTACTATTCAGTTTGTTGTGGTTTTATTTTACAGGTGGATATAAGCTTTGCCCATCTTTAGAAACTCTTTGTATTACAGTTACTAAATCAGCAGCTTTAGAAAAGCCGTCTATTTGTCTGCCATCTACACCTATTTCTTGTGCAGCATCTAATATTTTAACTAAATCATCTTCAAGTCTATCTGCATCTGACTCTATATCTAATAAAGCATTAACCCATTCTTTTTGTTGTTGCTTATAATTAAGGTAAGCCTTTTCTATTTTAGTTTCTAAACCTCTTAACTTATTATCTAATTTATTTGCATCATTTAATATTGAAGAAGGTTTTCTTGCAAGTTCTACTTTTTCTAACTTTTCGTTAGTTTGCTTCTCTTGCTCTTTAGCTAACTTAGCTACTATTTTTTGTACGCTTGGTTTCATATCTTAAATTTTAGAAATAATGTTTTGTGCTTCTCTAATACCACCTTCAATAGATGCTTCTCTTTTGTTGTATAAACTAATTAAATTATCTGCACCAAGTTCTTTTGCCATTTTCATAGCATCATCTTTTACACCCTTTGCAATTTCGTAGTTTCTTACAACTTCACGTAAAGATGTTTTTACAGCATCAAGTCTTTTTTTGACGTCAGACATTAAGTCCTCTGCTCTTTTCTCGTATTTTAACATATCATCGTGTAAGCCTAACTCTACTTTCTGTGTAGAAAACTTATGTAAGATATTTTGTGTTTTATTGTCCATATTTATACAATAGGTTATTAATTAATTTGTTGTGTTTTTAGTTTGCTGCTTCACATTCTGCACAGTCATCGTAAGCTGTTACGCTATTCCAACGAAAACCTGATGCTGTTTGGTCTTGGCTTAAAACAGTATAGCATCCATCGTGTCCATCGTGAGTTAAATCAAAATAGTAAACGTTCCCAATTACTAATTGAGTAGTACCGTGTACGTGTTTTTTTTGGTTATGGTTGCATCTTTGTACGTGGTAGCTGTAATCTCCTACTTGTGGTAGGGTTTGGCTTCCTGTTATATTACCTATCCCTTGTGCTTGGAAACTACCATCACAGCACTTTCTGCTGTACGTTCCATCAGGACACATACAGGCTCTACGGTCATTCTTAGGACTTGGTGCGTATTGTTCGTATTCTCTCATTTTATTGGTACGCAATTAGGTACTCTTCTTCCATTTTTCATCTTAAACCCTATCATTTCATACCCTGCTTGACAAGGCTTCTTTAAATCAGCTTCTAATAGGTCTAATTCACGTAGTTTAGAACCTGCCCAACGTAAACCTGCCTTACCACCCCAAAGTAAGTAAGAAATTGTACCACAGGCTTCGCTGTTTCCTTCATCGTAGTACTCTTGCGCTCTACTTAGGTAGCTGAACATTCTTTTTATTGTTTCCACAGTTACAGCTTTTCCTTGTGCAAGTTGTTGCGCTCTTACTTTTCCTACCTGCGTTGCACACTTGTTGTTTACCTTCTCGTTTAATTCTATTCCTCTTTTAGCGTTATTACTTACTGCATCTGGGTAATCAGCAAATGATTCTAATTCCTCACCTGCTAAGATTTGTTTTAACTCTTGTACTAAGTATTCTTCTTCTTCTTCTTCCCAAACTGATAGGTTGTTAGGTTCGTTTGGTCTTTCTAACTTGTCTGCAAAGTAACCTTCTATACTAAATCCTTTTACTTTACCTGTTTTTACATAGTTTTCCCAAACATCATTATTTAAAACCTTCATAGATAGCATCCAGGTTCCTAATGGCATATCCATACCGTATAACTTAGACTTGTCTTGTTCTTTATCTTCTACAATCCAAGACTCAACAGCTACTAACCCTTCTAAAGGCATTTGGTGTTCTAAGGTACTTTTGTTGTGGTTACCTCTAATAAAAAATAACTCACTTGCTTTACGGACTGTATCACGTGAGAAGTAAATGTAATATTCGTTATCTTCGTTTTTTCGGTAGATAGGTTTATTAGGAATTAAAGCAGCACCCATTAGAATACGCTTCTCTTTGTTCACTTCTGCAAATTTAAACTCTTGGTTTTTTAATGCTACAAAATCTTCTTCAATCGCAGGGTTTTCTACTATTGATACTGCTTCTATTCCAGAAACATCGTCATTCTCATCAATAAAAAGTTCTATAATGTCCATATATGTACAATAATATTTAAGGGTTTTTGTTAACCTAGTGAAGCACTTTCTACAATGTTTCTGTCTAATGCTTGTGCGTTTGTTACTTCGTTAGATACTACAAATGCTTTTATAGGTTGTTTGTCTTGTTCGCCTAGTGCTTGTGCTAATTGGTTTTCTGGTGATGCTCCTACTACGTTAAATGCAGGTGCTTGTGGTGCTGATACACTTCTGCCACTACCACCTCCACCTATTGATATAGATTTACCAAAAGTAGGTGTTTTTACTGCTGTTATTTGTTTCACAGTTTGTAAACCAGATGCTAATATTGTACCTGCACTTGCTATCTTTTCTATTGATGCTAATGGTTGTGGAAGTATTGATTCGCTTGATAGTACTTCTGTAAACCCTAAATAACTATTTATGACTGCTTGTGCAATCGCTGCTGCTTTTCCTGCTGCACTATTTTCCCCCAATAATTGTGCAAGGTTACCTAGCGTGTTTGATGTCAAAGCAAGTTTTTGTTTTTCTAATGCTTCTTTTTGTGCTAGTTCTTGTTTATCAAACTTATCGTCAAGGTCTTTTTTCTGCTGTTTATAAAATTCTTGTATTTTTAATTTTTCTGCTTCTGTTCCTTCTAATTCTAATAACTCTTTTAAAGCATCTTCTTGTCTTTTTGCTAATTCTGCTTCTGCTTTTTCTCTATCAGTAAGTTCCTTTTCTGCTGCTAAACCATCAAGTAGTTCTTTACGTTCTAACTCTTTTTGTTTTTCCTCATCTAGTAAATCTAACTTCTCTCTGTTTAGACTATTGATATTCATCAACTGTTCTGAGCGAAAGCCTTCAATTTGTGCTAAGATACCTTCACGCTCTGCTTGTGCTTCCAGAAGTGCTATCTGATTTTCTTGGTTTTTGTTCTTGTTGTACTGTGCTTGTGCTGCTGCTACAAGTGCATCTGCATTTGCCAACATTAACCTTTCTTGCTCATCCAATACTGCTGCAAGTTTGTTGTTAGCTTCTATTCTTTGTTCAATAGTTTTGCTTTCATCATCTCTGATTTGTCTTAGCTTTTCAGCTTCTCTATCTTTCTGCTCTAAGATGATTCTGTTTTGTGCAATACCTAGTTCTGCTTTCTTTTGTAGATTTACATTTTCTGTTGCAGCTTTAATTGTGCTTTTAGTGTAATCTACTATTGCCTTTGTAGCATTGCTTACTGTTTCAACTGATTTATCAAAAACGTTATCTACACCTGTAAGTACATCTAAAGACTCTTTTCCTGCTGACTTTACATCTTCTAATGCACCTGTAAAATCACCGCTAAATACTTTTTTAACCGCACTTGCTAGATAACCTAAAGTGTCTAAGAAGCTATTAAAACGCTCTATTAAGTTTGCCTTGATACTATCCCCCAAATCAATTAATGCTTGTTTTGGGTCGCTGAATATACCTTTAAAATTTTTTAGTATATTTCCTGCGTTTTTTTCTATAAAGTTAAACAGGTCATTAAAGGCTAAAGACAACCCTTCAAACGCAATAGCAAACGCATCTGATACTTTTTGGTTTTGTTCAAATACCTCTTTTAGCTTAGCAAAAGCTGCAATAACGAGTCCTATACCTGCTGCTTTTAATGCAGTACCAATACCCTTTACACCTTTAGCAACTCCCTTAGATGTGTTTTTTACATCCTCTAGGTTTTTGTCAATATTCTGTACGCTCTTAGCAACACCTTCTAGGTCTTTTTCAGCTTTGCCTACTCTAGCTTCTATTTCTATTGTTTTCTTTATTGACATAACTCTTGTTTAAACTGTTTATACGCTTCTTTAATTGTTTCTGGGTATTTGTACTTACCTAATGCTATATGTGTGTATTCCCCTATCTTATTTTCTCGCTTTGCTAATTCTAGCATTTGTAATATATTTTCTACCATCTAAATACTGTTGTGTCTGCTGTTACTAATGTAGTGTCTGCTGTTGCTAATCCACTATCTACTGTTTCTGTATCTTCTGCAATTATTTGTTCTATTGCAATATCAAAGTCTTGTACTTCGTTTACAAGTTCTAGGTTAGTAAGATTGTTTTCAAAGTTGGTTGTAATCTTGTTAATCTTATATAGTTCGTTAAATATTATAACCTTGTCATTAAGGTTAATATTCATCAAAATACTAAGAGGTAGATATGCTTTGTATTTGAACAACCTTCTAGAATCGTCAAAAACTTCTTGTATGTAATTTTTATAGTAAGTTTCAAATAAAGATTTGTTACTACTGTTTCTTGTGTACTCGCTTTTTTCTACTCCAAAGTGTATTGTCTGTGTATCACTTGTTGGGTCGCTACTATTACTTGGTATAAAATAGTTTGTTAGTGAATGTTTAGTACCACCTGCTGACTCTAAAAAGCTAATAGCAGTACCACTTGTTATTCTATGTGCATAAAACAATAATGGTTTGCCCAAGTACGCTTCTTGTTCTTTGTTTACTGACCACCCCCATTGTGCAGTTGTATAAGTACCTGCTGTAACATCTTTTAGTCTTTCAAACTTGTGATGTTCAAATGGTAATTCTACTTTGTATTCATCACCTGTAAAATCAGCTTCGTTTTTATAACCTAAAGAACCCCACTCTTGGTTGTTATATTGCGCGTGGAAAGATGAGAAAAACGTATCATTACCTTGATACCTAAAGTCAATAGATGAGTATGGAAACTTTAAACTTACCTCACTATTTGTTTGGTCTAAATATTCTGTAATGTCGTAAGTAGTTGTGGACTCTGCATACCAATCATCTAAAGGTAGTACTTCAATAACTCCATCTTTGTAATATGCTGTAAGATTAAACATTTTAAATAGTGAAGTTAAAAAGTCTAATACTTTAATCTTTGGTAACTCTTGTTGTATTGTAGTTCTATAATCAATAGTAGTTATTATGGTGTTTTGTGCAGTTGCTTTTACAGCATCTAAACTTCGTGAATACAATACAGTAGCATTTACAGTAAAAGTTGCATTACTAGCAGACTTAATCATTATGCTATAAGTAGAATTACTTGCAATATTTCCATAAAACTTTGTGCGTTTCATTTTTATTGCATCTGTAATACTTATTATATCTGCTGGTCCTGTAAAGTCTTGTTCTAGTAAAACTTCACCCCCACCTGAAACCATTACAGTATATTCTATTCCTGCTGCAACATCTACACTTAACGCAAAAAATCTATCTCCCCCTGTGTTGTTTACGTTTTTATACCCAGAACCATTAGACTCGTAAAACCCTTTTTTTAGGTTTGTATTACCTGCTACGTTTGTCCATTGTGTTGTTGAACGTTGCCAATTATTTCTGTCTGCATCTGTAAGAACGCTTTTAAAACCATCTTTCTGTTTATGTAACCATAAGTATAGGTTGTAGTAATCAGCGTTAGTAGAGTTGAAAAAATCACGTGAAAACGTTAAACCGTATTCTTTCTCAATAGCTAATACTAAAGCGTGTAATCTTATTGCAGGTTTTAAATCATCAAACACTACGCCGTGTGCATTGCTACCGTAATGTAAGTTTCCATTCCCTGCTGTATCTTCTCCGCTATCATAATACAATCTTCTTTTTTTAGAAATCAAAGGGTAGATAATAGCATCTAATACATCTTCACCATTTACATTTAAATCTGTACCATCTTGGAACTGTGCTTTTACATTTGTAGCATCGTATTCAATAGGGTAGTTTAAAATAGTAATATCAGATAACATCTGCTGACCAAGTAGGTCTTTTAACTCTACTGTATTTCCAAAGAAAGTAATACGATAATTTACAGGTGAATGATTACTGACCTCAACACTTTCTAACTTAATTCTACCAGACTTAAAAGGTTTGTAGTTTAAGTATAGTTCTGCACTCCTTTTACCTTGCACAACATTGCCTGTAACAGCAGGACTGTAAAAGTGTTTAAATATCTTGTTATTTGTTTTAGATGCAGGTACGTTAAAGGTTCTTGTGTAATCTGTAAATACTTTTTGTACATCAAGTACATCTTGCAATGTTTGTGTTAAACTTACGCTTTCGTTATCGTGTAACTCTACTTGTTGCCCCTCTATAAATAGCTGCAATTCTACCATTATCGTACATTGTTTATTTTGTTAAACGCAAAGTCAAATTGTACTGTATAGTTTATAAGTTTGTCGTTTAAGGAAGATTTTTGTGTAAACGATTTAGACTTAGGAATAATCGGCAGTGTCTTACCATCGTATCTAATCCATACATCTTCAGACAAAAATAGTTCTTCTATTGTTGATACTGCTGACTCTGAAATAAACCCTGTATTCATTTGTATAGATGTCTGCCCTTGTACGTTGTAACGCTGTCTTTGTCCACTATTAGTTGCATAACTTACAGTAGATGGTGTAATGTTGTTTCGCTTGTAAACGTCATCTGTTACGTTAAAGGTTTCTACTGTGCGTTTAAAAAAGTACATATCTTGATATGCGCCGTACTTGTTTACAAATGTTACTTTGTAGTCTGTAAACTTAGGTTCGCAAACGTTGTGTACTGTTACGGTCTTTAGTAAGGTAGTATCATCTGTATCATAAACTTGTATTGTGCTGCTATCAGCAGGTATGGTAATGTACTGTATCTTTTGGTTACTGTTTCCGCTATCTGTTATTTCAGTATCAGTGCTGTCAATCGTTACTTTGCCTACACCCTCTGCAAATATTGGAAACTTCCCTGCTGTGCCTTCAGGTAAGTATATATCGTTTGCTGTAATAAGTGCGTTGTCTGATAACTGTGGGTTTATTCCATCTTCAAAATCACCATATCCATCTATAAGCACATAATGATTTACAACAGGTGAACCTACATCAAATTCTAAACCTGTTTCACTATCTACTAATGTTTGTGATACTGTTACCCATTTTGCTACACAAGTGTAGTCATCGTTAAAGTTATGAATAATGTAATCTCTTACAAGGTTTGCTATCTCAAAAAGAATGTTATCTCTTGTAGATATTCTGTCTTTTGATAGTGTGTACTTTAAGTCTGTATCTGTATAGCTTCCTTGTGTACCACTATAAATGTATATCTTAACTGTTGCTGCTTTTAGTGCCATATTTTATAATGCATCATCAAAGTCTGCATCTGACTCACATTGTACTGTATGTATTTCAGATATTAGACCTTCGTTATCTATTCTTATTACTTGAAATGTTGTTCCTATATTACCTGCACCACTACTAGATGGGTTTTCATTTTGCGCGTAGTAATTGTTACCACCATTAAAAGGTAAACCACCATCACAAACTGTTTCTCCGACTGCTACTGTTCCATTTACTGCGTGTGTAATACTATAAACACCGTTATCATCACAAAAACTAAATCTTGAACTAAACGATTGATTTGATATGTAGTATTCAGAACCTAGTGTAATACAGGGGTTGTCTGATGCAGGTTGTGTAAGTGATACAGCATCTTCACAGGTTAGTGTACCACTATTAGAGTAACCGCTTGGAATGTCAAAGGTTACATCTATTGTCCTTGCAGTTGCATTTGCTACTTCATTAAATTTAGCTGCTCCTGTATCTGTTGTTGCACTTACTCCTGTTGCTACTACACCGTTTACTGTTACTTGTGCATCATCTAAGACGATTGTACCTTGTTGTGATATTCTAAATCCACTATACGCTATAATGTCATCACCACAGGCTAAAGCACTAAGTTGAGTTCCTGCTTGTTGTACATCTTTTGTACATAATAGGTAATCGTTTAAGTCAGTAGAACCAGAAGGTGTTGCATTATCGTATCCACTTGGCACTCTAAAGTAAAGTTTTAGTGTTACTGTTCTTGAGGTTGTGTTTGTGTTAGCAGGGTAATCTGTTGTAGTGTAATCTGTTGCACCAACATATACTTTATATATAGATGCTATTGCTTCGTAAGATGGTCTTGTAATTACCCCTGCTTGTGTAATGCTACCACCTGTAATGTTTAAATCACTACACGCTAAACTACCTGTTGCTGCTGCTGTTACTGTAAATGCGTTAGAAGATGTTGTACAACTATCATCATTGTTTTGTGCTGTAACAGTAAAAGTTGCACTTACTCCTGTTGATGCTGTTGTGAAAGATA
>Ga0208767_1002089_pt1 | contig 15398 bp, 25 predicted proteins | sample VirMetDEL_Mar_21_FD_184514 | JGI IMG/M metagenome (GOLD analysis project Ga0208767, IMG submission 184514) | Aqueous microbial communities from the Delaware River and Bay under freshwater to marine salinity gradient to study organic matter... | ecosystem: Environmental > Aquatic > Marine >... | reverse complement strand
AAACGGTTTTGCTTTAAAAGTCTTGGCCGTTCTTTCAACAGCTTTAGCTAGTTTTTCATGTCCATTAGTTGGAGGGTTTAAGCGACCAAATGTAGCAACGGCTTTTTTCATTCCTGTGTTTTCCTTGGACTTAACAGGTTAAATTGTAATCTATTTATAAGAGCTTGCACTCAAGCAAACAGGTCAGCACCATCATGCAAAGGTGACATTTTTCTCTCTTTACAATATTTGTCCCATTCACTCTTATCTATATCCATTAACTCAGAAGCAAGATCATTATAACGATCCATAAGAGCAAGAGCTCTACGATTGTTCATACTGTGACCTGGATTTCTTCTAACAAATGAGTCAATAGATTTACGTGTTCTATCGAGTGCTTTTATTATCTTTTCTGGTTTTTTTGTTGACTCGTTTATGTATTCAAAAAAGCGTTTCATTAGACTTTGTAAAGCTTCAATTCTGATTTGTGCATGTTAGGATCATAGGCCTTTTTAAGAAACTTCATGACTTCTGCTGGATTTCCCGTAACACTAACAACAGGATTGCCTCCCCCAGGACCTTTCATTGTGACAATTTTAGACTTTATACCCATCTTTTTAGCAGTAGCTACGAATTCTTTTGGGTCGTCAACTATATCAAGTTCATATGTTTCTTCGTTCAATGTTCCTCGATAGACAGAACTTTTAGCTTGTTCTGAGATGTATTTGACATATGGATTATCAGTCATTTTACTTTCCTTTTAGATAAGTGTAACCTTTGATGAATTTTACCTGAACGCGTTTTGGAAAACGAATTTCCGTAAGTGCATAATATTCGCTGTCAGTCATGTTTCCATTAACAACGAGTTTCTCGTATTCTTCTTTGTCTGTAAGACGATTTCTTAGCTTTGTCATGTTGCCTCTTGCAGGAGCCATCTTTGCAAGGACAATTTTCTTTGGAATCTTGATAATGAAAGTGATACGTTCTTTGTCTGGAACATGAACGGCTTTAGTGCCTGCTTTACGAAAACCAGATTCTCCACCTGAACCGGACATACTTGCGTATCCATGCCCAGTATATGGTTCCAATGCAAGAGATACCCAGTTTGCTGTTGGTCCATCTGTTGGTGCAATAATACCGTTCTTCTCAATAAACTCAAGATTACGCTCATGTGTTCCATGAAAGAAAGTGATAACATCTTTATCGAGCCACCAACCCTTTTTGTAGGAACCTGGATTGAGATTGACTCTAACTCTACGAATTGCTTCGTTCAAATATTCCGTAAAACTCTTCATTACTTTTCCCATCCCTTTAGTACATCATCACTAAAGTTTGCTCTACTAAATTCGAGACGGTCAACGAGTTTGATTGCATTTCCGGCAAGATGGTCGATAGCCACAAATCCTTCTTGATTAGTAATTTTCCAACCATTGCGTGTTCGTAGAAATACATTGATTTCACTTGCTTGGTTCATCTTATCAATAATCATGTGTTTGGCTTCCACTAAAGCATTCATGAGACGATAGATGTCCATAAGTGCTTTTGGTTTTGCCATAACCTTTCCAAGGACTTCTTTTTTCTTTGCTTCCCATTTCTTTTTGGCGGCTTCTGTTTTTACACCATCGATTTTCTTCTGAAACCAGTTAGAGATATGATTGTGGAGTCCTTTGACATGATCGCGCACATTTGGGAATGGTACACCCGCGCGCACATATGTATTATTATGTGCTTTGACTTGCATCTTCAGGTCATCGTCATTGGCAATCATATTGATCAGAGATGCATCGATAGTACGAAAGATTTTCCCTGCTTCTGATAATACGGCAGTTACACGTGCCGTTTCTGCCGCATCAAATGTAGCCGTACCAGATACATCACGATAAGTTGCATCATCTTGCCAAACAGATGGTACATTCTTTAATTTATTGACAATATCCTTGCCGAAACTGGCCTTCATGTCTCGAATGTCACTACCAGTATATGTCGTATGCCACACAACTCCAATGCGTGCTTTCGCAATGCGTGCTCCAAGCTTTGATTTTACAGGAACAGCATAGACAATTGTATTTGGATGAAAGGTGATATACTTCTCATTGTCGATTGTCTCGGCTTTAAGATCTCCCTTGGTAAACATGAGATCACCTTGATAAACAACACCGTTCTTGATACCAAGCTTTGAGAACTCAGTTAGCGCAATCTGGAATTTCTTTGCGAGATCACCCGACAATGACTTTTTGATATCTGCAGACGTCTTAAACATCTGAGGATTGACATTGAACAATCCTTTCTTAGCAACAAAAAAGCGACCATCTTGAGGATCGATGCCAGCGAATATCGCGGGCGCACCATCCCATTTTACGGTCGCATTGATGTGTCTTTTTTCATGCCCAGCAAGCATATCTCTAAGATTTCTCAGAGAATTAATAGCCTCACGAGCACCATTGACTCCTTTATTGAAGATCTCATCCTCGAGATGCTCCATGTGTGTGTTCTTGGATTCTATCAGTTCTTCCATCTTTTCTTGTATATTCTCCAAATTCTTCGTATAGTATTTCCATCTGAGTATTTGCCTCAACTTCCCATGGCAATGCATTATATTGTTCAGAGTTTAATGGCCACTTTCTGAAATTATATGGATGTGGCTTTCCTTCCCAATAGACATAATCAATAGGATCTAATTCTGGAAAGTACGCTGCATCATCAGGAACCTCTGGAATTTCAAAATACTCAACATCCATTTCAAGACGTTTCTCATGGAATTGCTTTAAATGTGTAAGTTCATGAAACAATGTTTCAAGTGTATAACAAAATCTACGCTCTTTTGCTATTTCTATTAAATACTCATTTTCATTTCTATCTTCAACAGATGCAACACCATTAGAATTAAGAACATTTATAGATTCAAATCGAATAGTAAGAACAACATTGTCTACTTCAGGTAATTCTCTTTCAAAAAAGAATTTTGTGGCTCTGTAAACTGTTTCTTCTATTGCTTGATTTCTAGCATTCTCCACAAACACAGCGAACATAATATAATATCCTCTTTAAGATTTAGGTCGCCAAAACTTCCAATCAATTTTCTTCTTAATGTAGTATCCAATTAGAAACAGACCCACAAAAAGAAATCCGACACCAGCAAAATGAAAAATATCGGTTACTTCAAGATTAAAAAACCCAGCAACTCCAATCGTAGTAGAAGGAGACTCAACAGTCATTTGCTGCTGAGGCTCGTAATATCCTTCTTTGCTTACGGGAGCCATTGCTTAACTCTTTTTAACAATCTGTCTATTCTTGAACTCAAGCTGAGCCAGAAATGTATACATAAGGGCTCTACCTTTCACCTCCGTATCTCCTCCATCTGTTGGTTCTTCACCAGGTGCTCCAAGAATTTCTTCAAGTTTAGCATTGATTCGATCGATGTATCCAAAAATGATTTCTTCACCAACCTGATCAACAATATCTTCCCAATAGCCACGATAAAGAACATTATCAGACGGAGTTCTATATGCAGATTTGTCATCAGCTTGCATTGTCCAATAACGTTCAAGTATCATCCATTCGTTACGAGCTTCTTTACCATCACGTTGATAGGCAAGAACAAGAGACGGAGCAATTGCAATGTTATCGACAAATAGAGCAATAGTATGAGTGCCATCTGAAGCAGATGGTTCAGCATCAGCAAGAATATGTTTAGCAGTTAATTGAAACTCTGGAAAACCAGTAGCCATAATAGATGTCCTCATAAAAATAATTCAATCTATTTATAAGACAACTATCTTCTTGGATTGAGGTGTTCGTAACTACTGGTCAAACCGTTTGTTTTACCCTCAGCTCCTCTAGAAGCAATAGCTTGTTTTCTTGTTCTCCATGTCCATGGTGGTTTTGGAATTTTAGAATTTATCGCTGTCATGGTTGCGCAACGTGTAATCTTTCCACCATTTGAAAAATACTCTTTAAGACAATTATCTCTATCTGAGTCAGAAGTCATTCTTAGACTCCTATTTAAATCTCATTAAAGCCGAACATTGCAACGCGGTATGTCTTAACGTCGGCGGGGTTATCAGAAGAACGGACAACCAAGCGATCACCCATCGAGGTACTTTGAAGACCATATGTCTTCCCATCGATTTCGTGAAGCGGTTGAACGGGAGTAACATCTTCGCACCAGTCCAGATTTTCAGAACCGTCTTCGAGAATTTTATCACGGGACCAGGAACCTTCAATATTTTGTGTCCAGCGATATGCATATTCCAGAGCTTCGTCAACGTCAGCTACAGGAAAATCCACAAAAACGTCAGCAGCATGGACAAAATCGACTTTGTCGCCGTCGCGGTTGATATTTTTGTGATGGACTTCAATTTGATAAGGCATTTCGTTTTTCCTCTTTTCCGATTTGATAAGTTAATTCTACCAGGAAATGGATAATTCGTCAATGATTATTTTAGTCAACAAAAACAGGCACTTAGGACAAATCAATCCCTAAGTGCCTGTTATTACACTATAAAGTTTTAATGATTATTTTAGTCAACAAAAACAGGCACTTAGGACAAATCAATCCCTAAGTGCCTGTTATTACACTATAAAGTTTTTTCGAGTGTAAAATCAATAGGTTAGAGCAAGGATAAAGGAAATTGTCAAGGCCAGACCTGATAACAACCCTGAGATAAATTCTGAACCATCCCCTTCGGCTGTTTTTGCTCGACCTTTCAGTTTGTTGGCAATCCAACTACCGACTGGATAATAAACCACCCAAGCAAGGAACCCTCCAATCAAAAACCACCAACTCCCGAAAAATAGTCCTATAGCACCAAAAGGAATGAGATGTCTCCAAAGCATATAGAAATACCAGACAATTCCCATCTCATCACCAATGTTCTTTCTGAAGATATTCATCAAACCTTCAAGAATGATATCATCATCCGGAACAATTATTTGTTTTGGTCCTCTAAGACTTGTTCCGCACCCACCTGTCAACCATCCAGCAGACCAAGCAACCGCTGCTATTAAAAAGATATATCCATCTACTGTTATAGGAATAAATTGCCAACCAAGATATGCAACAAGAACAGCAAACAAAAAAGTAGCTACAGATTTTTCTCTAGGAATATTCCAATAGACTTTAAAGAAACCTGCCACATATCCAGTTAATAGAGGAAATAGAAGTGTTAGTAGAATTTCAACCATATGTCTCTCCCTTTTCATCAAGATTCAAAACTGGTCCATCGAAAAGAAAACTTGGAGGAGGACCATCGAATGGTATACCTCTTTGAAGCTTACTTAGCATTGATTGGCATTTCATCCATTTCTTTGAACAGATAATACCACGGCCATTTTCTAAAATCCACCATTTGGTATTGATGTTCTCTATGTCGTATTCTTTCTTAAACATTATTGCATTAATTTGGAAAAGTCTTTTCTTCCAGCCTTTCGTGTTATAAATTGCATAGTTTCATCTTCAGAACGTCTTTCTTCATAATGCGTATTATCCATCACAGGAATATCTTCAGGATCATCCTGTGGTGCATCGGACAATCTCATTCTTGATTTATCTACATTTACCACAAATCGACGGAAACGAGCTGGATCGTTATATCTATTCTTCAATTGTTTGATTGATAGCTGTCCAAGATCCTCAAGTGCTTCTGATGTTGTGACCGAGAACATAAGATCAGCCGTAGCCGGTAGACCGAACGATTCCGCAGTATCTTCTAAACCTGGATCTGAATTTGTGTATCCAGTTCTGTTCAGCTGTGTTGCAGTGACGATAGGAACATCAAATTCTCCACCGAGACCACGAACTTCTTCAGCAATAGCTTTAATGTATGTATACGAATTAACGATATTGTTCTTCATACGACTGGAAGCACAGATATTGATATAGTCGATATAGATGATATCCGGTCTAAAGTTTTCCTTAATACGAAGCTCAGACAGCAAATGACGAAAATGACCACTATGTGCAGACGCTGTTGGAAAATCTTTGACAATCAGTCGACCCTGTGTCTTAGATCTCAACCTTTCTACTTTATCCTTATAATATTTCTTTGGATATGTCGGCAACTCTGAGATATCGATATCAAGAAGATTAGCATCAATACGTTGAGAGATTTTATCTTCTCCCATCTCAAGACTGATGTATAATACATTTTTACCAGCCAATAGATTTTTAGCGGCGAAATCACACATCAATAGAGTTTTACCAACACCAGTTCCAGCTGCAATAACCGTCAGAGAAGCTGGTGGTAAACCTCCTCCAGTAATCTTATCGAACATTTCAAGTCCGAGAGATACTTTCTTTTCTATGCGATGATAGGCTTCCCAACGCGCTTCCGCGTCTCTTAAAAAGTCATGACCAATGTGACTATCAAAACAGACAGCCAACGCGTCAGAAAGAATTGCTGGAATGGAACCTTTGTCTTTATCTTTAGAACGACCATCTAGAATAGCAATCGATTCCATGATACTGTTATAGACAGCACGATCTTGAAAATACTTTTCAGTACCATCGACCATCCATTGCAATTCTTTTGGCTCAGAATTGAAGTCATTAAGAAACTCAGAGATCTCTTTATACTGATCTTCTGTTACACGATCATCTTCGAGTTCTATTTTTAGAATATCAACAGTAGGAGTCTTATTATACTTTTCAGTAAAGGAAACAATCTTACGAATTAGATGTTTGTGTGTGTCTGACTCAAAATAATCATAATTTATAAACGGAATGATCTTACGTGCATAATCTTCATTTACGAGAAGCTGTTCAACTATCGTCTTCTCTTGCATCCGCCTTTTCCTTTTCAGTTGTAATTATATCCACAAGAATATCACCTATGGTTCTAATAAATGCATCTTTATCTTGAATATCATCATCTCCACCAGCGACTTCGTATTTAAACGATAGCCGCGGTGGATCTTCATTCATATTGAATTGTACCACATTATAGTTATAGACAACATCTTTAAATTGTCCAGATATAATACGAATTGGAGCAATTTCAGTTTCTTTATCTACAGCTGCATTCCAAATGATTTTATATTGCTCAGGCATCCTCTTCCTCAGACCCATAAATTTCATCTAGATCTTCTTCATCATCAGCACCATAATAATATTCTTTGTGAGCAGCTTTTTCTAACTGTTCCATGATTTCAGGAGTAAAGAATTTCTCTGGATCCTTGACAATAGTCTTACCAAAATATTTTTTACCGTCAGGCAATTCGTATTTCGTACTGATCTTCTTGAAGATTCCATATTTTTCTGCAAGTTCAAGAAGACCAAAATAACGATCAAGCCCATGCTTATAAGTCAACAATACACAAGACTCGGTATTCTCTTTACTCAGACGAGATTTCTTCATCTTGATAACAATCTGATTACCGATAACTTCCTTACCGTCTTTTTCTTTGCGTTTGCTTAGAAATGCAATCTGTGAACCAGCAAATTTGAGACCGCCACCACCAGACATGGTCTTTGGATCACCATATCCACCGATAGCATCGTACACGTGATTGGTGACAAGCATTGGAACACGAGCCTTCGCAAGTTTCAATGTCAATACACGGAATGTAGCACGCAACAGTTGACCCTTTGTCATATCACGTGTATCACTTCCTTCCGCCGTATCTTTCAATTCTTTGTTGGAAGACATATTACCCAAAGAGTCAAGAACAAACATCATACGAGGACGTTTGCTTTCTTTCGTTGCAGTGTACTTCTCAAGAACCGTCAATGCTCTATGACGAAACTGCTCAATGCTTTCAGGCTCAACAATGAATACACGCTTTACGTCAATCCCACGTTCTGACATCATCTGTTTTGTTACGGCAGACTCAGTATCAAAATAAAAAACAGCAGCATCTGGATTAGCATCGAGGAACTGCTTAACAATACCCAGAACAAAATAGGTTTTCCCTGTGGTTGTCTCTCCCGCGAAAGCAGTGATCTTATTATCTGGTACACCGCCGTATAGTGAACCACTGAAAGCAGCATTAAGGATATAAGAACCAGTATCAATAAAACCTGCGAACTCTGCAGAACTATTCCCATCATCAGCCAAGAAAATATTGTCATCACCTACACTCTTTACGACGTCTCCAAAAAAATCACTCATATGTTCATTTCTCCAAATTTGTATTCGTTTAATGTATCAATAGCAACATAATATCTTTCTTTAAGTCTCTCATTATCCAAACAGTCTCTATAGTAATTTCTGTTTGGATATAAAGCATGGTACAAAACTGCTGCTATTTTGTCTTTTTCTTTATGTGTCATTTTCATTTCTTTATTCGAACCTCTCCTCTTTTGTCTCCGTCTTTGAAAGTCTGAACAATATAATTACTTTCAACGTTAGATGTTCTCGTGTTCACCGTAAATACAGCATTTGAAATTGGAACATTTGTTGTTTCTATACCAGTAGGAGTATCCCAAAAACCGACCACTTCTTTTTTGCGGTTCTGAATAAATGTATGATTACCAGCAATCAGAAGCATTACTGCAAGAGGATCAAACACAAAGACAATAATAAGAATGAGAATACGAACTGTGTTTTCAAGTTCAGCCTCTGCGTTCTCATAAAAGAGTTCGGCAACGTACTTTATTGGTCCGACCTCAACTTTAATGTCATCAATTTGAGATTGAAGAGAAAGTTTTTCAAGCTCGAGTTCTGTAATTCTATCTGTCGATTCTGTGATCGCCGAATTTAATGCTTGTCTCTCTTCAGCCTGATTTGCTCTTTCTTCCAATCCTTTACTAATATATTCCATTTCAAAGTATACATCAATAGATTTATCAAGCTGTGCTAAGATTTTCTGGTTTCTGTTAATGTTCAACTCTTCAGCATCAATTTGCTGATTAAGTCTTTGAATAGAATTTTCTATAGTTGAAACTGGTGCATTTTGTTCAATATGAGCTCGGCTCAAAAACCCGAAGATCCCCAACGAAGTTATAATCATCAAAATTACTATCGCTGGAATCAAATACATTTTCATGAGAAGAGATGCTGTCTTCCAATTCCGATACAACCAACTTGCAGTTATAAGTTTGCCGACCTCTAAGACTACACCCATAATGGCAATTGCAATTGCTGCACCTGAGAATATACTCATCAAACCCACGATAGAATACCATGCTGCAACTCCTGAAATAGTAATACCTGAAATGATTGCAAGATAGCCCATTATTGCCTATCCATTATTTCTTGAATTTTAGCAATCTCAATTTCAATTTTTTCTTTACGATTTGGCCAATAGATATACTCTTTGTCTGCTGAACTGAGAAGATGCTTATAAAGAGGCATGACAACATTATGAAGCTCTTCGAGTCTATTCTGTATTTCTTTCTTAGTTAAATGAATGCGCTCATCATCATCAGCTTCCTTTCGATCTAAAAGTAGATCAAGCTTATAATGAATAGATTTAATATCATCTTTCGAGGGAAGTTCTTCTGTTTTAACAGTTGGATTTTCTGGGATTTCAGAGACAGCACTGAAACCAAAATCGTTTTCCATCATTCGAATAATCCTTCAAAGGTATTTTGTTTTTCTGCTGACCATCCAGCAGCTTTTAGAATATGGTCAATTGGAGACAGAAAAGCTTTTTCGAACTGCTGATCATAATCTATGTAATCATGAAGACCAAATTTCTTTGGAAGAACATTCAAAAATCCAACAACATCTTCATGGAGTGGATTTGGCATCTGAAGATATGTCCATTTGATTTTATCTCCACTATAAATTTTGTTATATGTGGATGTAAGTTGTTTTCGTTCAAGCATATGATTATAGAGAATAGCAGCTCGTGCATTGATTGGTATTCTGTCTTTGTATTTATTGAGACTGTCAGCATACTTTTCTAGATCATTGACACCGCGAGGAAACGATACATCTTCTGGAGGCAATGACATAAATTCTTTACGGAAGTCAGCAATGTATTTCTGTACTGCTGCCTCACCCTCGTTCAGCATAATTTTGATGCTGTCTTTAATCTTTTCTCTACACACGTGAGGTGTGGACGAACGAACAGCTTCAATTCCAACCATTTTGATCTTTGGTGTTTCAAGGCGAACACCTTCATCATCATGGACGTTCATGACATATCGTTTCTTACCAGTCCAAACAGCTTTAGAAGAGATAACTTCTCTCTTCATATTGAGCTTTTGATCTGGACAATTGAGATATTTTTGAAGCTTGATGAATGATTTCTCGAACATTGGTTCAAATATATTTTGACCAGTCTTATCAAGAAAATTGACAATCTTGTCTTGATCTGCATCAAGACCGACAACTTTATCTACAAGAGCTTTACAGTCCACATAAACAGAATCTGTGTCAATGGCGATAACATAATCTTTTTCAGTTTTCAGTGTTTTATTGAGAAGATCATTGACAGCTTTCTCGGCCCACAAAATCGATGCTTGTCCGGATAATGTAATACCTTCGGCAATGCGATCATCGAAGAAACGGAAGAATTCATTTGACATAGCTCCATAAAGAGAATTCATCATAATCTTAATGGCATGTTGCCTATTGTGGAGTCGTGCAATTTCTTTCTTATTAGCTTTATCTTTCTTGGCTTGGATCATTTGTTTCTTGATTGCTGATCTTTCTGCATATGACTTTTCAATGATGTCTGGAATAAATCCATGTTTGTGTGTCCAGAATCTTTGACCAGAACCACAAATACATTTTCGATCTTCCATTCCAGAAATGTGCTGCATTTTAACAATGGACTGAGGAGACACGTCCGGCAATTCATCTGCAATTGTTTCTGGAGACATATTGAAATGCATCATGATATGAGGATACAGACTTGCATAGTCAAACGACATGACCCAGTTATACATTGCGGGCTTTGGATCTTTTACATATCCACCGGCAATTGAACCACCTTTCTTTGTTTTCTTTCTTGGAGGAATGATGATATTCTTTTGCCCAAGATAATAGTAAATGTATGCGTCCCATATAGCCGTTGTTCCAAATGTAGACATAATTGGAGCATGGGCAGATTGAGCAAGAATGAAGACAAGTTCGATGAGGTTCAATTCTTCATCAAGTCTGTCAATCATCCATGTATCTTTAATATTGTAATCGATGAATTTCTGAAAGTCGTGTTTATAGAGATCATGTAAAGAGTCATATTCAGAATAATCAAGCTTCTTCTCTCCAAGTACAACATTTCCAATATTGTCGAGAGTATAGTTATCTTGAGGACCATAAAAATCAGCAAACTTTTTGAACAACTCCATATAGTCAAGTTGTAACAGTCCACCAATTTCATACTCAAAATTCTTGGTTGAACTAAAGCGAGTATCATATTCACGGTACTTGACTTTACCAAATGGAGATAATTTTTTTACAGTGCTGTTAACAAAAGTGGAGCTGGTCTCACCAAGCAATACAGATAAACGCCTAATGAGATAAGGCATATCAAATCCACGGGAGTTCCACCCAGTGACAATATCGATTTTGTTTTCTTTAAACCAGTCGATAAAATTTTTGAGTAGTCTTTCTTCATCATTGAATTCTCTATAGACAACTTGGAGATTTTGTTTGTTTTTCTTTGGATCATATTTTCCTCCAAGCCCCCAGGTGTGATATTTTTTCTCACCGCGAAGTTTAGCCGTAATAGCATTGATCGGCCATTTTGCATCCATGGGCTCTGGGAATCCTTCATCGCATGCAACCTCAATATCAATTGCAAGAATGTTTAGAATTTCCGGATTGAATGAAATTTCATCGGGCCAATGGCAAACAATAAATTGCTGTTCAAATCCAATGTCACCAAATATTTCACCAGGATAAGTCTTACGGAATTCATAATACTCCTGAAAAGTATCAAATTCCAATTCCTGCATGTTATCTCCGTATATAGATTTTAGAGGAGACTCTTCATTACAGCGAATATATAGACGCGGTCGAAACGAAACTGTTTCATGAACACGTTCACCATCTTCATATCCAATATATGAGATGGTACTTGTGCGAATATTTGCTTGAACGTCGATATAAAATGTGTTTTCCATAGTTACTTATAAAACCAATCAGGTCCAGAGTCAACAGATTTATTCCACTTACAGAAGTGAGCTTTGTCTTTACGATAAAATTCACGATAGGCTTCTACGTGATCATCTTGATGATACTCCTCAGGCATGCACAATGGAGGAGCGCTCGAACGAAATTTTGGAGACAAGCCATCTTTGAATTTTAATCCTTCTGGATAAACATTAAGATAAGTTAACAAACGCTCAGAGGCATGTTTTCTGTTATATCTTTTGGTATATTCTTTTAAAAGACAATAAAAAAGATCAAAGACATATGCATAATTGTTTTTTGACTCTCTAATCCAAACATTACATGGGTGATTTACATGAGTTGCTTTGTAAAGAGCATCGTCATAGTCTTCTTCTGAAAGAGCCCAACGTTTAATATGTCTGCCGTTGACGTATTCGATATACATTGCTCCATCGACAATTCTGTGTGCAGTCGATAGCATTTGTGCATACTCAACTATCATCTTACAGACATGTTTGTCGCAATGATATTGAGCAGATAATAATGGATTGTGGTCGAGATAAAAAATGTTCATAATGTAATCCTATCATAAAGTGAGAGGAGAAGCAACTAGTACTCCTCCTCTCATTGTGCCCGGTCAGGACTTATTCTTCAGTCAAAAGTTCTTTTTTGCTTCCTGAATAACCAATTTCAAGTTTCTTTGGTTTCTTTTCTTCAGGAATTTCTTGAACAAGACAAATTGTAAGAATGCCGTCTTCAAAGAGAACATCAGAAGGTTCTACATCAGGTGCAAGCATAAATTCACGTGTAAATGATCTGCCTGCGATTCCCTGATAAATGTAGCTTTCTTTATCGTGATGCCGAGACTGTCCTTCAATCTTCAGTTTTCGATCTTCAAGAACAATACTAAGATCTTCTTTCTTAAACCCAGCAAGAGCAAGTTCAAGAAATACGTGACCTTCTTTTTCTCCTTTACGAAGATTATAAGGAGGATATGTGGATGAGGAAATCTGTGATGCACTGTTCAGATGATCGAACAATCGATCAAAACCAACAAAGAAGTCGTTAAAATTGGAAATATCTGGAAGTGTACGTTTTGCTGTAAGTGTCATGTAAATTCTCCTTTTAAGCAAGAATTGTTTCAGTTAAGTAGACCCGTATGGCATCTACAATAATTATTTATACACTAAAGTGACAGTTATGTCAACGTATTTTTATATTTTTTGCTTTCTTAGAAGTTTTATGAGCAACAAGTTCTAAGTTTGTCAGCTTCTTTCGATTCTTTCTTTCTGCGTCACTATAGTGATACTGATGAGTATCTCCCTTATCAATATCCCAGACGTGTTCGGCTTTACCATTATAGAAAGCATGAATCTGAACACCTGGCATGTCTTTTAATTTTTGCCAGACTTTAAGAGCACCCGGGGATTGTGATCCATGCATTGGATCATTTTTATTCTTCGTCCCGGCCACCAGAATAAGATCATGCTTTGTAATGAGATAATGATAAAGTTCATGAGTCTTATCTGGATGAGAATCACCAATCAAACCCATAAAGGAATGAACGCCGGCATTATTGACCTTAGTAGACATCTGTTTATGAATCTTCTGTGTTGCTTTATCAACAGCAAAGAAATTTGCAATTCGTCCTGGTTGTCTGTTAAGATATACATCAGAAGAACCAAAAGATCCGATTTTAACTAACTTTCCCTCAAGGTTACGAATTCTGTTGATATATCGTCCAACTTTATGTCCGATGATATCTTTTGCTGTTAAATTTGTAAGTCTAACTTCATGAAACTGCTGAAATGTTTTCATCTGATTTGCTTTCCGAATGCTTTGTTAGAATTTTCTCAAATCGCCTAACCGTACACCATAAAGCAGATCGATATCCGTGATGAAAATCTTCATTGTTGAAATCATCTTGCTCAGAGAATGATAAACTACTTTTGTCTTTATACTCTGCAACCACACTCTTGATCTCTTTGAGTATATTCTCAAGTTTGATTAAACGCTGAGTGCATTCGCATGACTTCGAAGATTTCATGTTATTCTTTCTTTTTTCCAATATTGTATTTAGCAACAAGCTCCCAGTCCTCCTTTTCTTTGAAAGGTAGAATTTTTATTTGACTAATAGGAGCAACTGGTTCCTTGGACTTATTTGGATCAACAAGTTCTACGAGTTCCCAGTCAGATAAAAGATTTGCGATTGTATTTCTTCGAGCAATATCGTTTGAATCGAAATTGGTAACCTTACCATCCAACGCAAAAAGCTCTTTGAAATGAACAATATAATACCGTCCCTGTTTATGCAGAATATGGCATGATTGAAAAAGTACGTTATTTTTCTTTGAAGCAACACCAATTCGTGTCAGTGTTTCTTTAACCTTGAGAAAACTATCTCCGATAAGATTAACCTCAATCATGTTATCGATCAATGAATTCATTTCACTCCACCTTTCTTATTTTTTATTTCTTTTATCTGTTCAGGTGTAAGAATATCAAACACTGCTTTCGCTTTTTCTATAGAATAATCGTAATGCTCAGCAATAATCTTGACATCTTCATTCTTTTCACCTTTAGCCCAACGTTTTCTATACCTAATTGGAGGTATATTACTATTTATATAAAACGAATACTGAGCATCAGGTGTAAGATAATGATATTGGTTCATTAGATTCGCATAATGAATCCATTCTTTATATTGACTCAGACCTCCATTTACAATCCAAGAGTTGTATCCAGTTGGATCAATTTCTTCTTTTGTTCTTAAAATTGAATTGAGATGTTGAAATGCATCATCACTCATGTTAACCATCCTATAATAATATTCGTGGATATCAATAGACAAGTAACGATATTAATGACAGCAAGAATTGTACGAATAATGGCTACTTTGTCTGCTTCTCGATCATCGGAGTGAGCTTTTTCACCAAGTGATTTTGCCCAAATTCTCCAAAATCTCTTAAGCATTAAAGCAATTAGCCATCACTTCAGTAAGAAACGCAGCCATATTGATATCCTGATTGGCAACAAAAGCGGCTTTATACTGATAATCAGCAAGCAACACGATCAAATTCGGAATATACTTTTTCTCCATATACTTTGGAAAGATCTTTCCGATTTCAGCAAACAATGTATCAGGATCACTGATAGATACGTTAACTGCAGACCATTTACGAAGGCCTTCGAAATCTCTATTCTTACAGAGATCGAAAATGTCCTTGATGTTATTTGGATCAGCACCAAGTAAAATACCACTGTCAATCTTACCATTAGAACTATAACGCTGTACATCATTAATGATACCGCGCCAATCTGGGTACTTTGCGATAATTAGCTGCTTTAGTACTTTTTCATCATACTCAGAAACATCCTCATTCTCAAGAATAAATTTAATTCTCTTGAAGAACT
>Ga0208767_1002088_pt1 | contig 15399 bp, 35 predicted proteins | sample VirMetDEL_Mar_21_FD_184514 | JGI IMG/M metagenome (GOLD analysis project Ga0208767, IMG submission 184514) | Aqueous microbial communities from the Delaware River and Bay under freshwater to marine salinity gradient to study organic matter... | ecosystem: Environmental > Aquatic > Marine >... | reverse complement strand
TTTTTACTTCTAAATTACTAATCCTTAGGGACATTGTAATTAATCTTAATCTCCCCTTTATGTGTAGTAGTATTATCGTTTTTGTTCTCGGTTATAATCTTTAAGTTCCACTCTTTAAACTTACGTTCTATAATCCAAGCATATTTTTGCCATGCTCTATCGTCCTTAATCATACTCTTCATAAGGTTTTCCTTCTGATGTAACAAAGCTTTTTTATACAACATGACAAAACTCTTACCTACTTCATCCCCTTCTTCAAAATCTTTAGCCTTCCACCTAGCAAAAGTTCTATCGCTAATACGTTCTTTTTCGGACAGTTCTTGATTAATTAAGAATACAAATTCTTCATCTGTTAATAGCATTAGATTCTCTTTAAACAAAATCTTTTCTGCTACTTCTATAAACCTATCTATTTTACTTGGTCTTGCCATTACGTTAAATCTTTTCTATGAATAAAACAATCTTGGGTTTCTAATTGACAAACATTTGGAATAAATGAAACTGGCTTCTTATATCTAATACAATCTCCAAACATTAAGTCGTCCATAAGTCCTGTACCCTCGTAAGTTTTTTTATGCTCTTTTAGCAAATTAATATCTCTAGCCATAAATGTACAGTCGTTACAATTACAATCAACCTTTTGCAGATCATAACTAGTTTTAGCTTTTTTCTTAGTGCTTACATTTTTTTGTTTCGTTAAACTCATCTCTTAGTTTATTATATCTTTTTATGTACTTATTAAGCCTTTGGTCTATTACTTCTATTTTGGTATCTTCCCTTTGTTTTATTCCTTCTACATCTTTCTCTAGCATAACAAACCTAGCGTAAATGCCGCCTAAACTAAATATGCCTATTAGGATTTGTATAGCATTACTCTTAATAAAGTCCATGCGTAAATATACAAATTATTTTTTACTTTGCTTTCTTACTTCTAATACTACATTATGTATTATGTCGGTTAGGTTTTCTAGGTATTCAATATTTACTTGGTTTCTTTTTTCTAGTTCATCCAGTAGTTTAAATCCTTGTTTTTGCCATTGGTTAAAAACTTGTTTAGGTTTTTGTTTAAGCTCATTATTTAGATATGTAGATTGTTCTACTGTTGCTTTAAAAAGTCCTAGTAATATATTTGCTTCTAATGCTTTATCTTCATTTACCATTTTTTGCTCTTTGTTCATTTACTTTAATCTTGTTTTTAATTTCTTGCTCTATGTCAATATCATAATGTTTGGCCATGTTCAAACAAACCATTATAACATCTGCTAATTCTTCTGGAAGATTACTAATCGGTCTAGGTTTTAAAGCTTCTTTATTTAATTCTTCAACCTCTTCATCAATCTTATCTAAGAACTCAAAAAGATTAGTAGTAGGGGCTATTAAACCCCTATCTACTATACTTTTGTAATTTGCTTCTATTATCTCTTTCATTAGAATAGTTCTGCTTGTTTTGGTTCTTCTTTAAACCTATTATCCGCTAAAGATAGATTTATTTTAGCCTGCTTAAAGTAAGAGTCTTTTAATTCTATTCCTATTGCTTTTCTACCTAATGAAACTGGAGAATAAACCTCACTACCTACACCCATAAAAGGAGTTAAAACTACCTCTCCCTCGTTTGAGTACATTTCAACTAATCTATCAATAACATCTAGTTGTAATGGATGTACGTGCTTTTCGTCATCTTCTTCTCTTGAATCTCTAAAAGGTAATACATTATCAATTCTAATATCATCCCAAACAGAACTAGCATAACGTTGCCAAATGTAATGAGATAGCTTATTGCTTTTTGGATCTTCATGGTCTTGGTACTTATCGTTTAAATGCTTCCAAAGTTGATCCGCATTTAAGTTTGATTTATTAGCATTATTCCAAGCTTGTAATATATTTGGCAATACAGGTGTTTCTCCAAAATATTTTTTCAATCCTTGAGGGTGAGTTACTGGTACTTTATTTTCCCCTTTTTTAGTGAAAATCAATACATAATCAGGCATAGCTGTAAAACACTTAGTCATATCTTCTACTACAAATTTGTGCATTAAACTTTGAACCATTGTACGCATACGAACTTTTAACGGTTCTTTCCATACTGTTATTCTATTTCTATATTCAAATCCGTACTTTTCATGTATTCTTATTATTTCATTTGGAAAATCCCAAAGCCTACAAGTATTATCAAAAACATCTGTACAATGAACAGCAGTAATACGACCATCTTTTGTTACTCTTGCAATTTCTTTAACTAAGAACTCATACTGTTCTAAAAATTGTTCTTTAGTTTCACAGTTAGAGAAATCTCTATGGTCTGAACTATAATTGTATAAACCGCAAAAAGGAGGGCTATAAATTGATAAGTCTATTGATTTATCTTCTAATGTTGGAAGTACATACATACAATCTGAGTTATAGATTGCGTAATTGTCTTTAATTAATTGTTCTTTAACATTCATAACTATAAAAAATTTGGTTTAATAATTTCGTGTTTAAATTCTTTTTGTTTGTGTTCGTAAGACTTGTTCACATTCTTAACTAAATTCTCATATAAATCTATCGCTTTTTTTGTTTTCTGCTCTAAAGCTTCTAATACTCTTGTTTGTCCATCTGAAATAACCATATCTATCGTAACATCCCTCTTTTGTCCAAATCTCCAAAAACGTCTAATAGCTTGATAATATTGTTCATATGACCATGTAGGAAAGAATACAGAATGATTACAATGCTGCCAATTTAAACCCATACCAGTAATTTTAGCTTTTGTAATTAGTCTTTTAATTTCTCCTTTTGCAAAAGCTATTAGTATTTCTTCCTTTTTATCTATTGACTGGCTTCCTATTATCTCTAAAGCTTCACTATCATTTGATTTTAAAATACTACTTTCTCTATTTGTATTACACCAATATACAGAAGTTTTATCTTTAGCTAATTCAATAGCTTTTTCACATCTTTTTTCTTCTGTCTGCCTTTGCTCGTGTCTAATCTCATTAAAGTTTTTAGCTACGATATTAAACATTTGTAATTGACCATTAACCGAAATTTGACTATCATTTGTAACTACGTGTTTATTAGTTATTAATTTAGGTAACTCATAACGCGTATTATCAAAACCTAAATCAGATGGCATTTTAACCATAATAGACCATTGGTTTACCCAAGCAAAAAAATCTCTCTCTGCATGAGGTTTTAAATAAAACTTCTCACCTATGTTTCTATTGTTACTATCTACGCTATTTTGATTATTCTTGAAAAACTTAGTTAGCATATCCATGTAACCCATATAACCTAGTGCTTCTGAAGAAGTACCTAACTCAATAAAATCATTAGGAGATGGAGTTGCCGTTGATAAAAATCTGTAAGGTATTTTTTTAACAAAAGATGTTACTTGATTTTTAATTTTACCGTCAAAGTTTTTAAGTATTGAACTTTCATCTAAGATAACACCTACAAACTCATTTTTATTAAAATAATGTAACCGCTCGTAATTACAAATAACAATCTTTTTTGAATGTTTACCGTCCTTAGAATATTCAATATCATCTATACCTAACTTTTCTGCTTCTAAAATAAATTGAAAAGCAACAGCTAAAGGAGTTAATATTAATACTTTTTTATTTGTATGATTAACAATGTTTTTAGCTATTGAAACCTGCATTAATGTTTTACCTAGACCAGTATCTGCAAATATGGCCATACGACCTTTTTTAACAGCTTTCTCTATTATTGCTCTTTGGAAGTCAAAAGCAATATCGGGAATATAATTAGCATCAAAGCCAAAATTACCGATAGAGTGTTTTTTACTTTCTAAAAATTCTTTGTAATTCATAACTATTAATAAATGTGATTTAATACTTGATTATAAACGAAATCTCTATCGTCGTTTATTTCATCATACTGAGCATCCGTAACTTCTTTACCATTAATTTCAGCATAAGAAATATACGCATCGCAAAAATCTGGGTAATCTTTATAGTCTATACCATCGACTTCAATCATTTCTAACTTGTTTAAATCCATAACTTTTAACTATTAATTTATGCTAATATAAAAACTTTCTTTTACTTACCAAAACTTTTTTACTAAAAAGGCATATCTTCTTCAAAGTCGTTTATGCTTTTAAAAACATCTACTTCTCCATAGCCTTTTACAAATCCGCTTAACTGTTCCTTACTTAATGAACTTTCTTCTTTAAACTCTATTTCATTTGTGTTAATATTTAACCAGTTTTCGTTATTCTCATAATGCGTAAAGTATCTTCCATTATTAATATTATACTTCATTATAACACTACTACCAATCTTATCACTACCCTGGTTTTTGAACTTCGCTTTTAAATTTATTATTGATACTTCCCTCTCTTGGCTATTGTATAATCTATGAACACATAAACCGTTATGAGTTTGGTCTCTAAAGTCTCCTGAACCTTTTACGCTGTATAAATCTGGTGGGTCATATTCCCCATGCTCATTCTTTTTCATCTTTGTAGGGTGAGCAATTAAAAATACATGGACGTTATAAGCCTGACAAAATAAAGTAATTCTAGCCAGTGTTTCAGATATTTCGCCTAAGCTTTCTGAGTTCTTTCTTTTAACCTTATTGAAAGCATCTATAACAAATATGTTTATACCAAATCTAAAACATTGCTCTTTAAATTTTTCTAGCAACCAGTCCCAATCTACCATATCCCCCTTCTCAGGTGTTGTTAAATAAATCTTATCCTTTGTCCATTCGATATAATTTTTTAACTCCTCTTTAGTCATACGGTTATTGAAGTTATTTTTAGCGAAAGGCTTACCTATTACTTTTTCACTTAATACCTCGTGATGCTTTTTCATTGGTAAATGCTCAGGAGAAAAGAAAGAAGCTTTTAAATCGTGGTCTTTTACTAATTCTAAAACATAATACTCAATAAAATTAGACTTACCAGAAGAAGGAATACCAGTTACCGTAGTAAGTTGCCCCATTAAGATACTAAAGTTTATATTAAACTCCTCCCAGTGTTTAGATAGTGGTTTTATTGTTTCTTCATCGCCATTATCGTATAAATCAAAAATATCCTCCTCTATATCCTTAGCCGTAAATGTTCCGTCAACTGGATAATCTATTGGCGTTTCAATGCTTTCTATTAAGTTAGTTAATCCGCTTTGTAGTTCGTCGTTTGCATCTTTACCATTTTTAAACTCTATCCTGCTGCACTTCCACTTACCCAATCTATTTATTAAAGCATTTTCTAACTTTTGCCCTGCTTCATCATTATCAACGGCAATATAAAACTTATCTATCTTTTTTAATTCATCGCCACAAGTATCAAAAATATCGTTGAGGTCATTTGCTCCATTAGGTACGCTAATACAATTTTTTATACCAGCTTCCCAAAATGATAACTTATCCATTTCACCCTCTACTATGTAACACTCTTTAAAACCATCAATATCGTTAATACCATAGAATACTTTTTTAGCGTTTCTGCATTGTGTAAAATACTTATCAGCACTTCTAAACTTTTTATTAACTATTAAATCGCCATAGAAATAATTAAATACTAGGTTATTTACTTCCTTATTCTTTCCAGGTTGAAAATACTTTTCTTCTGTAATTTTACAGTCTATTAATGTTTGTTGGCTTATACCTCTTGATTTAAGCCATTTAACCATATTATCAGATAAGTTAGTATGATTCGCCCAATTTTGCGGAGGTAATTCATATTTATTTGCCTCGTGTCTATTTTTAAAAGAAACCTCATCGCAGTTCCAACACTTAGCCACGCCTTTATCTATATTAACAGATAGACAAGGGTCTGTCTTTTTCTTCCTTGTATGGCTACAAGCAGGGCATACTGTTTTAATATTGCCAGTAGCATTATTTTTTAATTTTATATCGTTCCAATTAATCATAAAGCGACTTCAGGTTTTAAGAAATTCTCTTTGATAAATTCCAAATATTGCTCTCTTGCTTGAGATACTGTATAGAAAGTCCAATATTTAGGTAATTTATTTTTCCATTTATTCTGAAATCTATCTATATGAGGTTGCCCAAATCTAAATTCATCATGTACCCAGTTAGGAAATTCTTTTGCCAAAAAGCTATTAATTTGCATTTTAAAATTTTCATCAAATACCTTATTAAAAAATTCAATATCCTTTATACTATATTTCTTTTCTTCTCTTATCTTATCTTCTCTTATCTTATCTTTATCTAAATGCCCAAGCGGTGCTTGGCTTTTGCTTGGCGTTTGCTCAAGCTGTGCCTGACGTCCTTTCTTACCTGCTTTACTTCTTTTTGCTTGTAAATCAGATAGCTCCGCTCTTTGTTCATCTAAAAACTTTATTACAATTTCATCATTTTTTATCAATAAAAAATTAAGGTCTTGCATGAGTTTTACATTAGTTTTACCTAACTTTTTGCAAACTTCTTTATAAGAAACGGTACATTCTTTATGCCAATAGTATGCACAAAGGTCTATAAATATACCTTTTACTCTATAATTTTCATCACTAATTCTATTCAAAAGCCACTCACTAGAGTGAAATTTAAAATATGGCAACTCTTTAGACATAATTATTATTTATTACCGTTTTCTTTAATGTAATTGGCAAAATATTTGGAGAAATCACTTAGGCAAAATTCTTTATTTGCCATTTGGCAAAACTCTAAATAATCATCTAATTCACGCCTAACTAATCTTAAATAAGAATCATTAGCCCATGCTATACATCTTAAATCAATTAACTTTATATCCATTTTACACTATGTTAAAAAATTTAACAAAAAAAATTAAAGTAGTATTATGACACCGCCTTTTATCTTAACCGACTTTAAACGCTTGTCTTTAATCATTTTATCAATCGTTGGCCTACTTATTCCAAACACTTTATGATATTCTGACTTTGTATAAGTCTTTTCTGGATTGATTGTTATCTTTTCCATTTAGCTAATTTACATATTGTAATTGAAACTAAAAAACTATTTACTAATTATTTTTATAATAGAACCCTATTAATTCATCTCTTTTTGAATAGTCTATTTGAGTTCCTATTTGCTTAACACAGTTCTTTAAATCGTACTCAATCTGCTCTATAATACCGGCTATCTTGCTATCAAAATTTTTTAAGTTTTCTATCTTCCTAATATTGTGTATTACAGTAGCATGATTTTTATTAAAACAATCGCCTATGAAATTTAAACTTAAATTTGTGTATTTACGCATGAAATACATACATAACGCTCTAGCATCAGATACATCCCTTCCCCTATATTTACTTTTTAATTCTTTATAGGTAACACCAGTTTCTCTAGTTACTAAATTAATTATTACCTGGCTTTTGTTTTGCATAGCTAGTGGATTAATACCAGCGTAAACATAATGATTTACTTTAATGTAATTTTCCATATTTTCCTAATAATTCTATTGAAGGGAGCGCCATTTCTGGACACTCCTCTATTAATCTTTCTAATGTTCCGTAAGGGTTTAATTGTAAACTCATAGCCATTACAGTAGCGTGAAACTTTATCTGGTGAGCGCTATCTACACCAGAATCATAAAGCCAATCAACATACTCTGCTAAAAATTTATCCCTATCTAATTCTTTCATGCTTAAAGATAAGAAAGTTGCTTATCAATTTCATAAACTAATTGCTCTACTTGAGTATTAATCGACATAGCATAAACTTTATAATCCTTGTCGTAGTTTTCTAAATCGTTTTCTACTAAAAAGGCTGCTAACATAACTTTAAGCGCCTGTGTTGCTTTGTCTAATCTTTCTTTGTTGTCCATAACTATTTGTTTTTACTATTAATAATTTTTAAAACATCTTCAATATCTTTACACCTTTTCTCTCTTAATTTTAAAGCCTCTTTATATAATGTCCAATCGCCATTTTTAATTGATTTTTTGATTAACGATAATTCTTCTTGTAAAACTTTTTTAGCGTATTCCATAACTATTAAATTAAAATGTTTGATTCAAAAACTCTGTTAAATCTTTCCTTTAGTCTAAGCCTAGCCATTTGCTTAATATCAATAACGTGATCTAACTCTCCCGATTTAGCATATAAATGATAATAAGTAGGAGTGTTTACTTTCAATTCATAAATTTGCTCGTCGATTTTTTCAATTAAAGAATTAATCTCATTAAGCAATTCCAACTTAGCCTCTAAAGCATTAATCTTATTCATTCTTTCCATAACTATTAATTTTGATTATAGTACGAATATAAATAAAACTTTTTATTCTGTACAAACTTTTTTTTACTTTTTTTGAAAATATTTATCTATTTCATCTAAAGTTTGATCTATTCCTATGCAGAATCCAGCCCAATATCCATGCTTTTTAAGCATTTCGTGATAGTTGTTTTGGTTTTGTAAATGCTCACCGGCTCTTAGGCTTCCATCTTTTTTAAATACAGTAACACCATCGGCTTTTAGTTCTATAAACATTCCGCTATACTGGGAATTAGGGACAGGGATAAATAAATCTGGCTGTCCCTTTATACCTCCCATTTCTTTAAACTTGTATTGCTCAAACCTAGACTTTTTACTTTCTGTGTTTAATGGAATACAAGTTACGCCATATTGCAACTTCACATAAGTAACTACTTTTCTTTGAAGTAAATCCTCTTTACTTAAATACTTTTCAAATGGATTTTTACGCATCTTGTTTACTTAGTTCGGCCTCTTTCTTCAATTTACTTATATCTTGCATTACGCTTTGAATAGCATTTTCTAAAGCTGTCTGATAACCTTTATACTCTCTATACAATGCTTCGGCCTTTGCTTCTGTTAAACGCATATTAGCAGCTTCTGCCTCTGCTCTAAACTCTGACTTGCTAACACTTTCACCGTTCTTTATTTCGTTTACAATATACTTAGCTACAAAGTTTTTTCTATCCGCATATGATGTATTATAAACTTCTAAAGCTTTTCCTACCTCAGTAGCCCAATAAAAGCTATAATGAATTAATTTACGCTTAGCAACTATTAGCCTATCTATGTCGTTAAAATCAGCTGGAAGCTCAGAGTAGTATCTAAGCAATCCCGCCATTTCTTCAATCTGCTTATTATCCATTAGAAAGGTAAATCACCATTAGCACTTACTGGAGCTTGTTTATCTTGCTGCTTCTTTTTAAAGTCTTGCTCCGTTACAATTCCATAAGCGTTAATATTAACACTAATTCTTTGTTGGCCGTCTTTCTCCCATTGGTTTACACTTAAACTAGACTGGTAAACTATAACGCTATCACCCTTTTTTAAATGGCTAAACTTTTTAGGATCGCAGAAAACATTAAACCAGTTTGTTTTGTCTATCCATTCATCACCTTTTTTATAACTAGCATTGTTTGCTAAGCTAAAAGATAATTGCCCTGTTTTCTCATTTACAATAGGCTCGCTTCCAATATTACCGCTTACCTTAAAATCGTTGATTTGCTTCATAACTATTAATTTAAAATTTAAACTTTTTGAACTGTTCAGCAGGATCATTACTTATATAATTCTCCTGTAAATATTCTATTATTACACTTGCTTCTATTTCATCTAATTCCGGGTCTTGAATCCGAAAATATACTACTTCCTTTTCTTCATAAGTTAAAGAAGTGCTCTCAATAATGCTTTCAATTATTGATATTTGAGTGTGACTTGCTAAACTCATTATCTGCTTGCTTTAACTCTTATATTATCATTTTTATCTCTAGCATATAACACATCTCCAGACTTACCCCATAGCCAAGTCCATTCGTTAGGATTAACTAATAACTTACCATTTTTATCACTTCTATCACCATCTATTCTATTAACCCATATAAAAGGAAAATCATAAAGCTCTCTACCTATACCCCACATAAATCCAGCTCTCTTAAAAGCATCTGAATACTCTCCTTTTTCTGATTCTGCAAAAGATTCCGTTCCATTACTCCATTTCCATACAAAATCACTATCATAATCAATTCTAATACCTATCCCACATTGCAATACTCCTTTAGAATCTCTTTTATATTCATTAGTCCAATTCATAACCCCTACAACTTCATCTAGTCTTTTCATATCCACCCTAGCATCTTTGTAAGCTAATATAGAACATCCATTAGGTTTAGACATACCTATCCTAAAATCTATATCAAATATAGATAGTGGTTTGCTCAAATCTTTAATTTCCATAACTATTTAATTTTAAAATATTCTCCTTCTAATTTAATATAAACCTCTGTATCTGGGTTTATGTTTTGTAGTCTATCAACTAATTTTTTAGCCGTAGAAGTTATGCTATTCTTTTCCGCGTATAACAACTGTGCGCCATAACTATTAGTTAAACCTTTTTCTTTTCTTAAGCGCCTAAGAACTTCTTCCCTGTCTATTTGCTTAGAAATAAACTTAAGCAAGTCCTTAGCGCTAACTTCTTTTTTACTCATATAAATCACTTTCTAATAATAATTCCTCTAATTTGTTTTTTTCGTATTCCGATAACTCGATAAGCTCGCCCTCTGAATCTGTTAAGTTTTCGATAACTACTTCGTTAATAATAATATCAGCAAAATCTGGAGTATAATAATCACCCTTGCAAACGTGTAAATCATAAGAAACAGTCCATTCTACCCATATCTCTTTATTACCCAATAAAACGTCAGCAGAAAACCAATCAGAAGTTTGATCTGAATCTAAGTAAAATTTTTTGTTGTGTTTTAAAGTTGCCATATCTATTAATTTTTATTACAATGTAAATGTAACAACTTTTTTTTACATAAAAAAAACTTTTTACAAATATTTTATTTTTATCTCAATTAATAAATCTATTGGACTTGGTTCTTTACCTCCGAAATAAGGGAATAAAGTGTATCCAAATCTTGGCCTATACATTTCAATTTCTATCCAGTCGTTAATATTATAAATACCTATTAAAGATATATCCCTAATACCTCCAATATACCTATACATGAAAATGTCAACTTTCCCAACTTCCTTAGACCATCTCCATCCTATACGCTCTGAATTTATTTTATGCCACCAAGAATGACTATAACCCCAAAGCTTATTTATTTGCTCTGTTAGTTGAATATTATTAACGTCTGAATACCATCTATTAAATCTAAATTTGACTATTATGTTTTCCCCTCCGAATATTATGGGTCTAAAGTCTATTGTCGCTCTGTGGCAACCTTTAAATATTACAAAACTTTCCATATAAACTATTAATTAAACTAATATTTCGTAAGCCTCTATGGCTTCTATTATTTCTTCGCAGGTCATTTATTACGGTTTTTAATTTTACGTTTTATCCAACCGTACAAAGGTATAAAGAAATAAATACTAACAATAGTTATAGGCATGATAATTAAGTACCAAAATCCAATTTCTAAAAACAACCAGTTTTCTATGTACCAGCTACCAATAACAAATACAAACCCTAATGCAATTAATACTCCTAATAAATGTTCTGTTTTCATAATTACTTATTTTAAATTTTTAATAAAAAAATACTTCAACGTCCTCAATATGTTCGATGTTCATTTCTCCTAGTGCATACTTAGGAAAAAACCCTTCACAATATGCCTCATATTTAAACTCTTTACCGTAAAACCTAACCAATACACCCTCCTCATATCGTTCTATAATTTCCTTATCAAGCTTTAAAAGCTCATAAACATTTTTGTTAATTCGATTTTCTTCGTCTGCTAATTTAAACATAACTATAAATTTTCTTCGAATTTCTTAATTAACTCTTTTAAATCATGAGTTTCTATAACTTCATAATCTGTTTCATTATCATCCTCGTAAGGAACTCTATGACTCCATAAATCTATTAACTCGTAAAGTTCCTTTATTAATTGTTCTTTTGTTAACATAACTATAAATTTAAAAGCCCCGAAGGGCTGTGATTAATTATTAAATACAAATTCTGTGTTTTTACTTAAACATCTCCAAGCTACTTTATCAGTATCAAAGTAAGCTATAACTTTATCAGACGCTTTTCCAGTTCCTTTAGGGTGCTTGTCCTCTGGAATTAAATCCAAGTTAGTAGTTCCATTTGCAATCCTTACAGAACCATCTTTTTTAATAAATGCAAATTCTGTTTTTCCTTTTTTTAAATTTGAAATTAAATCTTTTACCGTTTCCATAACTATTAATTTTGATTACATTGTAAAGATACAAACTTTTTGTTATGGTACAAACTTTTTTTTATTTCATTGCTTATTTATAATCATTCTAAATAAAAAAGACCCCTCCAGAAAAGGAGAGGCCGATAATCAATAGTTATGTAAAATATATGGAAAAGAAAAAATTTATGACCAGAACTCAAATTTTGTAAGGGCTTTGAATATTTCTTTCATGTCCTCAACTGTAATCCATCCAGCGCATACAGCAATAACGGCTATAATTCCTGCTGCATATCCAGCTAATTTAGGATAGTCTACATTACCCTCTCCTCCGTCCTTGGATTTTACCCCAGAAGTAACAGCACTAACAGCTCCACCAGTAAAGCCATCGCCAATACCCTTACCTACTCTTGCTAAAACATTTAATACACCTTTAAAATTCATAATCCTATTTTTTTAGTTATATCAGTATAAACAGTTTTTCCGTTTATTTTTTCGGCTCTTAAAACTTGACCTCTATTAGAAACTTTACTATAACTAATATGAATCCAGCTAGGGTTATCCTCAGAACCAAACTCGCTTATACATTGATCAAAGGTAATAATTCCTTTCTTATAAAGCGAAACTATTTTATTTAAAAGCTTACCATTATCCTCTTTGCCGCCTATAATTAAATCAATATCTGCTGCTTGTCCTTTTACGTGCTGACTATTTTTAGCGCCTCCTATGGCTTTATTTAAAGCTTCACATCGGTAACCACTTCCAATTCTAATAGAAGCTTTTAATGAATCTCTTAAAGGTTGTAGTACATTTTCACATAGAGCCGTTAAATTATCTACTACTATTTCAGATGGATCAAACTGCTCATCTAATCCCATTCTTGATGCTGTACCGCTTTTTGTAAACTCTTTTAAATGAAAGTTCTTAGTTAATCTCATTTTAATTTTTTTTATACAAAATATCCTCTATCGACTCTACTTTACCCTCTAGCTTGTTAAACATAGTTAAAAATTGTTTAACTTGATTTTTAGCACCATTAGCATCATGAACAGCTTTATTTACACTATCTCTTATCTCTTTAACTTGTTCGTCGTTTTCTTTAAGCTTATCGAAAATAAACTGTACATCGTCTACGTTTCTTTGGTGCTTTTCCTTGCTGACTTCTATTTCAGTCACTACCTTAACCACAGAATTAGTTAAACTTTCCAGTCTTTCATCTACCTTTTTTATCATTCTGCTTAGTAGAAATCCTATAACAGTTACCGCAGCGGTAGATATAACACCGAAAAAATTCATATAGTCCTGTATTTCGTCAGACATTATTTACCTTCTTCAATATCAGATATTGATTTAAGCTTATTGTCTACAATCTTAACAGCGTTAATCACTATCTCAGCGTCAGACATTCCGAAAAAACCTTTTTTAAAAGCTTCGTCTATAACTTTCTTTATTATTTCCATTTCTTCCATATAGCTAATTTAAGAAAAAACTATATTTAACTCACCTGTTAAATCAATTTCTATTAAATTATCAGGATCATTGATTATATATTGCTGCAAAGGGTAAGTTACCATGTCTATTACTTTTGTATAATTAGTATAAACACCTGATGGAATATTATAAATAGGATTACCTTCATCGTTAAATAAATCCACTTTAAAATCAAATGGCAGCTCATTAAACCTTAAAAACTCAGTATTTGGTGGGTAATCACTATAAACACCTATAAACCAATCTACCTTATAATACCAATAAGTAGTAGTTGATTTAACTAGGTTAACAAATCCTGTTATAACTGTGTCGTCAGCTATTGCAAACCCGTTTGTAGTTGTTAATACTTGTCCTGTTTTTTTTGTAAATTGTAACATATTTTTTAAGTTAAAATACCTATATTTTGTAAAGCTTGAACAACCTGTCCCATTGTGTATCCTCCCCATGTAGCCGTATCATCTGAAATACCAGAGGTATTAGCCACAAAAGTAGCTGCCGAACCTCCTGTTGTGGCTCTAACTACTGGGGTAGCTGTGTAAAGTCCTACTTTATTTTCTTGTAAAGTTAGATTCGTTACTAACGCGCCCCCATCAGTAGTTTGAAACTCCATTTTTGAATCTTCACTCAATGCTGTGGTAGTAGTCATTTCGTGAATAATCTTATTCATATTGACTAATCCATTAGAGGCGTTCTTGCCACTATAAGTAAAGACCATTTGTGTGTTTCCAGTATCAGCTCCTATTTTTAATATTTCCCTCTCTGCATCTGTTCCACCTATAAAACATCTAATAAAATTAGAAGAACTAGCAGCAGTCATTTTTAAATCAATCCCTGAATTTGCCTGTAAGAATAAAGAATTAGTTTTATTTTCATTTCCAGAAAAGTTACTTGCTCCACATCCTATATATCCAACACCTCCTGCATGGTTAGCCAACTTCATGGTAGTAGAAGTATTGGTTGATGAATTAGTATTTTTAAAGCCTATTAACTCAAAAGAATTTATATTAGCTTCAAAATCAAAAGCACCTACTGATACAGTAGATTTGCCCACAGCTATTTTACCATCATCAAATACCTTAAAATGATCTGTTCCTGAGCTGTTCTCTACTAAGAAAGATGTTGTGGCGCTTGTTGTTCCAGAGCCTTGTACTGTTGTCTGTCCGTTATCTAATATTAATGTGTTACCGTTTAAATTATGGGTTCTATTGCCAGTAAATGTTAAATCAGCAATAGCAAAGTTAGAAGCAGAACCATTAACATTAACCCAAGCAGAACCATTCCAAAGCTTATAATCCCCACTAGCTATATTTAAAGTAGTTGATCCGCTTGTAGGTGTTATAGCTTTCCATGTTCCAGACGTTCCATCAAATCTAACCCAGTCATTTTCAGAAGCACCATCCCAATCGCCATGAGGTGTACCTCCTAATAATACATAAATATCTCCATCTACTTCTGTAGGAGGAGCGCTTGTGGCCGTAGCAAAAGATAAAGCTGCTGGTAAAGTTAAATCTGGTTGCCAGTTAAGCTCGGATTTCTCATCTCTAGTTACCTTTGTACCAGCAGAAGCAAAAGAAAACCCTTTAGGATTATGTAAAGTAGCATCTGGTAATTGACTATGTAGATTAATTGCCATAATTTATTTTAAAAAATCCAACCTCTCTTATTCATTTGTTGTTTTCCTGCCTTGGTAAACAATGGATATTTATCGGAATCGGTTTCTCTCTCGTCTTTTATATATTGTATCATTTGTTCTCTTAATTCTTCACCTTGCGAAATATAAAAGTTTTTACTTTGAGAATACTCAAAAGAACCTCCCTGTCTACTAAACTCGGTAT